>JGI12210J13797_11109709_pt1 | contig 10590 bp, 2 predicted proteins | sample ElkSlonscriptome_3_FD_13797 | JGI IMG/M metagenome (IMG submission 13797) | reverse complement strand
AGGTGTCGATCTCCTCGCCTGAGCGACCATGGTTGATCGGGTTGATCATGCCGAACAGTTCCCAGGCGCGCGCCCGGTCGCCCAAGCGAGCGAAGGCCATCGCGGCCCAGATCGCGGCATGGGTGTATTGCCCGCCGTTCTCGCGTACACCAGGGACGTAGCCCTTGATGTAGCCGGGCTCGAGCGATGATTGGTCGAACGGCGGGTCGAGCAGCTGGATCAACCCGGCGTCACGGCGCACCAGATGCTGATCCAGCTCCGCCATGGCCTGGCGTGCGCGTGCCGGATCAGCGGCCCCGGACAGCACCGACCAGCTCTGGGCGATGGAGTCGATGCGGCATTCTGGGCTGTTCTTGGAGCCGAGCGGCGTGCCGTCATCGAAATAGGCGCGTCGGTACCAGCTGCCGCTCATGCCTCCGTTCAGGCTCTCGCTCAAGCCACCTTCTGGGCTACCCTCGAGTCTCGTACTCAGATCCCCGTCCGGACTCGTATGCCGGTTCCCGGTCAGGGCCTGACCCAGGTTCTCTTTCGGTCCGCCGTCCCAGCCATGCCGCTCCAGGTTCTCGCGCAGGCGCGCAGCCTCGTGGTCGCAGCGCTCGACCAGGGTCGCATCGCCGCGCGCACGGGCCAGCTCGGCGAACTGCGTCAGCACCTCATGCAGGAAGAACCCGAGCCAGACGCTCTCTCCCCGACCCTTGATGCCGACCAGATTCATGCCGTCGTTCCAGTCGCCCGAGCCGATCAGCGGCAGGCCATGCTCGCCCATGCGCAGGCCATGCCGGATGGCGCGCACGCAATGATCGTAGAGACTGGCCGACTCGCCGCTCTGACCGGGCAGGTCGTAGTAGCCATCGTCCTCACCGCTGACTAGACGGCCGTCCAGGAACGGGATGCTCTCATCGAGCACCCCAGCATCGCCGGTGATCAGGACGTAGCGGCAGGTCGCCAAGGGTAGCCAGAGAAAGTCATCCGAGCAGCGGGTGCGCACGCCGCGCCCGGAGGGCGGATGCCACCAGTGCTGGACATCGCCTTCAACGAACTGGCGACCGCCGCAGCGCAGCAGGTGTGAGCGCACCTGCGCGGGCTCGGCATGGATCAGCGCCATCGCGTCCTGCAGCTGATCGCGAAAGCCGAACGCACCGCCTGACTGATAATCACCGCTGCGGGCCCAGAAGCGGCAGGCCAGAGTTTGGTACAACAGCCAGCCGTTGGCGAGCAGGTCGAGCGCGGGGTCCGGGGTCTCGACCTGAACCGCGCCCAGCGTCCTCGTCCAGTAGGCCTGCACCGCCTCCAGCACCGTCCGCGCGGCGACCGCGCCGCGCTGAGCGGGTGCCAGCAGACGCGCATCCTCGGCGCCGCGCCGGCCCACCACGCCAAGCCGGAAGACGACCTCGTGGCGCTGCCCGGGGCCGAGGTCGAAGTGCGTCTGCAGCGCGCCGCAGGCATCCAGCGCCGGGCCGACCCGACCGGATAGTCCCGTGCGCGTCAGCGCCGCAGGATGACTGAGGGTGCCGTTACGTCCCAAGAATTCGGTGCGGTCGCTGGATAGGCTGCGAGCCGGGTCGTCGACGTCGAAGAAGGCCAGCCGATCGGCGAACTCGCTGTTGTAGGGATTGCGGGCAAAGAGCGCGCCGCTGCTCGGATCGATCTCGGTGACGAGATGGAGCGCCGACTTCGGCCGCAGGTCGCCGAGCACCCATTCGACATAACCGGTCGCCGACAACCGGCGCGGTTGCTCCGTGCCGTTGTGCAGCTTCAGGACCATGTATTTGACCGGTGCATCCAGAGCGACATAGACCCACAGCTCGGAGTCGATACCGGCCTCGCGATGCTCGAAGACGCTGTAACCGAAGCCGTGCCGACTGAGATAAGGCGTCGTGCCGCCGGCGGGCAGCGGGGTCGGCGACCAGACCTCGCCACTGACCTCGTCGCGCAGGTAGAAGGCCTCGCCGTGGACATCGCTGACCGGGTCGTTGTGCCAGGGTGTGAGCCGGAACTCATGGGCGTTCTCGCTCCAGGTGTAGGCGCCCCCGCTAGCGGAGACCACCGTGCCAAAGTGCGCATTGGCCAGCACATTGACCCAGGGCGCGGGCGTGGTCTGGCCGGGTGCGGTGGTGATGACGTATTCGCGCCCGTCGGCGGAGAAGCCTCCCAGGCCGTTGTCGAAGCGCAGCGCTGGACCTGTTGAGGCGGAGGACCGGGGCGCGCGGGCACGGCTGCCGCTCGGCTTAAAGGCCGGCATCTGCTTCGGCCTTGGATCGCGCCGATTGATCTGCTCCGCCAGGGTCCCGCGGCTGTCGCTGAGGATGGCACGCGCCACGGTCTGGAACAGCACCCGATCCTCGTCCGATATCTGATCGGCCGGGCGAATGAAGATGCCGCCGGGACGGTCCACCACGTGCGCCTCGGCGCCCGCAGCGATCAGCCCCAGGATCTGTTCCTGCAGCAGTTGGCGGTAGCCGGCGCGGTCCTCGTTCCAGATCACCAGGTCCACGGTGAGCCCCTTGAGGCGCCAATAGGCATGCGCCTGCACGAGCTGATGCACCAGGGCGATGTTGGCGCGATCGCCGATCTGGCAGAGCACGATGGGCACATCGCCGGAGACCGCGTGACTCCAGAGGCCGGACTGTCCGCGACGGTTCTGTGCGAGCACGCTCGGCGCAGCGCGCAGCGAGGCATTGGTATAGAGGATCGAGCTGGCCAGACGGCCATAGAGCTGCGCGTCGGCCGGGGTCGCATTGAGCTGGCGCAGCACCACCTGGCTGTGGGTCCAGGCAAGGTCGAAGATGCGATTGGCGAGCGAGGTATCGCGGTACTTATCGACCAAGCCCACCGCCTGCTCGCGGGTCTCGCCGATGCCTTGGATCAGATCGATGGTGGTGGTTTGATCGACCTCCAGAACGATGCGCTGGCGGATCGCGACCATCGGGTCCAGCACCGAGCCGGCGCTGCCCGAGAGGGCGCCGGGCCGATCCATCGCCAGCGGGGCGACCAGCGTGCGGTCGCGTCCAATGAACCGCATCCGATCCGTCTCGTAGGAAGGATCGCGGGCGGTGACATCGATCGCGTCTGGCACCGTCCCCTCGCGGCGGTCCTGGTCGCCAACCCGCGCGCCAACCGGGGCACGTTCCTGATCACTCTTCTGATCGCTCTCTTGGGCCGACCCCGAGCCCCTGCGCACCACCAGCGCATGGAACATCCAGGGCGAGCGCTCATCGCGCGAGCGTGGTCGGCGGTGGCAGAGGATCGCCGACCCGGGATGCAGGATCTCGGTCTGGATGAACAGGTTGCTGAAGGCCGGATGCAGGACATCCGCGGCGGGCGCGGCGAGCACGACCTCGTTGTAGCTGGTGACCTCGATGACCCGGCGGGTGCTGGAACGGTTGGTCAGGCGCAGCCGGCGCAGCTCGACGTCGTCCTCCGGCGAGACGACGATCTCGGTGTAGGCCTCGATCTCGTGATCGCGCCGGCGGAACTCGGCCCGTCCCTCGGAGAAGATCGCCTCGAAGTGATCCGGCGTCGTCAGCGTCGGCTGGTAGGCGCTCGACCAAACGGCGTTGCTCTCCAGGTCATGCAGGTAGCAGAAGCTACCCCAGGGATCACAGGTGCTGTCCTCGCGCCAGCGGGTCACGGCGAGGTCGTTCCAGCGGCTGTAGCCGCCGCCGGCATTGGTCACCATCACGTGATAACGACCGTTGGAGAGCACCTGTACCTCGGGGTGCATGGTGTTGGGGCTGGTGAGGACGCGGATCGGCGCCTCGAGACCGCTGTCGCTCGCGCGCTCGCCGGTGATCTCCCCGTGGGTGTCGGCAAAGAAGACGGTGGCCTTGGGGATGCGCTCCTGCAACAGCAATGCGGTGGCCTGGAAGGCCGGCACGGCCGCGAAGCGGCGCTGCATCGGGCGCTCGAGCAGCAGGGCCGCCAGGGACAGGAAGCTCATCCCCTGGTGATGGGCCATGAAGGAACGCACCACGGCGCTGGCCTGCCCGCGCGGCAAACGCGATGGCGTGTAGTCGATCGCCTCGTAGAAGCCGAACGGTCCCGCCAGCCCGCTGGCGGCGAGCCGCTGAAGGTTCTGGCAAGCGGCCTCGGGCGCCACCATCAGCGCAAGTGTCGAGGCATAGGGGGCGATCACCAGGTCCTCGGCCAGCCAGCGCTTGAGCCCCAGTCCGGGGACGCCGAAGGCCCGGTACTGGTAGTTGAGCTGGGCATCGACGCCGTTGTAGCCGGACTCCGAGACCCCCCAGGGGGCGCCGCGCTCCTTGCCGTAGGCGATCTGCCGCGCGACAGCGGTGCGATAGGTTTGGTCAAGCAGCGTGTGGTCGTAGCTGGGCATCACCAGCAACGGCATCAGGTACTCGAACATCGAGCCGCTCCACGACAGGAGCGTCACGTCGCCGGCGGCGCGCGTCAGCAGGCGGCCGAGGGCGAACCAGCTCTCCTGCGGCAGCTGACCTTGGGCGATGGCGACGAAATAGCCGAGTCGCGCCTCGGAGGCCAGCAGGTCGTAGTAGCTCTCGTCGCGCCGCCGCTCGGTGACGTTGTAACCGATCGCGAGGAGCATCTGCGTCTTGTCGAACAGGAAGTCATAGTCCGGGTGGGCCAGATCGCCGGCGCTGAGCGCGAGCTGCTCGATCGCGCGGATGCGTTCGCAGCCTGGACGCGCCGACTCGTCGCACCCGCTTCGCTCGAGCCCGGCGAGCTGGCGCAATGTCAGCGCGAGGTCCGTTTGCCAGTTCTTTTCCGCGGACGGCACAACAGATACGCGCGTTTCTTTCTCTCTGTCCGCGCTTTCCGCGCCTTGCCTGTTGTCGTGGGACTGCTCTTCGCGCTCGAGTGCAATTGGAACCTTGGCATCCAGGGCGAGCCAGGGCGCGACGAACAGCAGGTCGTCCAGTAAGGCCCGGCACTGCTGGGCCAGACGTCGCGTCCAGGCCATCGCCTCACCCGCAGACTCGGATTCGGATTCGGATTTCGAATCGGAATCGGATTCCAGCACCGCCGCCTCGGCCCGCGCCGTCAGGGCAGCGAGACAGTCGTGCGCCTCGCTGAGGTTGCTCGGCGGCGCCAGAGTGGCGGCACTCAGTTCCTGCCCAAAGCGCTTGAGCGGCACCGAGAGCCCTGGCCGAGACCCGGACAGGAAAGCCATCGCTGGCGTCGCCGTCGGATTGATCAGCGCCTCCATCAGCACCTTCCAGGTATCGCTGATACCGTCCAGCCAGCGCGGGTTCAGGATCGGCGCGTCGATCAGTTCAAGCAGGCCCGGTTGCAGGGTCGACAGATGCGCCGCGAGATTGCCGCTGTCCACCGAGGAGATGTAGCGCGGCGCAAGTGGCTCCAGCGATTGGGTGTCGTACCAGTTGAAGAAGTGGCCGCGGTGGCGCTCCAGGCTGGCCATCGTGCACAGCGCGGCACCGCTGCGGGCGAGGAGCCCGCCAGTGGCCAGATAGCCGAAGTCATGCGCGGCCAGATTCGCCAGCAGCGCCATCCCCATGTTGGTCGGCGAGGTGCGATGCGCCACCAGGGTCGCCGGGTGCTCCTGCACATTGTCCGGCGGCAGCCAGTGGTCGTCGGCACCGACGTGGGTCTCGAAGAAGGCCCAGGTCTTGCGCGCGGTGCTGCGCAGGAACTCGGTTTGCTCGGCGCTCAGGCGCGCCTCGCTCCGCTCGAGCGGGCGGCTCATCCACCAGGCGATCAGGGGCGCCGCCAGCCAGGCCAGCAGCACAGGCGTGGCCACGAGCGCGACCATCGGCTCATTCAGGACCAGACCCGTGACCGCGATCAGCGCCAGAGCCGGGGCGACCCACATGGTGCGGTAGAAGCCGGCGAGCCCTTGGCGCTTGCGCTCAAGGTCACCCGAGGAGGTCCATTCCAGCAGGCGGCGGCTGAAGCCCAACCGCCACAGGGTGCGAATCACGGCATCCAGGCTGACGTAGGCCTCGTAGGGGAGACAGACCAGGTTGAACAGCGCCTGCGCCAAGCGCTGGCCCGCGGCGCGCGCCGCAGCGGCCAGATGCGCCGGCCAACGCAGATCGCCGGGCTTGCTGAGCGCGCTCAGCATCGCGGTCAGCAGCGCCGGAATCAGCAGGATGCCCATGACCGCCAACGTCCAGAGGCCGGGCTCGGCCAGCAGCATCAGGCCCAGCACCAGCAGCGCGGTGAGAGACGCAGGCACCAAGCTGCGGCGCAGGTTGTCGGCCAGCTTCCAACGCGAGAGCGCCGAGATCGGGTTCACGCGCATGCCCCCGTCACGACCGGGAACACGCGGCAGCAGCCACTGGGCAATCTGCCAGTCGCCGCGAATCCAGCGGTGGCGGCGGCTCACATCGGCGCTATAGCAGGCCGGATAATCTTCGTACAGCTGCACATCGGAGAGCAGCCCGGAGCGCGCGTAGCAGCCCTCCAGCAGATCNTGACTGAGGATGCGATTCTCGGGGAAGTGATCGTCGAGCGCCTGCTCGAAGGCATCGATATGGTAGATGCCCTTGCCGATAAAGGAGCCCTCCTGGAACCAATCCTGGTAGAGATCCGACACCGCCTGGGTGTAGGGATCAATGCCGGCATCCTGCCCATGCAGGCGTGCGAAGCGCGAGCGATTGGCACCGGGCAGGCTCACGGTCACGCGCGGTTGCAGGATGCCGTAGCCCGCGCGCACGCGCCCGAGCGCGGGATCGAAGCGCGGCTGATTCAGCGGGTGTTCCATGGCGCCAACCATCTCCTGCGCCGCCTCGCGCGGGAGCTGGGTGTCGGTGTCCAAAGTGATGACGTAGCGCAGGTTCGGGAAGATCAGCGCGTCGCCGACGACCAGCGAGAAGCGTGCACTGGTGACCAATACCGGTCCCGCGCTGGCTGCCTCACCAGCGACATTGCCGGGTGCAGGCCCGCCCAGTCGGACGTCGTTGTCGCCACGCAATAACGCGTTCAGATCCGCGAGCTTGCCGCGCTTGCGCTCGTAGCCCATCCAGACCCCAGCCTGCGGATTCCAACGCCGCGGGCGATGGAACAAGAAGAAGCTGTCGCCGCTTGAGCGCGGGTATTTGGCATTGAGCGCGGCGATACCCTGAGCGGCCTGGTCGATCAAGGGCTGATCGCCCGGCAGCGTCTCGCTCGGTGCATCGCGCAGATCAGTGAGCAGGCCAAAGTGCAGATGCGTGTCGCCATTGGCGAGAAAGCGCACCTCCAGCGCCTCGAGCAGGGCCTCGACCCCCTGTGCGCTGCTGAGCAGTGTCGGCGTCACCACCAGGGTACGCGCCTCCGATGGAAGAGCGGCGGAATAGTCCAGGCGCGGGAGCGACTGGGGGGTGGCCAACAGACTCGCGAGCCAGTTCATCAGCGCCACCGCCAATTGACTAGTACCGAGCACGGCCAACACCGCAAGCACGGGCAGGAGCCAGCCTGGAGCCCCGTCGGCCTGGGTCATCAAGCCCCAGGAAAACCCGACCGTCAGCAGCAGGATGCCGCCGAGGTAGAGCGCGAATGGGGCGCGGCTTCCTGGCCGCTGCAGCGACGCCAGGCGGGAGCAACGCACGCCCACGCGCTGCTCGAGCTGCGGCAATCCACTGTCGATCAGGTAATAGCCGACATGGGCCGGGCACTGGTCCGGCGGGGCCTGGGCTTGCGCCGAATGCTGGGGCCAGGCCGCGTCAGGGTTTGCGGCTGGCGATACCGCACCCGCCTGCGCCAGCTCGATCGCCGCGCGCGCTACCTCGCTTTCGGACAGCCGGCCGCGCCTCGCGATCTTTTCGACCACATGCCGGTAGCGATCACGGGTCGCAAAATCCATGCGGCCGTACACCCCCACCGGGTCCTCGCGCAGGGTACGCTCGACCAGGCTCATGGTCTCGACCAGCTCGCGCCAGTCCATCGCCCCGAGGGACCGCAGGCTGCCGATACTATTGCCGATGGAGACCTGGTCTGCGGCCTGTTGCTGGTTCTCGACCCGCACCAGCTGCTCGATGGTCTGCCCGAGCTCGCCGAGCTGCTGTTCGATCCAGGTCAGCGGCAGCGCCAAGGCGGCGCTGCGCCCTTGCAGCCGGCGCGCCAGCTCGGCGACGAAGGCGCCCGACATCGGCGGACGCGAGCGGGCCATGTCCGCGATCACCAGGATCAGATTCTTCGGATCGGTCTCGGTCATCGCCAGCATGCGATCGGCCCAGCCATCGGCCAGGTTCTGGTCGATGCGGCTAGCGGTAACGCGGGCCGTGACCCGGCGGAGATTCTCGATCAGCGCCAGGCGCAGCATGATCGGGATGGCCCAAAGCTCGCCCAGACGCAGGACAGTGACATCCTGATAGGCGGCGATGAACCGACTCAGCGTCTCTGGGTCCATCCGGCCGTCACCGTGCGCGATGATCTCCAGCGCCAAGTCATAGACCCTTGGCAGGGCCGCCGAGGGACCATCGCGGAGACGCGGCAGCTCTCGACTGTAGCCCTTCGGCAGATGTCGCCTGGCGGTGCGGATCTGCTCCTCGATCAGATAAAAATTGTCGAGCAGCCATTCGCCGGCCGGCGCGATCCGACGGCTCTCCGCCACCGCGAGCATGAGCAGCCGGCAACCGGCGGTCAGGATCTTCTCGTTGGTGTTCAAACGGCCGAGCAGTCGGTCCGGCGGATGCTTGGCGATCAGGGCGTGCGAGGCCGCGAGCACCTTACCGTGCTGCTCCATCTGCGCCGCACTAAACAGCTCCGCGCGCAGCGGCGGCTCATCGCTCATCCTGTTATCGGTCAGCCCCTCCTCCCGCCACCATGTCCGCACCGCTACAGTGACCTCGCGCAGCCTCCGCCTCATTGGGTTCAAATGCACGGTCTCCTGAGCGAGCGGGTGATAAGACAGTAAAACCAAAAAAGCAGCCTTAGGATGGCTGCCGGATTGCAGGAACGAATGCGCCAGCTTGCTCGGTCAGCGGCCCGAGTTAGCCTCCATCCTTAAGCTCTTGCTCGACATCGCCAACACCGGCCTGGGCCCTGCCGGCTGTCTTCTGAGCCTTACCCTTCAGCTCCAGCCCTTGATTTCCAATCATCTTGCCAGTGAGCTCCTTCACCCTACCCTTCACTTCAGCGAAGCGGCCTTTGATCTGCTCTGTATTCATGAATAATTCCTAACCTGTTAATTGATTACGCTCTCGGTGCGGAGTGAACATGAACAACAACGAGCTTGACAATTAATGTTATCAGGGGACACGACGCTTCTCTCGCAACACGATCTGAGCAATTGGTAGTTGCACGATAGCGCCCACCACCACCGGTGTCTGTTCGCTAGCGCACCGACCAGGTCGGTCAGTGCGCGTATTGCTCTCCCATCACGGCTGATCGGCCAGCAATCTCCACTTTTTTGCCGTGTGGACTGCGTCCATCATTGAGCAACCAGGAGAAGGCGCGTGCAAACGGGCTCCATGAACACACCCGACCACAGGGCCAATCGGCTCCTGACCGCCCTTCCCGAGCATGACCAAGCACGGGTTCTGTCGAGGTGCGATTGCGTCGAACTCCGCCGTGGCGAGGCGCTCGGCGGGCCCGGCGAGCGAATCCACGAGGTCTATTTCCCCACCGGCAGCTTTGTGTCCCTAGTGGCGCCGCTTACGAACCATGCCGGGCTGGAGGTGCATCTGGTCGGCAGTGAAGGCATGGTCGGGGCTGCCCTCGTTCTGGGCGTCGACCTAACCCGGCTGAACATCCTGGTTCAGGGCGCGGGGCCGGCGTGGCGCATGAGCGCCGAGGCGTTCGGGCAGACGCTGCGCCAGAGCGAGGCCCTGCACCGAACGCTCGACCGCTATCTGGCGGTGTTGATGGGCCAGGCTGCGCGGATGATGGCTTGCACCCGCTTTCATGTCGTCGAGGCACGCCTCGCTCGCTGGCTGTTGATGTCGCAGGACCGAGCGCACTCGAACCGCTTCCATGTCACCCACGAGGTGCTTGCCGCCATGTTGGGCGTGCGCCGGGCGGGCATCACCAAGGCGGCGACGACTTTGCAAGGATGCCGGCTCATCGATTACCGTCGGGGTGATATCGTCATCCTTGACCGAGCGGGCCTGTTGGCCGCCGCCTGTGACTGTTACGGGGCGATGGAAGCCATCGACCAGCAGATCATGGACGGACCCGCGGCGACGGCTTGTACGCTATAGTACAAAGCGACCGACATCGGTTAGCTTCGAGCGCGACGGACTTCAGGTTCCGCCCTCAACCGCGCTCGTTCAGAATCAAAGACGCATGATCAGGACAGCCGCTTCCGCTTCACCGCGGCAGAATCATCTTCTCGACGCCCTGCCCGAGGACGAGTACGAGCAGCTGTCGGCGCACCTGGAGCTGGTCGCACTGCCGCTCGGGAGCGCACTGTACGAGTCTGGCGAGGGGTTGAGCCATGTCTACTTCCCCACCGACGCCATCGTCTCACTGCTATACGTCATGGAGAACGGCGCCTCCGCCGAGATCGCGGTGGTCGGCAACGAAGGCATCGTCGGCATCGCCCTCTTCATGGGCGGCGAAACTGTTCCCAATCGGGCCGTGGTGCAGAGCGCAGGCCACGCCTTTCGCCTGCACGGGCGCGTGCTCAAGCGAGAATTCGCCCGCTACGGCGGGCGCCGCCAGGGGTCC
>JGI12210J13797_10227710_pt1 | contig 10590 bp, 8 predicted proteins | sample ElkSlonscriptome_3_FD_13797 | JGI IMG/M metagenome (IMG submission 13797) | reverse complement strand
GCCGAGACCGACAGCGAGCCCGAGACTGGCACACCGCCCGAGCCACCGCGGCCGCCGCGGGCCGAGGCCGACAGCGAGACCGAGCCCGGCGCACCGCCCGAGCCACCACGTCCGCCGCGGGCCGAGGTCGAGCCGGATGCAGCGCCACCGCGCGAGACCAGCCAAGAGCCCCCGCGAAGGTCCGATCCTGACGACGGTCAGCTGTAGGCCGTCCCATCATCCAGCCGTCGCCGAGCAGCTATTCGCCGCTCGCCCCGCCAGGTTGCGCCGGCGCGACGCAGGCTTCGGTCGCGGCCGAGCTGCCCGCAGCTTGGGCTCCGCTGTCGGCCTCTTTGGCGGCCTGGGCAGCCTCATACTCGGCCTCGAGCTGTGCGATCTGCTGGCCCTTGTCGATCAAGTCCTTCACCCGATCCGTGAGCAGCCCGAGAAGCGACTTGTCTACGTCTGCGCCCGGCGGGTTGAGCTTGATGATGTTGCCGATGATGACCGTATCCGCCGTGCTCCGCGACCTGAACTTGTCGACGAGGACATCGAAGCTCTCGCCGTCGAGGCTGATCGCCGTGCCCTTGATCTTGATCACCCCGGACTCGTCGAGTTCGATCGAGGCCGCACCGCACTCGAGCTTGAGCTTCGTGGCCATCTTCACGGTCCCCGAGCTCGCGCCGTCGATCGACACCGCGCCGCTCGAGTTGTGGCTGTAGGCGCCGCCGTTGGACAGGGACAGGCCGCCGCCGACGGAGAAAGACTGCGAGGCGCCGACGGAGACCGAGCGCCCGCCGCCGACGGAGATCGACTGAGCCGCGCCGACGGAGATCGACTGCGCTCCGCCGACGCTGACGCTGTCGGCCGCGCCGATCTGAGCCTGGCGCGAGCTCCCGACCTGGGTCGTCTGATTGACGGTGACCGTGTTCGACTCGCTATTGCCGATGGTCTGGGTCTTGTCGCGACCAACATCGATCCGCCAGTCACGCTGGCCGTGGACATAGATCTCCTCGCGCCCGGCCGCGTCCTCGAAGCGCAACTCGTTGAAGCCCTCGCTGTCTGGGGACGATCGCGTCCGCCACCCACTTTGGGTCTGGGCCTCGGGCAGGTCGAAGGGGTGAGCGCGAGTGCCGTCGTAGACGCAGCCCGTGACCAGCGGATCGTCGGGGTTGCCCTCGAAGAACTCGACGACGACCTGCATGCCGACGCGAGGGATGAACTGTGCACCCCAGCCGGCTCCCGCCCACGACTGCGCGCAGGGGATCCAGCACGACGCCGCGCTCGCGTAGCTCGGCCGCCGCTCCCAGTGAAACTGGACCTTCACCCGACCATGGGCGTCAGTGTGGATGTCCTGGTCGCCGGTCACGATCGCGGTCTGGGGCCCGAAGATCCGCGGCCGCGGAGTCCGGCGCCGCGGTCGAAGCTCATGGTCGGCCGGCACGCAGTCAAACTCGTTGCGGTACTGCGCGCCCTCGCTGTCGCCGCAGTGATGCACGGCGGTCACGAGGTAGGCGCGGTCGAGCTCGGGCCGGGCGTGACCCGACAGCTCGAAGCGCACGCCCGGGCGCAGCCCCGTGACGTTGCCATGGCCGCGGCACAGCGCGCCCTCGAGGGTCGCGGCGCGCTCGAGATCGGACGCGCGCAGGTCGAGGTCGTCGGTGATGAAGCGGCGCTCGCCGTGATCGAACAAGGTCCGGCTGCGCGAGCGGGCGTCGCGCTCGTGGATCTCGAAGCTCAGGAGCCGCTCGGGCTCGCGCCAGTCGAAGTCACGCCGGATCACGCTCGTGCTCGTCAGGCGCCGCGACCACGCGATGGCCTGAATCGACTCGCTGTCGGCCTCTTCGGGGTTGTGATCGATGATCGGGACGGGCTCGTCCGGGGCCAGCGCGGGGTACTGCTCGTTTTCGTCGAACAGCCGCAGGACCTCGTGGCCGGCCTCGTGCACGTGGTCGAAGGCGTAGCAGATGCCCTCCTCCTCGAGCAGGCGGCAGACGAAGTCGAGGTCGGACTCGCGGTACTGAACACAGTAGTCGCGGACCGCCTGGCCGCGCGTCACCGCTGAACGATCATAGCTGCGGCCATACTCGCGCAGGCCAGGGCCGAGGACCTCATCGAGGATGTCGAGCACGGCGCAGTCTTGCCAGATCCGCGAGTGAACTTGCTGGCCCAAGAGCGCGAACGCGGGCGTGATCACGACGCGCAGGATCTGCTCGAGGCCGTCGCTGCCGAGATCGTCGATCTGCTCGACAACGCCGAACACATGGCGGGGCTGGGCCTGATACTCGCGCATGATCGTCAGCGCTGCGTTGGCGCCGAGCAGCGCGTCGATGTCGACCTCGACGACGGTCACGAGCTCGAGGGTCAGGTCGAAGCACTCGTTGAGAGCCTCGTCGAGCGACAGGCGCCGGACCTCCCACGGCGTCATCAGGTCATCGTCGAAGGACAGCTCGTAGCTCACGAGGGGGAGGCGGGTGGTCGTGTCGAGCATGGGCCGCAGCCTAGGCCCGGGCTCGACCGCGGCGGGACCCTCCCGGGGTCCGAGCCTCACCCACGACCGTGCGATGGATGGGAGCATGCGTCCCGCCGCGACGACCCAAGACACCCTCGAGCGTCCCATCGAACACCCGACCGACAAGAGCCCGTCGGCGGCCGCGGTGAAGGGCTCGACCAACGTCGAGATCTGCGGTCAGCCTGCCGCCCGGGCCCACGACGACTGGGTCCCGTGGCCGACCCAGCCGAGCTTGCAGATCGCCTCGGGCTCCGCCTCGATCATGGTCAACGGCAAGCCGCTCGTCGGTCATCGGGACCAGATCGCCAACGCCGACGCGATCCGGGCGCCGCTGCTGCGGACGGTGTGGATCAACGCCGAGAAGGTCCCGGCGCTGCCGTGCATGTGCGAGAAGCCCGAGGAGTCGATGCTTGGTCCTCGAGCCAAGAGGCTGCTACGCAAGAACGCTGAAGATTTCCGCAAAATGGTCAGCGGGGGCGATGTTTCTTCGCTAGGCATGCTGGGCGCTTTCCTGCAAGAGCACACCTGGGACCTAGGAACGGGAGATGGCTTCAAAGACGTTGCCAGCATGATCAACGCAGCGAACAATCGACTAAAAGTAGAATCTTCAGGTGACGACGAATACATCGCCATTGCTAATGATTTGAAAGATTTTATTCGAGAACTCGCAAACGAACACCTAGGCACGAACCTATATGCTGCCTATGGATACGGAAGCATGAAGATAGAGACGGGCAGGGCAATTTTTCAAAACCACACTGAGGAGTTGGTCCAACAATTTCCAGAAACACTAAAAGGGTTTGAGTGCGGCGGGGACACCAAAGAGCTCAATGTAGCGCTCGCGGCGGTCATGTCGACGCCGAAGGGCGCCATCGCCATGGGCGAACTGCACATGCAGGATGTCAAGGCCCAGGCCAAGCCCGCCGGCCTCGACCTCTCGATGTATCCCCCCGAGTCCCGAGTCGCCTTCTTCAACGACTGCTGGCGCCAGGGCCCCGACCAGGTCATCTACAAGTGGCAGCGCGCGCTGCTCGAGGGCCGGCTACCGATGCTCGGCGAGGGCTGCGCGACCTGCCACCAGCTGCAGGAGATCCTCGACATCCTCAACGAGGGTCTGGACCCCGACGAGCAGATCTCCTTCCCCACCGATCCTCGCTGACAGCCAGGTCGAGCGCCCGCTATCGCCACTTGCGGGACCGGCTGACCGACATCAGCACCCCGAGCGCCATCATCATCGTGACCACGTTCGATCCACCGTGGGAGAAAAACGGCAGCGGCAGCCCGGTGTTGGGGAAGAACTCGAGGACCACGCCGACGTTGAGGACCGCGTGCCACAAGAACATCGCGCCGACGCCGACGCACAGGCAGGCGGCGAAGCGATCGCGGGCCTGCGAGGCCAGGTTGAGGGCCCACAGGACCAGGCTCATGTACAGGGCCAAGAGCATGGTCGAGCCGACGAAGCCCCACTCCTCGGCGAACACCGCGAACGAGAAGTCGGACTCTTTGTAGGGCACGAAGTCGAGCACGTTTTGCGTGCCCTGGCCGACGCCGCGACCGAAGAAGCCGCCGTTGGCCACGGCCGTGCGCGCCTGGACGATCTGATAGGCCTCGTCGGGGTGCGACTCGGGGTCGAGCCACACGTCGATGCGCTTGGTCTGGTAGTCCTGGAGGAAGAAAGACCAGGCGACGGCGAGGGTGATGCCGCCGGTCGTGAGCAGGGCGAACAGGGTCTTGAGATCGAGCTCGGTCACGGCCAGGACCGACAGCGCGATCAGGATCAAGATGATCCCGGTGCTGAGGTCGGGCTGCTGAATGACGAGGATCGCCGGGCTCAAGACCAGCAGCCCGGGCAAGACCAGGGTCTGGACGAAGTTGCGCCGCGGACCGGCGCGGGCGAGGCGATGGAGGTAGCGGGCGAGGCCGATGATCAACACCAGCTTCATCAGCTCCGAGGGCTGAAAGCGGACGAAGGCCAGGTCGAGCCAGCGCTGGGCGTTGTTGGTCGTGGTCCCGACGATGGTCACGAGCAGCACGAAGCCAAAGCCGATCGCGTAGGCCGGGTAGGCGATGCGGTAGTAGACCCGGTAGTCGACGGCGGCGGCGCCGATCATCAAGATCGTGCCGATGACGACAAAGCGGATCTGGTCGCGGACCAGCGCGCCCTCCCAGTCGCCGCCCTCGGCGCTGTTGAGGTTGATCAGCGCGAGCGAGATGATGCCGATGGTGATCGTGACCACGACCCAGTCGACGGATCCGCGCAGGCGGGTCCACCACGACTGGGGTCCGGAGATCAGCTGGTTCATAGGCCGTCCTCGATCGCGGCCTCGCGGGCCCGGGCTTGCTCGCCGGGCAGCGGCGGCGGAACCCCCGGCGGACGCGGGCGGGCGACGTCCTCGCGACCTTTCGAGCCGAGGTAGTGGTCGATGACGCGCATGACGATCGGCGCGGCCGCGTCGGCGCCGACGCCACCGTGGGCGACGAGGGCGACGACGACGATCTCGGGTCGCTCGGCCGGGGCGTAGCTCGCAAACCACGCGTGGTCCTTGGTCACGTCCCAGCCCTCGATCAGCTCCTCGCCCTCCTTGCGCTCGATCCCGACCTGGGCGGTGCCGGTCTTGCCGGCCACGGTCACGCCCTCGAGCCGCTCGCTGTAGGCGGTCCCGACGTCGCTGTTGACGACGCCGACGAGGCCCCGGTGGATGCGCGCGCGATCGAAGGGCTGAATGACCGGCTCAGACTGCTTGAACTTGGGCTCGGTCTCGAGCACGAGCTTGCCGTCGGAGGTCACGACCCGATCGACGAGCGAGGGCGTGACGACGTAGCCGCCGTTGGCGAGCGCCGCGTAGAGCGTGGCGATCTGCAAGACCGTGGCCTTGACGTTACCCTGGCCGATCGCCGAGTTGAGCCGGACGCCGCGCTGGAAGGTGCCCTGGCGCGACTCCGAGGCCTCGGTCGGGACCACGCCGGGGACCTCGGCGTTGATGCCGAGGCCGGTCCGCTCGCCGAGCCCGAGCCGGCGCGCGACCTCCTCCATCTTGAGCAAGGTCAGGTCCTTTTCGATCGCGAGGTGGTAAAAATAGACGTTGCACGACTGGATGATGGCCTGCTCGAGATCGATGATCCCGTGGCGGTGGGTGTCGTTGAAGCGCCGGCCACCGTACTCGACGTGGCCCTCGCACTCGATGGTCTCCTCGGGGTTGAAGTTGGGGTCCTCGAGCATCGCGAGGGCCGAGACGACCTTGTAGGTGCTGCCCGGGTAGTAGTTTTCCTGGACGGTCTTGTCGACGAAGGGCTTGAACGGCGAGTTGAGCCAGGTCTCGTACTGCTCGCGAGTGATCCGGCCCTCCCAGACGTTGGGATCGATGGCCGGAGCCGAGACCATCGCGAGGATCCGCCCGGTCTCGACCTCCATGGCCACGACCCCGCCGGCGCGCTTGATCCCGCCGATCGACAGGCGCTCGCCGGCGGTGCCCTCCATCGACTCGCCGGCCAGGGCCGTGGCCGCGACGCGCTGGAGATCGAGGTCGAGGCTCAGGTAGATGTCCTGGCCGGGGATCGGCTCGACGTCGTCGGGCAAGGCCGCGGTCGCGGCCGGCGGCGGCTCGGCGACCTCGCGGCCGAGGGCGTCGACGACCCGCGAGTGCTCGCCGAGGCGGCCGCGCAGGTAGTTCTCCCACTGGCGCTCGATCCCGGTCACGCCGATGCGATCGCCGGGCCGGTAGTCGCCGTAGCGCATGTCCTCGAGGGCCTCACGGCCGATCTCACGCATGAACCCGGTCACGAACGCGGTCAGCTCGCGCTCGGGATAGTAGCGCCGGGCCGACTCGCGGATCTCGACCCAGGTGTCGAAGCCGCGGGTCTGGATCCGCGCGTTCTCTTCCCACGACAAGGCGTTGCGGACCGAGACCGCGTAGCGACCGTTGCGCTCGTCGTCGCGCAGGCGCTCGAGCTTGGCGATGAAATTGTCGCGATCCTCGTCGTCGACGAACTCGATCAGCGCGGCGAGTTCGATGATCTGCTGGTCGTCGATGGCCTGACGGACGATCTTGGGCTCGTCACCGGGCTCCTCGGGCGCGACCTGAACCCGGGGGATCGCCGTGACGTAGAGGGCGTAGGTCGCGTGGTTGGTCGCGAGCGGCTGGCCCTTGCCGTCGAAGATCCGCCCGCGCGGGGCCTCGACGTCGATGGTGTCGATGAAGTTTTGCTCGGCCCGGCGAGCGAAGTGGACGCCCTCGAGGATCTGCAATTGGAACAGGCGAATGATCAGGCTGCCGAAGATCAGCGCGCCGATGATCACGAAGGCCTGCAGCCGCGACTTGAGCACGCGGACGTCCTCGACCGGGCTACGCCGGGTCAGCTCGCGGGCCTTGCTCCGACCGCCGCGACCGCCCGCCCCCCCCTCGTCCTGGCTGAGCCGCCGGCGCGCGGCGGCCTCGCGGAAGTCGTCGGCGCTAAAGCCCGCGCGGCCCTTGTGGACGACCTCGCGCTCGCGATCGTCGCTCATTGGACCTCCCGCGAGACCGCCCGATCCTCGTCGAGCCGAAGCACGCGCAGCAGCCACTGGGTCAGGACCCAGACCGGCTGCGTGACCAGCAAGGTCGCGAGGCAGTGCCAGCGCGCCTGCCACAGCGCGGCCAGCAGCGCATCCCGCGGGATCCGCATGGTCTCGGCCAGGACCATGAGCGTGCCCCAGGTCGCGAGGTCGACGAGCGCGACCGCGACCGCCCCGGCCACGCAGCGGGCCACCCACCCGTGGAGGGCCAGGCGACCGGAGGCCCAGTGCAGGGCCAGGAAGGTCAGCTGGTGGGCGAGGGTCAGCGTGCCCATCGGCGCGCCCTGGTGGAGATCCTCGAGGTAGCCGAGCATCGTCGCGACCGCGAGCTTGGCCGGAAGCTCACCTTCGCGCGCGAACGCGAGGTGGACCAGCAAGACCGCGGTCGTCGACGGCAGCATCACGCTGAGCTCGAACACGTGGCCGAGGCCACCGACGAGGGCGATCAGCAGCCAACCGAGCGCGATGTATGCGAGGGCGCGAAACAGCATGGGGAGCGGTGCTTTCGGCGATCTTAGAATGGCCTGGCCCAAACCCGAAACGAAGCGCAGCGGCGCCGATGCCGACCACCCGCGCAACCTCGGAGACTGGCTCGACGTTCACGCAGGCCACGCGATTCCCGAGCCTGCGCGAGGGCCCTCACGACTCGAGCGCGCGCGGGCGCGCGCGGGGCCGGCAACCCTCGCCCGCACGGCGCGAACACCGTGATAGCTTGTGCGCATGTCGCTCCTCGCCCGCCTTCGTCCCGTCCCGGTCGCGTTGTTCATCCTGAGCTTTGTCCTCGCCACGACCACGGGCTGCTTCAAGCGCTACACCGTGATCAAGCAGTCCGGCCCGCCGTCGGCGCTGCAAGGTACGACCGCGATGGCCGTGCAGTTCGACACCTCGAACATCGCGATCAGCAAGGACCGGATGAGCGAGCAGCAGTGGCTCGAGACGCGCGAGAAAGACGAGCACCGCGCCAACTACACCGACAGCCTCCAGGCGGCCAACACCAACTTCTTGTCGGGCCTCCAGTCGCGCCTCAACGGCGTCGCGCTGAGCATGGGTCAGGCCCAGCCCGGTCAGCTCCAGATCACCGTCAGCTACACGTGGTGGGAAGAGGGCATGTACGCGGGCGTCGTCGCCTGGCCGTCGGAGGCGACCGCGCGGGTCATGTTCAGCCGCGACGGCGAGGTCCTCGACGAGATCGAGGTCAAGACCAAAGAAGACGCCAACCTCGGCAACGCCGATCCCCGGGCCCGGTTCCGCACGATCGGCACCCGCCTCGGCCAGTTCACCGCGCAGTTCATCAACGACTCGATGGCCGCCGCCGCGGGCAGCTAGGAATGCCGGACGGGCTTACGGTGGCGGACCTGTGGCGGGCGATCGAGGCGCGCATCGAGGTCATTGGCCAAGGATATGTGGAGCGGCTCGCGCCTGGCCTCTCGACTGACGAGATAGGGGCGTTCCAGGCAGCGCTCGGCGTCGAGCTTCCCGGCGACTACGTCGCCTCCCTCCGGGAGCACGCCGGGATGCAGCTAAATGAGAGCCGCAGCGGACGCCCCTATCCCGAGATGCTGATCGCCGATTTCATTCCGCTGCCTCCGACGGTCGTGCTCGAGCGGCGTGCGTGGCTGCGCGACGGCTACGACGGACCTGCGAGGGAACACGCCCGGATCGACGGAGCGATCCGCCATCGTCGGTACGACGAAGGGTGGATTCCGGTGCTCGCGCGGGACGGCGACGCCTCGGTCTTCGAGTGCATCGACACCGTCCCCGCCGAAGGCGGTACCTACGGACAGATCGTCTCGATGTGCACCAACGATCCAGATCGCTATGTCTCGGCGCCGAGCTTCCGCGGGTTGCTCGCCGGCTTGCTCGCGCGCTTCGAGGAAGCCGTCGTCGATGCCGAGCTGCTGGAGGACGAGGGCATCATCCGCTTGGAGTAGAGCAGCGTCACTCGAACAAGGCGAGCTGGCCGGGGGCGCCGACGGGCTCGCCCTTGGTCGTCAGCTCGAGCGGGCGCTCGAGCGCGTCGGTCTCGACGACGTAGAGGTACTCGAGGTTGCGCAGGTGACTGACGGCGCCGACCTTCTCGCCTTTGGGGTTGTAGATGCCGATCTGGGCCCCGACGTAGCGCTTGTAGTCGTGGCTGAGCACGGTCACCCGGCCGCGGGTCGCGAGCAGCTGCTCCATCTCGGCCCGGTCGATGTAGCCCTCGTTGTTGAACGAGACGATCAGGACCTTGGCCTCGACGGCGGCGATGAGCTCGGCGAGCGCGGCGTGGAACTTGCGCTTGGAGTTGAACGGGCTCTTGCGCGTGCGGCAGTCGACGCGCTTGCAGGCGACGCCGTAGACCTCGGGCTGGTCCCACAAGACCAGCGACTCCCACACGTGGTAGTTCGACAGGTAGCTGTGCTGGTTGTAGGGCGGGTCGAGGTAAGCGACGTCGGCCCGCAGCTCGGCGACGGCGTCGAAGACCTCGAGCTGGTGGGCCTCGCCCTTGCCGGCCGTGGCCCGGGGCAGGATGTCGGGCAGGCGCAGCTCGAGGTCCTTGTGCGCGCGCGCGGCCCACTGCTTGAGGTAGGCCATCTGGAGGCCGCAGGTCGAGTCGACGCGATCGGCGGCCTCCATCAGCGCGACCAGGACCACGGCCTCGAGCTCGGGCTCGAGCGACTTGGCCGCGATCGCCTCGCGGATCGCGTCGATCCGCGCGCCGTTTTTGGGCTGAAAAAAGCGCGAGCGCACGCAGAAGGTCTCGGTGAACCACCCGGGCTCGCCGGGCAGGGCCGCGAACTCGGCGAGCAGCATCCGCGCCGGCCGCTCGAGCGCGTCGAGGTCGGCGGCGACGTAGCAGCGGGCCAAGGTCGCGGCGTAGGCGTTGTGGTCGTTGGCGATCACCCGGTAGTCGGCGCGCTTGAGCGCGTGGCCGACCCGCGAGGTGCCCGAGAACAGATCCATGACCGAGCGCGCGCCGGGGACCGCAGCGACGGCCTCGAGGACGACCGGGAGCAGGGTTCGCTTGGACCCGATGTACTTGATCACCGGCGCACCTCGGCGCCAGCCTACGCCAGCTTGCGCCGGCTGGCCACGGGGGCGAAGATGGCCGCTCGTGGCCGACGATCGCCGAGGTCGAACCGCGCTGCCCGCCTGGGCCGTCTACGCGCTGATCGCAGCCATCGCCGTGCTCGCGGCGATCGTCCGCCACCGGGCCCTCGACCTCGGCCTGATGAGCGACGACTTCGCCCAGTACGGCATGCTCCGCGGGCTCTACCCCGGCGAGCACTACGCGCCCTTCGATCTCTACGCCTTCTTTCGCGACGACCCCGCGCTGCGGGCCGCGCACGTCGAGGCCGGCACGATCCCGTGGTGGACGACGCCCGAGCTCCACGGCACGGTCTTGCGTCCCCTCGCGAGCGCGCTGCGGACCCTCGATCACGCGCTGTGGCCCGCGCAAAGCCCCGCCGGCCTGCGCCTCGCCCACCTCCACTCGCTCGTGTGGCTCGCGCTGCTGATCGCCGCCGCCGGCCTCGCCCTGGTCCGCGCCCTGCCCCGCTCGATCGCC
>JGI12210J13797_10750424_pt1 | contig 10597 bp, 8 predicted proteins | sample ElkSlonscriptome_3_FD_13797 | JGI IMG/M metagenome (IMG submission 13797) | reverse complement strand
TTCAACTCGATATGCTTGAACCGCTTGCCCCTTCCGAATGGGATCGCTCCAAAGCGATGCATCTGGCCACCCGAGCCGGTTTTGGTGGATCGTCTCGGGAAATCGACGCGATGCTCGATGCCGGACTGGCCGCGTCAGTCGATTCCCTCGTGCAATTTCCCTCGGCGCCCTCTGATGATCCACCGTCGTGGACATCGGAACCTGGTGATTTCACAGCCATGCGCCAGCAATTGCGGAATCTCGACCAGGATGAGAGAAGGCAAGCGATCCGGCAACGGCAGCAAACGAACCGCCGTCAACTGCTCGAGCTGGCGGATTGGTGGCTCAATCGCATGCGGTATTCGCCCTATCCGCTTCAGGAAAAACTGACTCTTTTCCTCCATGGCCATTTCGCCACCAGTGCTCGTAAAGTGAGAAACGCCGGCGCGATGTGGCGGCAGAACGAAACATTCCGGGAATTGGCGGGTGGGGAATGGCGGACGCTCGTAAAAGCGATGGCCAAGGATCCGGCCATGCTCATTTATCTGGACGGGGCGACTAGTAAGAAACAGAAGCCGAACGAAAATTTCGCCCGCGAACTGATGGAACTATTCACGTTGGGTGAAGGCGAATATTCTGAGCAGGATATTCAAGAATCCGCCCGCGCGTTCACGGGCTATTCCTTGGCTCGAGACCGGCAAAGTTTTCAATTTCGAGAAATCTGGCATGACGGTGGAACGAAAGAATTTTTCGGGAAACGAGGCAATTTCGACGGGGATGCCATCATTGAAATTATCCTCGAACAACCGCAGGCGTCCCGTTTCATCGCCAGCAAACTCTGGCGCTTCTTCACCGGGGCCGAGACGATCGATCCGGGCGTTGCAAATCTTTTAGGCGAATCCTTTCGGCGATCGGGTGGGGTGATCGCGCTTTGGCTCGGGCATGTGTTTCGTTCCAAACTATTTTATCATCCCGACTTGATCGCGTCTCAGATCAAGGGACCGATCCAATGGTACATCTCTGCGACTAAATTGCTTGAGCGTAACTTGGTCCCTATGCGGTATGCCCAACGGATGTTGGATGATCTCGGTCAGGTCCCGTTTATGCCGCCGAATGTGAAAGGGTGGGATCAGGGGACCGCTTGGATCACTGTGAGCAGTCTCCTCGCCCGGTTCGACTATGGGAAAAAGCTGGTGGAGGGCGGCGAGATGCCATTGCCGCGAGGCGGGCGGGATCGACAACGGCCCATGCGTGGCGATCTCCAAGGGATCCCCACTCTCCATTTTTTATCAGGGATGCAAGGGATGGATGCCGATATTCTCTGTGATGCCCTCGAATCCCAACTTCTTGTGGTGCCGCTTAAACCAGAGAGACGGCGTGAAGTGGTGGCCTTGCTTTCGTCCGGTCTCAGTCCCGACCAATGCCAGCGAGCCGTCGCCGCCATTGTTGCCAGTCCAGAATTTCAACTGACCTAACCCCAAGGTTTCATATGACCAGTCGCAAGCGCTTCCTGTTTTTATGAAATATCCGGCTAAAGCTTAACCTTCCAACTATTCTCGTCATGACAAATCCGCAACAGACCACTCGCCGTCAATTTCTCCGCACCAGTATGCTGGGCGGTGCTCTCTCCTGGAGCGTCCCCGGTTTTCTCTCGGGCACGTTCGATCATCTCCACGCCCAAACCGCCGCCTCCTCTGTTCAACCGGTTACCGGTAAAGAGGGCCGAATTCTGGTTGTGCTCCAGCTGGCCGGGGGAAATGATGGATTGAACACGGTCGTCCCTTTCACCGATGACCACTACCATCGGGCACGTCCGAAGTTGCGTTTGGATCCCGGGAAAATATTACGGCTCAACGACGAAGTCGGTTTGGCGCCATCGCTCGATTCCCTCAAGGCGATCTATGATGAAGGGCGCGCGACTATTGTGCAAGGGGTTGGGTATCCCAATCCCAACCGGTCGCACTTTCGGTCCACCGAGATTTGGCATACCGCGACCGATGCCGATCGGACGGCACGGGAAGGTTGGATCGGACGATATTTCGACAACGCCTGCCAAGGGGAGGATGCGCGGGTCGGAATCGCCATCTCCCGTCAGTCGCCGCAAGCCTTTTCAAATCAAGGGTCCAAGGGGATTAGCTTACAAAACCCAGCCAACCTCGGAGCTGATGAGGCGGATTCCGAGATGATGGGAGCGGGCGATAGCGTCACCGACGCCCCGGGTATGCCGGCCCAGGCGTCGCGATCTCTCGACTTCCTGGAACGGGTCTCTCTGGATGCACGGGTCAGTTCGGATCAAATCCAGCAGATCATGGCGTCTGCTCGAAATCAGGTGTCTTACCCGGGTAACCCGCTTGCACGTGATCTCTCTTTCATCGGGCGCATGATTGGCGGCGGGATGCCCACTCGCATTTATTATGTCTCGCAAGGGGGCTTCGATACGCACCGCAATCAGCAAGGTGCGCACGAACGGTTGCTCGGCCAATTCGGCACGGCGATCCAAGCATTTCTACGCGATCTTGAGGCGCAAGGTAATCTCGACCGGGTGGTGGTGCTCACCTTTAGCGAGTTCGGGCGTCGAGTGGCGGAGAATGCCAGTGGCGGCACCGATCATGGGGCTGCTGCGCCGTTGTTTCTGTTTGGCGGCGGGCTTCAAGCGGGTTTGACCGGGCAGGCGCCTAGCTTGGCGCCGCAGGATCTGGCGGGTGGCGATTTGAAGCATCATCTCGATTTTCGATCGGTCTACGCTTCTTTACTCGATCAATGGCTGGAGGTGGCGCCCGCCGCGACGAACGGGATTCTCGGCCGCTCGTTTGTTCGGATGCCGCTGATCGCTGGATGAATCGCTGATGAGGGGGCCAGGAGCTTATTCGATGATCTCGCGCAACCGGCTCATCACCTCGTCGCTGAGTTTATCTACCGCCTCGACGGCTTTCACATTCTCTTCAACTTGCTTGGCTTGTCGCGCCCCGGTGAGGCAGGTCGAAACATTCGGATTCCGCAGCAACCAGGCCAAAGCGAGATGGGCTTGGGTGATGCCGAGTTCTTTGGCAATCGCACCGATCTTGCGAGCTTTTTCCAGACGTTCCTCACTCAAATGCTTCTTCATCCATTCCGGCGCATCCGGATTGCCGAGGCGGGAATCGCTCGGGGTGGATTCATTGTATTTGCCCGTTAATAATCCGACGGCCAGTGGAGAATAGATTGTGGTTCCCATGCCGTAATGATCGAAAAGCGGAACCAATTGATTCTCGATTCGGTCGCGGGCCAGCATGTTGGCCCCGGTTTGTTCCACTACCGGGCCTTCCATCCCGTTGGCGTCCGCGATGGCCCAGAGTTTCATCAAGTCGGCCGCGGAAAATTCGCTCGTGCCCCAATAAAGAATTTTGCCCTGCTGAATCAGTGCGTTCATGGTGGTCACGATTTCTTCGAGCGGGGTGTCGGGGTCCGGTCGATGACAGAAGAAAAGCTCGAGGTGATCGGTGCCATAACGTTGCAAGGTATTATCGCAGCAATTCCGCAGCCGTTTTCTGGATAACCCTTTTTGATCGGGCCGATCGCCGCCCCGAATACATTTGCCGGAAAGGAGGTAGGTATCCCGCGGCCATCCATGTTTCTTGAGCGCCCGGCCGACGGCGGCATCGGCGGCGCCGGAACCGTAGGCCTCGGCACCATCGAAGAAATTGACGCCGGCATCATAAGCCGCTTGGAGGCAGGCCTCAGTTTCGTCGTCCGCGACGGATTGGCCAAAGGTTTGCCAGCTGCCGAGGGAGATGGCGCTGATTTTGAGTCCGGTTTTACCAAGTTTCCGATAGAGCATAAAAAAGGGGTGGGGTAGTCGTTGAGTGCTATGGCATAACTTGCTTTGGCTTATTCACCAACCCAAAAGCAGGGATATTCCTTCACGAACAGCCGATCGACCTCTGCGCCGCGCACTATTCAACTCGTTTTGCGGACTCACGCGAAATTGTATCGTAAAAGCAGAAAAGCCGTGTAACAGCCGATTTCACCGAGGGCGCCCGGGGCGAGCAGCAGCGTATTACGATCGGCCGGGCTCTCAGCCATTCGCCAGGCCAACCAACCGGGAGCCGCGCAGAGACGGATCGTGGCGAAGATCAGGATCCCTGGGAGCAGCCAGGAAATGGTATTGCCGAAGCCATAATCGACGATGGGGAAACTGCGATAAATGGTGGAAAGCAGCGCGATCCAAATGAGCGCGAGCGCGAGGTTGACCAACCGCTTCGGAGCCGCTTTCCAGCGGGTATTGAGGAGGAACATGGCGGTCTCGAAGCCGATGCTCAACGACCCCGCCAGGATCGCTTTGGCAGTTTCGAAGCCGAGAAAACCTCGAAGTAAAACGAAACGCAGAATGACAAGAGCCGCGATCAGAGCGACTTGATTCGTCAGAGAGGCGACGGGATCCGTCGAGTTGGGCCCCAGGATCTTGATGACCCGGCCAGCGGCCGAATCGAGTTGGCCCGCACAAAGCAGAATCCCCAGAATGATGGTGGCTCCTAACGCGACGTCTGGGGGAAGGAACGCTGCGCTGACCGGGAGATAAAAGCCGATCAGGAGAATACCACGCAAAAGGGCGCCTAGAATAATCCAGGACGCCAAACTTGGCCGGGGGTCCTCCGTAGGGCGACCACCCAGGAGGGCAAAAGCTTCGACCCAAGCCGGGTGACGCATGATGGAGCGACTCGCGAGGTCTCTTATCGGGGTGGCACCCTATATTCAGGCCGCGCAACCGTGCCGGGAAACCCCGACAGGCTCCTAGAAAAAGGAACGCCGATTAAACGCGAATGAAATAAAGAGGCGGAGACCCGATTATTCAGCGGCAGCTGGCTGCGCCTTTTTCGGGGAGGCCTTGGCCGGTTTCTTGATCGGAGCTGCGAGCGCAGCTTCTTTAGCCTGCGCTTTTTTGCGGTTCAGATAGAGTTTGCGGCGGCGGCGTTTGGTGACTCGGCGAAGTTGTTGACCCATGGCAGTGTATAAATGAAAAGAAAGGTCCCGTTAATCGGGAAGGAGTGCGTAACGCAGTTTCGACGTTGGGTCAATGAGTGAAATGCGACTTCACGTAACCCATTGACGTCTTCCTCCGCTTTCCGCATATTCCCGCGCTCTGATTACCGACTCTATGGAATATATTCGCAACATCGCCATCATCGCCCATGTCGATCATGGTAAGACCACCCTCGTTGACCAGCTTCTCAAGCAGGCCGGGACCTTCCGCACCAACCAAGCTGAATTCAGCGAGGACCGGATCATGGATTCCATGGATCTGGAACGGGAAAAGGGCATCACTATTAAAGCCAAGAACGCTGCTTTCCGTTACAAAGATTATCACGTCAACATCGTGGACACCCCAGGCCACGCCGATTTCGGCGGAGAAGTCGAACGCATCATGAAAATGATCGACGGCGTTCTGCTGGTCGTCGACGCCCATGATGGTCCCCAAGCACAAACGAAGTTCGTCCTCAAAAAAGCGCTCGAAAACGGGGCGAAACCAATCGTGGTCATCAACAAGATCGACCGCGAAAATGCGCGCCCGCACAAGGTGCTCGACATGATTTTCGATCTTTTCGTTGATCTCGACGCGAATGATGAGCAGCTCGACTTCCCCGTGGTCTATGCTTCGGCGAAGAATGGTTATGCCATGAACGAGATCCACGAGGAGAGCACCACGATGGAGCCGCTTTACGAGGCCATCATCGCCAAGATCCCGCCGCCGCCGCAGTCGAAAGAAACCTATTTTCAATTCCTGATTTCCAATCTCGATTACTCCGATTATCTCGGCCGAATCGCTTATGGCCGCATTGTCAGCGGCCGGGTGCGAGTCGGCGATAGTGTCGTTCGCATTTCCAAAGATGGACGCCGGGAACGGGCCTCGGTCACCGCGATCTTTACTCACGAAGGGTTGGCGAAGGTCGAAGCCAAGAATGCGAGCGAGGGGGATATTGTCGGGTTGTGCGGCTTCGAAGATGCGTTCATCGGCGAAACGTTGACGGACCTCGAAGAACGTCCAGCGTTGCCTTTCATGGAAATTGATCCGCCGACGATCAGCATGCGCATCTGCGTGAACGACGGCCCGATGGTCGGTCGTGACGGCAAGCTCTTAACCGCCCGCCAGATCAAAGAACGTTTAATTCGGGAAACCCGGACCAATGTGGCTCTGGAAGTCTCCGAAACCGATACCGCGGGTCATTTCCAAATCAAAGCCCGGGGCGGCATGCAGATTGCCGTGCTGGTCGAACAGATGCGGCGCGAAGGCTTCGAACTCCTGGTGTCGCCGCCCGAAGTCATCACCCAACGCGGCCCCAATGACGAGTTGATGGAGCCTTACGAAACAGTTTATGTCGATGTCCCCAATGATGATCTCGGCGATATCCTTCAGTCGTTAGCCGGCCGTAAAGCGGAGATCGTCAATATGGAACACCAGACGAGCACCGTGACGGTCGAAGCGGTGGCGCCGACTCGCGGGCTGATCGGGTTTGAAACCGATTTAGTGAATGCGACGAAAGGTCACGGGATTATGTCCCATTTGTTCAAGGAATACGGCCCATACAAAGGTGAGATTTCAGCCCGTAACAATGGCGCCCTGGTCAGTATGGAGACCGGGGTCACGGCGGCTTACGCCCTCGATACCCTGCAATCTCGGGGTAAATTGTTCGTTGGTCCGGCCACCGAAGTCTATGAAGGCATGATCGTCGGCGAAAACTCGCGCTCCGACGATATGCCGGTGAACCCCTGTAAAACTAAAAAACTGACGAATATGCGTTCGTCCGGTGATGGGAAAGGGATTCAATTGGCGCCGCCCGTGCAGTTGAGCCTCGAAAAAGCACTCGAATACATCGCGCCAGATGAATATGTCGAAGCAACACCCAACTTCCTGCGGTTACGCAAGAAACTCCTCGACGCCAACGCTCGGAAACGTTCGCAGAAGGTGTAACATTCTGCTTCGCCAAGCATGGGAGTGGAGGGATGGGGCTCTGGGATAGAAAGTTGTTAACCTCCCCACGCCATGCCTCCTCTCGAGATCCAGATTCAACTCGATCCCGATGGGCTCAGTTGTGACGCCGGCGATGCCTTCTTGCAAGGTCTCGCCGGGGCGGCTTTGTCGATCGGCGTTGAGGCCTGGCATGAGTCGGAAGCGGGCACGCCCTGGTTCAAACGAGCCAGGGAATTAGCTTCTCGCGATCTCTTACCGCTTCCCGACCATTTTCTCCCGGCCCAACAAGTGGATCATCTGTCGCGTATTTTGGGACGCGACCGATTACGAATCTCGGTGCGGGCGCCGGCATTTCCCGATCATCTCGAGCGGGCAATGATTTGGTTTGAAACTCAGTCGCAGGTTCCCGTGGCGCGCGAGGTTTGCCATCAACCACCAGTGCGCCGGACCAGGGCAGCCATTCCCCTGACGCAACCGGCCGTGAATGGCTGGCATTTTTCCGTTCAGTTCGAAGGTCAGCCGCATCCCCGTAGCGAAGGGGAACAACGGCTGTTCGCTCGTCTCGAAACCGATCCGGAACTGCGCGGGCTCTTTGCCTGCAACCAGCCGGTGATGACTAAATACGACCAGAAATATTGGGTCGATTTTTTGGCGCACGAGTTCCAATGCGTGGTGGAAGTGGACGGATTTCATCATCACAGTTCGCGACTGGCCTTCGCACGGGATCGGCATCGGGATTACCAATTATTAGTCAGCGGCTACCTCACTCTCCGGGTCGACCATGATGAGGTGTTGCGGGATCTGGAAAGTGTGATTGGCAAGATCCGTGATTTGATCCAGTTTCGACAACACGAACAGCGATGAAACTCTCTCCTTACCAAAACCTTCTGCTGCTCAGTCTTGCGGCTCACTATCCGGATCGTCCGAAGCAAAGTGAGTTTGATAATAAACAACGCAACCCACTCTGCGAAGCTGGCTATATCGAGTTGGAACAGGTCGGGCGCCCCAAATTGGTCGGTCTCACGGACAAAGGGTGGAGTTATTTGGCTGAGCACCGCGATCTTGTCTTCAGCAATAGCAAATTGTCCGGGACCTCGCTCGCAGCGCTTCATACCCGGTTGCACGACTTCTTTCACCGGAGCGGTCATGCGTTTGCCGATCTGTTTCGCGAGACGGCGAATCCCGATCCTTTATCAAAGGCAGAAGAGACAATCCCGGCTGCCATCCGTCGGGCTTATTTGGTGTTGACTGACAACCGGCTGCACATCGATGTCCGGCTGCAACATTTGAAAGCGCATCTTCAGGCTTTCGACCCGGCCACGCTCGATTACTGTCTGATGGGCCTGGTCATGGCCGGCCTGGCGCAGGTCCGGCAGATCGACGATTCCCTCGCGATCGATGAGCGGGATCGAGCGACCAGCCTTGAGGTCGGGGGCACAACGCGACACCTGTTTCGTTTGATTTCATGAGTTTGGAGATCCTCCAACGCACAAACTTCGATTGGGTGACCCGGCTGGATGATGTCTGGAGTCGGCTGCCGGATGGAGATTATTTTGTGCATCCCGATGTCTTGCGGGAATTGACTGAGGAGTTCGCTCTCATGCAGGCACTCACTCCTTCCCCCATGGGCCGGGTGGTAACTGGGGTGGCCGGCGCCGGTAAGACGCATTTGCTCCGGCACCTGCGCCGGACGGTCTGCGAATCGCATGGCGGTTTTTTCTTCCTCATCGATTGCACGGATATCCGGGATTTTTGGTCGACCCTGATGCTTGGAGTGTTGCATGGGTTGCAACAGGATCGGGGGGATGGCTGGTATCAGGCGGCTTACTTGCGTTATTGGTTGTCGCACGACCTTTATGAATCGCCTGACGCGGCCGTGCAGGACATTTTCTCCGATCGATCCGTGCCCGAATTGCAATCCCTGGCTGTGCAGACGTTGAGCCGTCTTTCGCATCATATTGGCGGGGCCTATCAATTGAATCAGGTGCTCAACGCCCTCTTCCTTATGACGAGCCAGGAGGTGTTGGTGCGGGAATGCGCCTCCATGTGGATGCAAGGCAACCCGCTCGATCAGGATACCGCTGAGGCGCTCGGGTTCGCCAAGCCTTCAGCCACGGCCATGGAAGTGCTCAAGCCGTTGACCCGGCTCTGCTCGATGTTCGGACCGACTGTATTGGCGTTCGATCAGCTCGATGCGCTCATGAGCCAACATCATTTCCAGGAACGTCGGCCCGGTGAGGCGGAATCCGAAGCGAGTCAACGTGCCGAAGCTATTCTCCAATCGGTCGGCGCCGGTCTGATGGGCCTTTTCGATCATTCGTTCCGCACCCTCACCGTCTTGAGTTGTCTGGAAGATAGCTGGCGCATTCTCAGTGAGAAAATGAGTAACGCCGCAACCGATCGTTACCGCATGCCGCCGCTCAACCTCGCGCCATCCGCCTCTTCCCGACGATTGAAACAGGTGCTGCATTCGCGGTTGGAACCCGCTGCCGAGGAGCTCGGAGGCGACTCGTCATCAACGGCCGCGATTTTCGATGACCAATTTTTCGATCACCTGAAGGAAGCGACCCCGCGCGGAGTCTTGAAAGCTGCGGATGATCACCGGCGCTTCTGTTTGAAGGAACGGCAGCTTATTCCCTATGGAGATCGACAGTCGGCAGGGCGGCCGGACAATCGGTCCGAACCGGCGCCAGCCCAGACCTTGGATGAGCCGTTTGAAGCGCTCATCCAGGAGCAAGATATCGGCAAAGCGATGACCGAGACGCTCGAGGACAATCTGGGTGAAGGACTTTGCAAGGCGCTGGCCTTATTGCGTTATGAACTCACCCTGCCAGAGCATGTCGATTTCGCGGTCGACGCCGATTTTGTTGGCGGCCGGTCCTACCCGACCTTGCATGCCCGGTTACGATTGATCTTTCACGCCGAAGCGGACCGCGAATTTCATCTCTGTTTACGGGTCTTGCAGAAGAGCAATCACTCCGCATTCGGAGCGCGCCTCAATGCGGCCATGGTCGAATCCGGTATTGATCGCGTTCTGCCTTATCGGAAACTGCTGCTGTTTCGTAACACCCCCAGGAATTTCGGAGGCCCTGCAACCAAACATCTCATCGCGAAATTCCACGAGCGAGGCGGCCGTTTTCTAACGTTCCAGCAACGGGATGTCGCTATGATCAAAGCCTTGTTGCTTTGGAAAAAGAATCCGCCCGACGGTTTCGAAGATTGGTTGCGAACCCGGCAGCCGATCAGTGTCTCGGAAAGTTGGGGGCCAATGGTCGCCGCCCTGAAGGAGGGCCTGGTTGATCAGCCGCCCGCTGCGAAAAATTCTTCTATCACCCCCACGCCTACCCTCGGCAAAGTAACGAAACGATTAGACCCGGCGCGTGCCGCATCTAAGGAGGCCTCCAAAGTTAGCCAAACGTCCCAATCATTAACACTCGGCCGAAAAATGGCGGGCAGTCAGCCAACCGGCGAAGCGCTCACCATTCCGCTGGAAAATCTGACGCGCCATACCGTCATCCGAGCTGGGAGCGGCGGTGGCAAGACGGTACTGATCAAGCGGCTCTTGGAAGAAGCCGCTTTGCACGGTGTCAGCAGTGTGGTGCTCGATCCTGGTAATGATCTGGTGCAATTGGCAAATGACTGGCCCGAACCACCCTCAGACTGGCAGGCGGG
>JGI12210J13797_10848451_pt1 | contig 10598 bp, 11 predicted proteins | sample ElkSlonscriptome_3_FD_13797 | JGI IMG/M metagenome (IMG submission 13797) | reverse complement strand
AATTGGCCCGCCGCAAAAGAGGCTCGAGCCGCTCGGGAACCGCAGTCTCATACGCCGCCAACCCATGCTCCATCAAGAAGCGCGCGATGGGTGAGGCGAAGCCGCGACAAAATTTTGTGCGAGCAACCGCCGCCTGGAACTGGCCACGCGCGTCGTTTTCCATTTTCACAAAAGCGACACGTTTCAACCCGCGATCGGTCATATCGAAATGAACCGAGAAATCGCATCTCCGCTGGAACCAAGGTTCGATGACGACCGCGTCTTGCTGTTCAATGATCGATTCGGCCCAAGAAAATATAGTCTCCGGCGACGCTGTAGAAAAACGTCGATTGCGCTGGGCAGCCGCCCCAAACGGGGCTTTTAACACCGCCTCGTCATGTCCGGCCGCTTTGAAGTCACGAGCGGCGGCCTCGATTTCCGCTGGGTCGCAGCAGATCTGCCCTTCCATCTCGAGATGCTTCATCTGCCAATCCTTCGCGAACAGCTGCCGAATTTCCGCTCGCCATTGGAGCGGCGCTCGTTCGTTGGCTAAAGGCGCCAAAACCGCGGCACTCTGTGGACACCACGCCCAGGGACGCAAATCATTCAGTTTACGATCGTGCAACGAACTTTCCGCGGGCAATTCCCCCGCATCATTCAACGGTTCGATCTCGGGCAAATAGAGGCCTGCGTCGTGGAGTTTTCTCCGATGCTCAGCGGATGCGGGCCGTCGCATCAACAACACATCATCCCGATGACCGAAGAAGGCCGGAAGAATCTCGAGATCCTCCGTGATGGGCCGCACCGTCTTGCGTGGTTCGTAGCCGTTCGCCTCCATGCCGTAAGCCATCGCCGCTTCAGCATCGGCATGAAAAATCAGGACATGCGGAGTGCGCCCTCTCGACTGGCTGAAGATTTCGATCTCTTGAATGAACCCCGGCTCCAGCCCCGCCTCTTGGCGGCCTTTACGATTGAATGCCACCGTGCCGCGTCCACGCGCGGGGGATAGTGGGAAAGGCAGCCGCCGTTTGTAGGCTTCCCAATCGGAAGTCCCCGCCTCTTTCCATCGCCGGAACCATTTTAATCCATAACCGACATGCGCAATTTCATCCCGGTAAATGCGATCGAGAATATCGGCCGTTTCCGTGTCCCCGGCCTGTTTCATCAAGGCGGCGTAATGCCGTGAATAATCGAGATTCGCCTGTTCGAAAGTCAGGCTCAATCGGGTCACGTAATCGAGCGGCGATTCCATCGGCGCGATGGCATCCCAGAAAAAGCGGTTCAACGGAAAATCACCGAACCGCACGCCGCATGCTTCCATCCGCCGAAGGTACCAACTCGTGTGGAGCTGTTCCTCTTGTAAGGTCCGCACGATTCCGCGGCGAAAGGCTTTCGGGGCTTCCGGAAACTTCAGCAACACCAGCGCCATCAACTCGGTCGCGAGCAATTCGTGGTTGGCAAAGAAATGTAGGAGCCGCCCGCGTTGTTCCTCATCGACCAGCTTGTCGGCGGCTGGAAAGCGGGCTCGCACTCCATCCTTGCGCAACCGGAGATCTACCGGCCGTCCCGGCATTGCTGGCGTTCCGAGCGAAGCGCCCGGTTCGTCATCCGTCAAGGCATCGGCAGCCCGCAATTTCTCCTCGAGCGAGGTGGCGAAGAGAACGGTTTGGGCAAACGTGCGAGTTTCCATCGGTGTGCCCTCAACCTTGCGGTGAACCCGTCAGGCCGCAAGCGCGGGGATCAGACGTTGAACCGGAACTCGATCACGTCCCCATCTTTGACTTCGTATTCTTTCCCTTCAATCCGCAGTTTGCCCGCTTCTTTCGCTGCATGGTTGGAGCCGAGCGTGATGAGGTCGTTGTAATGGACGACCTCTGCCGCAATGAAACCTCGCTCGAAATCTGAATGAATCACGCCGGCCGCCGCGGGGGCTTTGTCACCGGCGGTGATCGTCCAGGCGCGGGTCTCTTTTTCGCCCGTCGTCAGGTAAGTCCGTAAGCCGAGCAGATGGTAGACCGTGTTGATCAAAGTTGATACCCCGCTCCCTTCCGTCCCGAGATCTTTCAAATATTCGGCCGCTTCTTCGGGATCGAGCTCAACCAATTCGCTCTCGATCTCGGCGCTGATGACGACCACTTCCGCTGCGAACAGGTCTTTCACATGGTCGCGCACTTTTTGGACGAATTGCGCAGCGGGCGTCGCGGCATCGCGTGGTTGACCCTCTTGGGTGAAATTGGCGAGGTCACTTTCATTGACGTTGCAGGCGAAAATCCCCGGTTTACTCGTCAGCAGGAAGAATGACTTCAATAATTTGGCCTCATCCTCATTCGTGACAAGGGTGCCAGCAGGCTTTCCAGCGTCGAGATGCGGAATGAGCCGGTCGAGCAGAGCGATCTCCGCTTTTGCCAACTTATCGCCGCCCCGGGCGATGCGTTGATTTTTTTCATGCCGTTTCTGGCTGGAAGCGAGGTCAGCCAGGATGAGTTCGGTGGCGATCACTTCGATATCGCGCACGGGATCGATCGTTCCGCTGACGTGATGAATGTCATCATTTTCAAAACAACGCACCACTTGCACCACGGAATCGACTTCGCGGATATGGCTGAGGAATTGATTGCCGAGTCCTTCCCCGGCGCTGGCGCCTGCGACCAACCCGGCAATATCGACGAATTCGATGGCGGTCGGAATGATCTTTTGCGACTTCGAAAGTTTGCTCAGAGCATCCAGCCGCGGGTCGGGGACGGTGACAACACCGACGTTGGGGTCGATGGTACAAAAGGGGTAATTGGCCGCCTGCGCTTTGCGTGTGCGGGTGACTGCGTTGAAGAGGGTCGATTTTCCGACGTTGGGAAGTCCTACGATACCGGCGCTGAGCATGGAGGCGGACCTTACGCGGCTCTGAGGATTGGGAAAGCAAAAATGATCAGGTGAGACGTGGTGACGGCCGGTATTGGACCCAAAAAGACGTTCCTCCTACGCCCCGCGTGTCAAAAGCCAATTTCCCATGGCCGATGGGTCAAAAATCAGGCAGAATCAATTCATGGCTTCCCTCTCCGAAATCACGACCTGGTTAGATGACTACCTGCGAACGTCCGAAATCGGCGATTACAGCGGCGCACTGAATGGCTTACAGCTAGAGACCCAAGTGCCGGTCACTAAAGTGGCGGCCGCGGTCGATGCCTGCGGCTATACGATACGGGCGGCGATCGATGCGGGCGCCCAACTCTTGATTGTGCATCATGGTTTATTCTGGTCGGCACCCCAGCCGATGGTTGGTGGCGAATACCGCAAATATGCAACGGCCATCCAAGCTGGACTCGGCATTTACAGCTCGCATCTGCCGCTCGATCTCCATCCTGAGGTCGGGAACAATGCCGTCCTGGCCCGGGAACTCAGCCTCGACTCCTGCACCCCTTTTTTACCCACTAAAGGGCAGCCGGTCGGCTTACTCGCCGAAACCGAAATTCATCGGGCCGAATTTGTTGATCGGGTGGATGCGAAAGTGCCGGGCGCCATACAAATTCTCGGTGATGGTCCGCAGGTCTGCCGGCGGATCGGCATTGTCACGGGCGGCGCCGGCGGCGAGGTAACGGTGGCCGCAGAAGCTGGCGTCGATACCTTCTTGACCGGCGAAGCCCCGCACTGGGCTGCGACGGCGGCGGAAGACCTCGGTATCAACCTGATCCTCGGAGGTCATTACGCGACGGAAACATTCGGCGTCAAAGCGCTCTCGATGAAATTAGCGGACCAATTCGGGGTTCAATGGGAATTCATCGATCACCCGACCGGTCTATGATTCTGACGGTTCGGAAGCCTGTTCGCGATAAGCGCGAGGGGTCCGGCCAGTTGCCCGTTTAAAGGCTTTTGAGAAAATAAAGGGATCGGCATAGCCGAGGGTGGCCGCCACTTCCTTGACGCGTTGCCGGCGAACCCGCAGGAGGTATCGCGCCTGATCCATCCGGCAATGCAACTGATAGCGGCCCGGCGATTCGCCGAAGAACCGGCGGAATTCGGCACAAAAATGGGAAACGCTCGAGCCCGCCAATTGCGCCATGTCGTGAAGCGAAAGCGCTTCAGCCGGGCGGGTCTCGAGCCGCTGTTTGACCTGAAAAATCGAGGCTGATGATTCTCCGGGATACTTTGGAGGGCGCTGAATTCGTAGCAACCAATTCTCCATCAAGTTGCGGAGGATCCGGGAATCCGGCTGAGATTCGAAGGTCCGCTCGTGATGAATGGCCTGGAACGCCGACTCGGTCGCGAGCAGGTCAGCAGCGGAAATAGGGCGCCCGGCGACCAATTGGCATCGACGCAGCAACGGACCAACTTCCCGACCCAGAAGGTGAATCCAGGAATGCGCCCACGGCTCGGTCCGATGCCCATAGACCGGACTTTGACCCGCTGGCCAGAAGACGAAGCTCGGTTCCGGTATTCGGCGCCTGTTTCCGTGGAGAATGATTTCGGCCGGGCTATGAAAATGGATCAACAACCAGTCACTCAACGAGTGGTGACAATCGATCAAGCCGGGCGGCATCACTTCATGAAAACCGTAAGCTCGCACATGGAAACCATTCGCGGGTGACTCCTTCGCATCCCATCCTGTGCGAACGATCAAAGGTTGCATGCCGTAAGATATGACAGGTTTTTCAACAAACCAACCATTCCATTTCTTTTGCGCAGCAGCCAGCGTTTCAACATGTCATTACGAATTGGATTCGTCGGTGCCGGCCAGATGAGTCAGCAGCACGCAAAGCGCCTGGCAAAGATCCCTCACACAGAAGTGGTCGCGGTCTGTCATCCACGCCCGGCGAACGCCCGGAAATTCGTGGAAGCCCAGCCGGGCGAGGTGACGGTTTTCACCGAGGCCGAGACGATGTTTCAGGAAGCTGCTTTGGATGCACTTTACGTTTGTGTGCCGCCTTTCGCTCAGGATGACACGGTGGAAAAAGCGGTGGACCAGGGGCTTCATGTTTTTCTAGAAAAACCGATCGCGCTCGAGGTGCCGCTAGCCAGGCGAATGGTAGAAGCGGCCGAAGCCAACCAGGTCGTCACCCAGGTCGGATTTCAATTCCGATTTCGCGAAGGGGTGCGCCGTCTGAAAGCGGCAATGAACCAGGGTGAAACTGGGCAGCCGACGCTCTTTTCCGGTCGTTACTGGACCCATATGGATGGGAATCCGTGGTGGCGTGACCGAACGAAGTCAGGCGGCCAGGTGGTGGAACAGCTAATTCATATTTATGATCTAGCCGCCCATTTCATGGGACCAGCAGATCTCGAGAAAACAACGGGTTACCTCGCGAACCTCTGCCACGGTAACCGTCCCGATTATACCATCGAAGATACCAGTGTCGGCGTGCACCGGATGCAGGCAGGTGGCGTCAGCGTTATCACCGGTTCCAACAACGCGCTTCCCATGCATTTCATCGGCGATTTTCGGGTGGTCTGCGAAAACGGGATGCTCGACTACCATTCATCAGGTCAATCTTGGGTGAACCCGGATCGTTCGACGTTGTATTTGAACGGCGAAAAGGCCGGTGATTGGGACGAGACCGGCGATGTTACCCTGGCGTTAAACGAAGATTTTATTAAGTCCATCCAAGCGGGCCACCCAGCTGAAATTCCGATTCGTGACGGTCTGCGCGCGCTCGAATGGGTGCAAGCCGTCGTCGATGCCTCGTAGTTCTAACGTTGTTTGTCCCAAATCATCATGAAAAACATCCTCATTAATCTGCCGCCGAGCTTCTTTACCCAACCCGAACTTGCCCCGATTTTTGCCCGGCTCGAAGAGCATGGGACGGTTCGCAAGACTTCACACGATAAACCGGAAGCACTTGCTCCCGACATGAAGTGGGCGGACGTCGTCTTGATGTGGTCGTGGCCAAGGCTGGATGACGCCGGATTCGAGGCGGCGGGTCCGATTGAGTTCATCGGTCACATCGATCTGGGACAATCCCTGGCCAGGACCGAACTTGCCCGCGGCATTCCGCTCTCGCTTTCCAAAGGGGGTTGGTCGCCGGCGGTTGCGGAGATGGCGCTTGGGCTCACCTTAAGTTGTCTGCGTCGGATCTCGCATTATCATGCGGCGATGAAGGCGGGAAACGAGGAGTGGGTGCGGCAGTTGCCCGGCGACCTGGATCGTCGGGAACGTCAATTGACGGGTGCCAGCGTGGCGGTGGTTGGATTAGGCCAGGTGGGCCGCCGGTTCGCCGAGTTGTTGGGACCGTTCGAAGTCGATCTACATGTGGTGGACCCTTACATTCCGGATGAGGTCCTTGGCAAATACGGGGGGCGCCGGGTGACGATCGAGGAAGCGACGGAACAATGCGAAGTGATCGTTCTCTGTGCGGCAGCTAACCCTGGCACGGATCGGCTTTTGAATGCGGATCGGATTCGCGCCATGCGCCCAAATGCAGTGCTGATCAATGTGGCGCGCGCGCGACTGATCGATATGGAGGCGCTGGCGGAACGGCTAGGGCAAGGGGATCTTATCGCGGCGCTCGATGTGTTTGAAGAGGAGCCGTTACCGCGTGACGCGGCCATTCGCCGATTGCCGAATCTCTATCTGACGCCACACCGGGCGGGTGGTTTGATGGTTTCGGTGCTCCGGACAATCAACTGGCTGATCGATGACTACGAACGTTTGGTGGCGGGTCAACCGCGGAACTATGCGGTGACGGAGAAGATGGTGCCGTTGTTGGACGGTTAAGTCGGCACGGCCCTTCAGAATGGAATGTCGTCCTCTTCGGGATCGGCTTCCAGATCGGGATCGCTCGGGGCTGACCGTTGCGGACGGGCCGGCGGAACGGAGCTGCGCGGGGGCCGGCTTTCACCTTCCTCATCGTAACTGCCGCCGCTGCTCTCACTATCACCGCTGCCACCACCGCCGCCGCCGCCGTCACGGCTGCCGAGCAGTTGCATCTGTTCGCCCACCACTTTCAATTTGCTCCGCTTTTGACCGCTGGTTTTGTCTTCCCAGCTATCGAGCTGGAGCCGGCCCTCGATGTAAACGGGCCGACCCTTTTTCAAGTATTGACCGGCCACTTCGGCTTGGCGCCCCCAAAGGGTGATGTCGACGAACGTCGTTTCTTCCCGACGCTCCCCGCTGTCGCTCGAGAAATAACGGTTCACAGCGAGCGCGATGTCGGTGACGGCCGTGCCTTTCGGGGTGTAACGGACGTCGGGATCTCGGGTGAGATTCCCGATTAACATGACCTTGTTCAGATTTGCCATAGCCGGAGAGTATGCCGGAGATCAGGCCTGTTGGACAGCAACTTTGTTGTCGATCAGCTGGTAGTGCTGCCGATAAACGGCGGTGTCGAATTTCAGTTTGTTCTTCAATTTCTCGATGACAGTCGGCTCGCCGTCGAAAATGAAGTTGACGTAGTATCCATGGTCGAGTTTGCCGGCGACATAGCTGAGAGGCCGGGTTTCCATGCGTTGGATGTTCTGGACGGCAGCGCCTTCGGCGTTGAAGTCTTTTTCCAGTCGGTCGATGATTTCTTTCGCGCCGTCTTCTTTGCCTTGGACATCGAGGACGAGCAGCGCTTCGTAACGTCGGATGCTCATGATGGGTTGATTGGGTTATACTGATTTTTTGCGGTTTCGAAGCCGCGGGTTAATGCGCAGTCGATCGCGTCGCATGCGCGTTGGATGGAGGGCCGGACCGTTTCCGATTCGGTTGTGGTGAAATCCTGGAGAACGTAAAGTTCGATCGGCACGGGAGTCTCGGGTCGGCCAATACCGAATCGCAAGCGCGAGATGGCGCGGGAATCGAGGTGATCACAGATGGACCGTAATCCGTTATGCCCGCCATGACCGCCGCTGTCGCGAAGACGCAGGCGGCCAGTTGGCAGATCGAGATCGTCGTAGATGATCAAAATTTGGCTCGGTTCGATATGGTGATAATCGGCGAAACCACGGACGGCTTCGCCGGAACGGTTCATGAACGTTTCGGGTTTCAATAACCAGTATCGATTCCCTTTGGCAACCTGGCCGCGGCCTGGGCGGGAAGATTCCCACCGAAGCCCCTGCTGGGCCGCAAATGCGTCGACCACGTGGAACCCAATGTTATGGCGGTTGGCTGCGTAGCGCTTACCCGGATTCCCGAGACCTGCCACCAGTCGGAACGGTGGCGAAGTCGAGGGGCTAGAATCAGGTTCGGCCACGTGAGGAGCTCAGCTCTCCTTCTCCTCCTTATTTTCGTCATCCGATTTTTCGTTCAAAACTTCCGGCTCCTTGGCGCCAGCGCCCTGGGCCTCTTCATCCTCGCTTTCGACCGCGACGGTCGGTTCAGCCACGAGCGCGACGGCTTGCTCGGAATCACTGAGAGCGGTGACGCCGTTCGGTAATTTTAATTGGTTCACATGCAAGGAATCGCCGACTTTGAGCTCGCTGACGTCGAAGTGAATGACGTCCGGCAAATCGTTGGGAAGGCATTCGATATCGAGTTCGCGCGTCAGCACCTCGAGGATCCCGCCTTGATTCTTGACGCCGAGCGGTTCGCCAGTGGCTTCCAGCGGCACGGCGGAGGTGATCTTTTCCTTCATGGAAACTTCCAGCAGATCGACGTGCAAGATGGAGGTGGTGATCGGGTCGTGTTGCACGGACTGAATCAGAGCCGGCCGGGATTTGCCGCCCTCGAGCTGCAGATCAACGAGCATATGCTCGTTGGTCGCATGATTCATGAGGTTCTCCAGCGGCTTACGCTGCAGCTGCAGATTTTCAGGTTCACAATGGGCGCCGTAAATGACGGCGGGGACGAGGTCGAGGCTGCGGAGTTTCCGGTTGGCGGAACGGCCGACAGCTTCGCGTTTTTCAGCGTTGAGTTTGACGTGTTGGGCCATGACTTATGGGTAAGCTTTCAGGTTTTAATTTCGAACAGCGACGTCACCGACTCGTCGTTGTGGATCCGGCGAATTCCTTCGCCGAGGAGTTGCGCGATGCAGAGCACGCTGATGCGGGAGTCTTCGTTCTCCTGCACCGGCGTGCTATTGGTGGTGATGAGTTCCTCAATCCCCGACGCGGCCAGGCGATCGAAGGCCAAGGGCGTGAGAACAGCATGAGAAACTCCCGCGTAAATTTTGCCTGCCCCGTGTTGCTTGAGCACGCCGGCGGCGGTCGTGAGGGTGCCGGCGGTTTCCGTGAGATCATCGACGATCAGCACATCGCAACCTTCCACTTCGCCAATCACATGTTGGACCTCGATTTCGGTCGCGCTTTTTCGGCGTTTATTGACGATGGCCAGATCGGTGTGAAGATTGGTGGCATACGCACTCGCCATCTTCAGACCGCCGATATCGGGGGAAACCACCACGACATTCTGCAGGCCGATCGAACGAATATATTGGATGAGCACGGGCGCCGCATAGAGATGATCGACCGGAATATCGAAGAAGCCTTGCAGCTGTTGGGCATGCAGATCGACGGTGAGCACGCGGTCTACCCCAGCGGCCACGATGAGATTGGCCACCAGTTTCGCGGTGATCGGCACGCGCGGCTGATCTTTGCGATCCTGGCGGGCATACCCAAAAAATGGGATGACCGCGGTGATCCGGGCAGCGCTGGCCCGTCGGGCGGCGTCGACCAGAATCAAGAGCTCCATCAGATTCTGGTTCGTGGGCGGGCAGGTCGGCTGAACGATGAAAACGTCGCGGCCCCGGATATTCTCGTTGATCTTGACGAAGGTCTCGCCATCAGGGAAAGAGCTGACCGTCGCGTCTCCAAGAGGCACGCCGACATTATCGCAAATTCGCTGGGCGAGCTCGCGATGCGCCGTGCCTGTAAAGATCTTTAATTCTGGCCAACCGTGAATCATTCAAGAGAATTGGGGAGTGGGGAGTATAGGAGCGCATCACTATCTTTCAACTGGAATCTCTGAACAAAACATGCCTGCCATTTTCATCACTGGAACTGACACGGGAGTCGGCAAAACGTTTGTCGCGACGCACCTGATCCGCGCCCTGCGAAATCGCGGGTTGGATTGCGCCGGAATAAAACCATTTTGCTGTGGCGAACGGACGGATGCCGAACGGTTGGCAGCCGCAGCGGATCATTGCGAACCCCTCGATACCGTGAATCCAGTCTGGTTCCGCGCGCCGCTGGCGCCCTGGGCGGCCTCGATGGTGGAGCAACGCCAGGTCGATCTCGATTTGGCGAAGGAAACGATCCAGACGGTCTGTGCCCGGCGGGATTGGGTGGTGGTGGAAGGGGCGGGCGGCTGGCTGGTTCCGGTCACCGAACACTGGACGCTGGCCGATCTCGTGGTGGACTGGGGATTGCCAGTTCTCGTGGTGGCGGCCGATCGGTTGGGTGTGCTCAACCATACCCTCCTGACGGTGGAATCCATCGTGCGACACCAGGCGCCCTTGGTGGGCACCGTGTTGAATCGACTCACCGCGGAAGAATCCGATGCGTCGAGGGCCACCAATTCTGTCGTGCTGGAGATGGCTCAGAGCCCCAGATTGCTCGGGGTGGTCGAACCTGACGAGGAGGCGTTGGCCAGTTCTATCGTCGATTCGATCCTGGAGACGCCTGAGCGCACCGCGTAGAGGAATTGTCGATTTCCGTTTACTGAAGGAAGTGATCGACTGTGTCGCTGCGCTCCGCTCGGACCTGTCCGCCGA
>JGI12210J13797_10390420_pt1 | contig 10600 bp, 5 predicted proteins | sample ElkSlonscriptome_3_FD_13797 | JGI IMG/M metagenome (IMG submission 13797) | reverse complement strand
TTCTCTGCCTTTTGCCAGGCAAGATGGGCCAGCTGCTCGTAGAGCGAGAATTTGCTCTCGACATGTTTTTGAGCGAGCTTGAGGAAGTGCTCGGCCGCATCCGGATGCGTGCGGTTCAGCACGCTGAACCGCGTCTCGCTCGCGAGGTAATCGCGATAGGGGACGCTCGGTGGCTTGCAGTCGATGTGCAGCGGGTTCTCGCCGTTGGTGATCTTGCGCGGATCATAACGGAACAGGGGCCAATGGCCTGAGTTGACCGCCATGTCCTGCTGGCGCAGGTTGTTCGACATGTCGACGCCGTGCGCGATGCAGGGCGAGTAGCAGATTAACACCGAAGGGCCGGGGTAGGACTCGGCCTCGAGGAAGGCGCGGATAGTCTGCACGTCCTTGGCGCCGAAGGCGATCTGCGCGACATAGACGTTCTCGTAGGCCATCGCCATCATCGCCAGATCCTTCTTGAAGGTCGGCTTGCCGGCGGCCGCGAATTTCGCCACCGCGCCCATCGGAGTCGCCTTCGAGGTCTGTCCACCGGTGTTCGAGTAGACCTCGGTGTCCAGGACCAGGAGGTTGACATCACGTCCGGTTGAGAGCACGTGGTCGACACCGCCGTAGCCGATGTCGTAGGCCCAGCCGTCGCCGCCGACGATCCAGACGCTGCGCTTGACCAGGTTCTCGCAGATGCTGAGCAGCACCTTGCCCTCGCGGCTGTCCATGGTGGCGAGCTTGTCCTTGAGCGCAGCAACGCGCTGGCGTTGCTCGAAGATGCCAGTCTCTGTGCTCTGATCGGCCGTTAGCAGGCCATCGGCGAGGTCGGTGCCGATCTTGTCGGCGAGCAGCGCGACGTACTCGCGGGCCTGCTCGGTCTGCTTATCCACCGCCATGCGCAAGCCGAGGCCGAATTCGGCGGTGTCCTCGAACAGCGAGTTGTTCCAGGTCGGGCCGCGGCCGTCAGGATTGGTGGTGTAGGGCGTGGTCGGCAGGTTACCGCCGTAGATCGACGAGCAGCCGGTGGCGTTGCCCATCAGCATGCGGTCGCCGAACAGCTGGGTCGCGAGCTTGATGTAGGGCGTCTCGCCGCAACCGACGCAGGCACCGGAGAACTCGAACAGAGGTTGCAGCATCATCGCATGCTTGATCTTGCCGGCGTCGAGCTTGGTGCGGTCGTACTCGGGCAGCGACAAGAAGAAGTCCCAGCGTGGCACCTCGAGGTCGTGGCGCTCTTCGGCCGGGCGCATGTTCAGCGCCTTGCGCTTGGGGTCCTTGCGGTCGCGGATCGGGCAGACCTCGACACAGAGCCCGCAGCCGGTGCAGTCATCGGGTGCGATCTGGTAGCTGATCCGATAGCCCTCGGGGAAATCCTTGCCCTTGAGCTTGGCACTCTGGAAGCCCTCGGGGGCCTGCGCGATCGCATCCTCCGAGAAGATCTTGGAGCGGATCGCTGCGTGCGGGCAGACCAACGGACACTTGCCGCACTGGGTGCAGAGGTCCTCTTCCCACTCCGGCAGCTCGAGGGCGATGTTGCGCTTCTCGAAACGGGTGGTTCCGGTCGGCCAGGTGCCATCGGCCGGCATCAGGCTCACCGGCAGGCTATTGCCCTGGTTCGCGATCAGGGTCCCGGTGACGCGCTGGACGAAGTCCGGCGCATGCTCCGGGACCACCGGCGGCCGCTCGAATGGGCTGTTGGCCGCGCCGGGGATCTGGACCTGGTGCAGGCCCTCGAGCGTCGCGTCGATCGCGGCGTAGTTGCGATCGAGCAGGCGCTGGCCCTTCTTGCCGTAGGTCTTCTTCACCGCGTCCTTGATCTTGGCGATGGCCTCGTCCTTGGGCAGGATGCCGGAGATGGCGAAGAAGCAGGTCTGCATGATGGTGTTGATGCGCCGCCCCATGCCAGTCTTCTCGGCGATGTCGTAGGCGTCGACCACATAGAACTTGAGGCCCTTGTCGATGATCTGCTGCTGCATCGACTTGGGTAGATCATCCCAGACTTGGTCCGCCGGGCTCGGGGAATTGAGCAGGAAGGTTGCCCCGTCCTTGGCCTTGGCGAGCATGTCATAGCGGGTCAGGAAGGTCGGCTGATGGCAGGCGACGAAGCTGGCCTCGCCGTCACCGATCAGATAGGTACTGTTGATCGGGTTGGGACCGAAGCGCAGATGCGAGATCGTCACCGCGCCGGCCTTCTTGGAATCGTACTCGAAGTAGCCCTGCCCGAAGTTGGGCGTCTCCTCGGAGATGATCTTGATCGAGTTCTTGTTCGCCGAGACGGTGCCGTCGGAACCGAGGCCGTAGAAGACACATTCGGTCACGCCTTCGCCGCCGGCGCTGAACGATGGATCCCACGTCAGGCTCGAGTGGCCGACATCGTCGATGATCCCGACCGTGAATTTGTTCTTCGGCTTGTCCTTCGCCAGTTCGTCGAAGACGGACTTGACCATGGCCGGTGTGAACTCCTTCGACGAGAGTCCATAGCGCCCGCCGACAACCCGCGGCATGCTCGCCATGTCGCCCTCGGCGACGGCCTCGGCAAGCGCCGTGACCACATCCAGATAGAGCGGCTCGCCATTGGAGCCCGGCTCCTTGGTGCGATCGAGGACGCCGATCGTCTTGACCGTGACGGGCAGGGCTTCGAGCAGGTGCGCCTTGCTGAATGGGCGGAACAGCCGGACCTTGATCAAACCGACCTTCGCGCCCAGGGCGACCAGCGCCTCGACGGCCTCCTCGGCCGCGCCGATGCTTGAGCCCATCAACAGGATGACCTGTTCGGCGTCCTCGGCACCGACGTACTCGAACAGTTTGTACTGGCGGCCCGTCAACTCGGCGAGCTGATCCATGCGCTTTTGGATAATCTCGGGCACCGCGGCGTAGTACGGATTTACCGTCTCGCGGCCCTGGAAGTAGACGTCCGGGTTCTGGCTCGTGCCGCGGATGATTGGATGGTCCGGGTTCATCGCTCGGTCGCGATGGGCCTTCACCAGGTCCTCATCGATCATGGTGCGGATCTGCTCATGCGAGAGCTTTGCGATCTTGTTGACTTCGTGCGAGCTGCGGAAGCCATCGAAGAAGTGCAGGAAGGGAACCCGCGACTCGAGCGTTGATGCCTGCGCGATCAGTGAGAAATCCATGACCTCCTGCACCGAGGCGGAGCAGAACATCGCATAGCCGGTCGCGCGACAGGCCATTACGTCCGAATGGTCGCCGAAGATCGACAGCCCCTGAGCCGCCAGCGAGCGCGCCGAGACATGGAACACCGTCGGGGTCAGCTCCCCGGCGATCTTGTACATGTTCGGAATCATCAGCAACAGGCCTTGCGACGCGGTGAATGTCGTCGACAGCGATCCGCCCTGCAGCGCGCCGTGAATAGTCCCGGCGGCACCGGCCTCACTCTGCATCTCGATGACACTGGGAACCGTGCCCCACAGATTCTTGACCCCGAGCGAGGACCATTCGTCTGCCCATTCACCCATATTGGAGGAGGGCGTGATCGGATAGATGGCGATGACCTCGTTGGTCAAATGCGCGACGTACGCGGCGGCTTCGTTGCCGTCGACGGTGACCATATGCTCTTGCGACATCGTGTTACCACGTTGGCTGGATGATGGGTGATCCGGCCGGAGTGAGCGAGCGGGAGCTCGCTGGACGACCACGGGGAGTGGGCTGGTCGGTCGGATACGGAAACTCGAGACGACTATAACGAGATTCGGCGCAGCACCGGCTGACCTAGGCCCAAGATCCAGGTAAATATCGGGCCAAGGATGATCCCGGTCAGGAAAATGCGGTGGGCCGCGCGACGGCGGTCGGAGTGCGTCCCTGGCCCCTTCGGTTCTACTCAAATCTCATTATTGAGCAACGCCTTGCCGACGTACCGGCGAGGGGCGTCAACAGTCCCCTCATATGTCCCGGAGCGGATATTCCGCTGCCGAGCGCACTCCGCTCACGGCTCCCGCCGGCGCGCGACCCGGCCCTCGACAACCGTCCGATTCCCGTTTCCAGGATAATCGGCGGATGCACCCGCCCTCGACCCCAACCCAGACGATCGCGCTGCGGCCAATGACCGATGCCGATTTATCGGCGGTGCTGGCGGTCGAGAATGCGGCGCATGTGGCCCCTTGGAGTGAAGGCATTTTTCGTGACTGCTTCCGGGCGGGCTATTGCTGCCTTGTCGCCGAACGTGCGGGCGAGGCGATCGGACATGCGGTGATGTCGGTTGCCGCCGGCGAGTGCCACGTCCTGAACCTGTGCGTGCTGCCGCAGGCCCAAGGCCGAGGCCTCGGGCGTCGTCTGCTGCGGCGCTTGCTGGCGTTGGCGCGCCGGCGCGACGCTGATACCGCCTTTCTGGAGGTGCGCGCTTCGAACACCGACGCGATCGCCCTCTATCGGAGCGAAGGTTTCGACGAGATCGGCCAACGCAAGGCCTACTATCCCGGCGCTGATCCCAAGGGCGCTGCGCGAGAGGATGCGCTGATGATGGCGCGAGCGCTGTAATGCCGCGACTACCCGTTCGATGAGGCCAATCTCAATGAGAGCCAATTCGGCGGGGCGGCCAGCACACCGGTACGCCAGCCTCAGCGCTCGTAGCCCGAAGACGCGGATGCCGTTTCGAGGAGTCTCAGGGCGCGTGCATATTGCGACGGGTTCAGATATTGGATGACGACGCCGCCGTCCGGATCGCGGGCGATGTCGAGACCGCGCTCGGGATAGAGCCAATGCACAACGCCGTTCTCCTCGGCGATCTTTCGCGCCGGCTTTCCAAAGCGCCCGACAATATCCTCGGGACGGAGGCTCTTCCACGGCAGATAGGTTAAGGACTGGATCGGGACCTCTACCAGCGTTTCGGCATCCTCGGGATCGAGCTTGACCTTGCGGCTGCCGCTAGCGAGCTTGCTCGCGCGCAGGCCGCGATCGTACATCGCCGCCAGCTGAACCTGAGGTGCGTGGAGCGATGCAACCCAATCCGCCTTGAGGTTACTGAGCAGAATGTTGTCGAAGTAGGCCTCGACGGCAAAGCTGTCGTCGGCGCCGTCGCCGTGCGTTTCGGCGAACAGACTGAGCTTGCCGTCTTCACCGAGCAGCGAGCGCAGGTCCGCAAGCGTGCTCTCGCCGAGGGTGAGGTCGAATACCTTTACCCGGCCATCGGCCGTGCGCGCAACCTCCCATGGGTAGAGGCGAACGCCGGCACGCTCATCGGGAAACGCGGAGAGCAGCATCCAGATGCCGACGAACGCGAGCAGTGCGCCAGCGAGCACGGAGAGCAGGATCTTGCGGTCCATCTAGAAGGTTCGGCCGGTCTCCAGCAGGTCGCCAGAGCAATATCAGCTCGGCGGCGCGTCGAGGATCAGCGCCGCGACGACGCGCCGACCTTCGCCCGCAAGGATGTTGTAGGTGCGGCAGGCCGCGCCGGTGTCCATGATCTCGACACCGATGCCGCGTTCGAGCAGGGCCGCATAGATCGCCGGATCCGGGAAGCGCTGTCGCCTACCGGTGCCGAGCACGACCACCTGCGGTGCCAGCTCGGCGATCGCCGCCAAGTGCGACCGGGTCAATGCGTCGAAGTCGCTCGGGCCCCAATCGGCGAGGACTTGGCCTGCGGTCACCGCGAGGGTGCCGCTGTAGTCTCGCCCGCCAATGCGGACGCACCCTGGCTCATAGGCCTCGACCAGCGGGCCGGCGTCGGTGTCGAATTCGGAGAACTTCATCCCCGGACCCTAACCGACGGGGCCGCGGTCGACAACCCGGTCGGTCCCATCTCGTTCTCATGCCGCGGGCTCAAGACACCTGGGCTCAACGCGCGGCAACCGCAACAACGGCGCTTACCCGAGCACCGGCGTGCTCGGCCCCAACGCGGGTGCTGCCGGGCGCAGCGGCTTGCCGCTGTCGAAAGCGGCATGCATCAGCTCGAGCGCATGACGCTTGGTGCGGATGAAATGGTCCTCGTCGAGCAGATCGAACAGCTTGCCGCGCCTCAACGTCTCGTAGACTTGGGCCTTCAGACTCGTGAAGTAGAGCTCGACGCCGTTGTCGCGGAAGGTCTCGATCACATCGCGAAGGCGCTCCTCGCCGGTCACGTCGACATCGTTGATGCCGCTGCCGTCGATCAACACCGCATGCGCCTGGGGATTTTGCGCCCGCGCCTCGAGCAGCACGTCTTCGAAGCGAGAGGCGTTGACGAAGTTGAGGGAACCGTCAAAGCGTACCACGATGAAGTGCTTGCCGACGGGCTCGACGTCATTGGTGCTGACGCCGGCGAGGCTGCCGTCGGGCCGTCGCCCGAGGATGTCGGTGCGCGGCTTCATCGTGCGCACCAAGAACAAGGTGATCGCGAGCCCGGCGCCGAGCAGGATGCCGTTGGCGAGCTGCGGTGCCATCGCCAGGGTCGCGAAGAAGGTGATGATGCCGACCAGCGCCTCTTGGCGCTCGATCTGCCACGCCCGCAGCAGCGAGCGCACGTTGATGAGCCCGAACACGGCCATCATCACGATCACCGCGAGCACTGCCTGCGGCAGGTGATAGAGCAGTGGCGTCAGAAAGAGCAGGACGATCATCACGGCAATGGCGCTGAAGATCGCGAACAGGCCGGTCTTGGCCCCGTTCTTGGCCGCCACCGCGGAGCGTGAGAACGAGCCGCTAACGGTATAGGAGCTGAAAAAGCTGCCGACAATATTGGCGAGACCTTGCCCGACCAGCTCCTTGCTCGTATCCACGCGCTCGCGCGTTTGGGCCGCGATCGCCTTCGAGATCGAGGTTGCCTCCATGAAGCCGATCAGCGCCATCACCAGCGCGGATGGAAACAACGTCCAGAAGAAGTCCATGCGCATCTCCGGCACCTGGAAGCTCGGCAATCCGGCGGGGATGCTGCCGACGACCGCACCGCCGCCCATCATCTTGATGCTGTCATCGTCGACGGCGCCGATGCGCCAGGTCTGGCCGTCCGCTTCGGCATTGGCCGGAACGTCGCCGTGGCGGTAGAACAGATCACGTCCGTCGGGATTGACGACATGCTCGAAGCGCAGGCTGTGCAACGCGACCTGCCGCTCGTTGTTGGCGAGCTTGCGCTGCGACAGCTCGCGGTTGAGCACGCGCAGGTCCGCTTCCAGCAGCGCCAGCTCGGCGAAGCGCGAATCGTCCTTTTCGGCCGCGAGCGAGCGGATATCTTGATTGATCCGGGCGGTGGTGACGCCGAGCGAGTCGATTGCGCGCTGAGTCGATGTGAAACCCTTCGCCAGCGTGAGGGCTTCGGTATCCTGGATCGCTGCGAGCGGCACCTCTTGGTTGCGTTCAAAACCGATGGCCCAGCTCACCACCGTCGTCAACACGACGGCAAGGAGGACGCCTGGAACCTTCGGGATCACTCGGCGAGCGCCGATGATGATGACGAAAGTCGCCAGCGCGAACAGCAGGGTCGGCAGATGCGTCTCGGGCAGCTGCTCGATCACCGTCCAGAGATCGAGGACGAAATTGTCGGTGCGAGGGAAGGGCACGTTCAGCAGCTTGCTGAGCTGAGACAGGCCGATGATCAGTGCGGCGGCGTTCGTGAAGCCGACGATCACCGGGCTGGACAGGAAGTTGACCAGGATGCCCATCCGCAGCAGCCCGAGAATCAGGCGCAGCACCCCGACCATCAGCGCCAGCATTACCGAAAGCACGATGAAGTCCTGACTGCCCAGCGCGGCCAATGGAAGCACGGCGGCCGCCGACATCAACGACAGCATCGCGACCGGTCCGGTGTGCAGCTGCGGCAGAGAACCCCAGAGCGAGGCGACGATCACCGGCATGAACGACGCATAGAGCCCGTAGACCACTGGCAGTCCGGCCAGCTGGGCGTACGCCATGCTCTGGGGGACGAGCACCAGTGCGACGGTGATGCCGGCGATGAGATCACTGCGCAAGGTGACGCCCGTCATCGGGAACCAGCGCAGGAACGGCAAGAGCGTGGTCAGCGGAGTCAAGCGCATGAGTAGGCCTCGTTTCGTGCATTTCCCGGCACAAAATTTCCTCAGTGTAGCCCGGTTTCGGCCGGCTCCTCATCGATGTTCTCGTGAAACCCGATCGACGTTATCTATCCGTTACCGGATCTATCCGTTGCCGGCCGCCAAAAAAAAGCCGCTCGCGCGTTAGCGTGAGCGGCCTATTACAAGGAGGAGTGGATGGTTCCGAGGCCCAGATTACCGATCCGGCTCCGCCGAGGCGTTGACAAATAACAATGGGGTCACCGTGACTGGGGAATCACTGTGACAGGCCGAGCGCGTTCCACAGCTTCAGCGTCGGCCCCGACTGGTTCATCGTGTAGAAATGCAGGCCAGGCGCGCCATCGTCCAAGAGCCGCTGGCAGAGCTCGAGCACCACGTCGTGCCCGAATGCGCGCAGCGACTCCTTGTCGTCACCAAAGTCCTCGAGCCGTTTTCTGATCCAACGCGGGATCTCGGCGCCGCAGGCATCCGAGAAGCGCGCGAGCTGGCTGTAATTCGTGATCGGCATCACGCCGGGGATGATCGGCACATCGATCCGCATCCGCTCGCATTCCTCGACGAACCAGCTGTAGGCCTCGGCCGTGTAGAAGTACTGCGTGATCGCCGTGTTGGCACCGGCGTCGACCTTGCGCTTGAAGTTCTCCAGATCCGCACCCGCCGATAGTGCTTGCGGGTGGAATTCGGGATAGGCAGCGACCTCGATCGTGAAGCGATCGCCGTATTCCTCTCGCAGAAAGGCCACGAGCTCGTTGGCATAGCGGAAGGTGCCCATTCCGGTGCGGCCCATGCCGGAAGGCATGTCGCCGCGCAGCGCGACGAGCCGCGTGATCCCTTGCTCGATGTAATGGCCGACGATGTCCCGGATCTCCGCCTTGTCGGAGCCGATGCAGGCGAGGTGCGGCGCGGTCTCGATCCCTTGTTCGCGCAGCCAGTCGACGGTGGCGAAGGTCCGCTCGCGGGTCGAGCCGCCTGCCCCGTAGGTACAGGAGAAGTAGCGCGGGCCGACGGCATTGAGCCGCTGCACGGCGGTCTTGAGCTTGTCCATGCCCTCGTTGGTCTTGGGCGGGAACAGCTCGAAGCTCAACACCCGTTCTTCGTGAGAGTGATTGGTCATCTCGATCACCGGGGTTGGGGCGGGGCGGCATGCGCGCGGCGCTAGCAGAGGCCACTAGCGCCGCAGGACGAGCGCGCACCCGCCAGGGTGTGCGGGAAGAGTGCCGATTAGTAGCGGTAGTGGTCGGACTTGTAGGGCCCATCGACGGTGACGCCGATGTACTCCGCCTGATCCCGGGAGAGCTGGGTCAGCTTGGCGCCGACCTTCTCGAGGTGCAGTCGCGCCACCTCCTCGTCGAGGTGCTTGGGCAGGATGTGCACGCCGAGCGGGTACTCCTCCGGCTTGTTGAACATCTCGATCTGCGCGACGACCTGATTGGTGAACGAGTTCGACATCACGAAGCTCGGGTGGCCGGTCGCGCAGCCCAGGTTGACCAGTCGGCCGCGAGCCAGCAGGGTGATGCGATGGCCGTCCGGGAAGACGATCTGATCGACCTGCGGCTTGATCTCGATCCACTCCAGGTCCTTGAGCGAGTTGACCTGGATCTCGTTGTCGAAGTGGCCGATGTTGCAGACGATGGCCTGGTTCTTCATCCGGGCCATGTGCTCGTAGGTGATGATGTCCTTGTTGCCGGTGGCGGTGACGAAGATGTCGGCCTGGTCGACGACGTCGTCCAGCCGGACCACCCGGTAGCCCTCCATCGCCGCCTGCAGCGCGCAGATCGGATCGATCTCGGTGACCCAGACGTTCGCGCCGAGCCCGCGCAGGGACTCCGCCGAGCCCTTACCGACGTCGCCATATCCGCAGACGACGGCGACCTTGCCGGCGATCATCACGTCGGTCGCGCGCTTGATCGCGTCGACTAGCGACTCGCGGCAGCCGTAGAGGTTGTCGAACTTCGACTTGGTGACCGAATCGTTGACGTTCATCGCCGGGAACAGCAGGGAGCCCTTCTTGAACATCTCGTAGAGACGATGGACGCCGGTGGTGGTCTCTTCGGTGACTGCCTTGATGTCCTGGGCGACCTTGTGCCAATGCTCGCGGTCTTTGTCGAAGGTGCGCCCGAGCACGCCGAGCACCGCGGTGAACTCTTCGTCGTCATCAGGACCCGGCTTCGGGACCGACCCGGCCTTCTCGCACTCGACGCCCTTGTGAACCAGCAGCGTCGCGTCGCCGCCGTCGTCGAGGATCATGTTCGGACCCTTGCCGTCGGGCCAGTTCAGCACCTGTTCGGTACACCACCAGTACTCCTCGAGCGTCTCGCCCTTCCAGGCGTAGACGGGAATGCCTCGCGCGGCGATCGCGGCGGCGGCGTGGTCCTGGGTCGAGAAGATGTTGCACGAAGCCCAGCGCACCTCGGCGCCGAGCTCGACTAGCGTCTCGATCAGGACCGCGGTCTGGATGGTCATGTGGAGACTGCCGGTGATGCGTGCGCCTTTCAGCGGCTTGGAAGCGCCGTACTTCTCTCGCAGCGCCATCAGGCCAGGCATTTCGGTTTCGGCGATGTCGAGCTCTTTGCGCCCGAAGTCGGCCAGCGCGATATCGGCAACCTTGTAGTCTTTGAACTCACTCATGGTATTCAGCT
>JGI12210J13797_10021301_pt1 | contig 10600 bp, 4 predicted proteins | sample ElkSlonscriptome_3_FD_13797 | JGI IMG/M metagenome (IMG submission 13797) | reverse complement strand
CGAAACTCGGAAACGTTCCCGAAACCGTTTCCGAAAATTTTTTTTGTAAAATCAGTAGACAATCAATAAACAACAGTAGTAGATTGATAAATAACTATCACTAAAACGACCTAATACTCACTACTTGAAGCCACTCGACACCTGGACGCTCATCATCTTTTCACTGATTGTCTTTCTGATCGGACTTTCTTTTGCCAGAACCGGTAAAGACATCAAGTCATTTTTCGCAGCGGGCGGGGCGGTTCCCTGGTGGATTAACGGTTTGTCGCTGTTTATGAGCTTTTTTTCGGCCGGCACCTTTGTAGTATGGGGCTCTATTGCTTACTCCGAAGGCTGGGTTTCAGTAACTATTCAGTGGACGATGGCTATTGCCGGACTAGTGATCGGCGCAGTCATTGCCCCCCGCTGGCGTAAGACCAATACGGTTACTGCGGCTGAGTTTATCACTCGGCGGTTGGGATATAAAACCCAGAAAGTATACACCTACCTATTCTTATTGGTAGCCATGTTCACTACTGGGGCTTTCCTGTACCCAGTAGCCAAGATCGTGCAGGTATCTACCGGTTTTTCCATTACACTGTGCATTCTAGTCATTGGCGGGTTGATTACCCTGTACACGGCTACCGGAGGACTTTGGGCCGTAATCGTCACCGACGTACTACAGTTTATTGTGCTGACTGCCGCCGTGCTAATTGTAGTTCCGCTGTCTTTTGAAGCGGTCGATGGGATCAATAATTTCGTAGCGGAATCGCCCGCGGGCTTCTTTGATCTGCTGGGCGAGGAGTATACCCTAGAATTTATGGTAGCTTTCGGGCTGTATAATTTGGTATTCATCGGGGGAAACTGGGCCTACGTACAGCGCTACACCAGCGTAGCTCACCCGAAGGATGCCCGGAAGGTGGGTTGGCTGTTCGGCGCACTATATTTGGTTAGTCCGGTAATCTGGATGCTTCCGCCCATGATTTATCAAGTAGTGAATCCCGGACTGGCGGGCTTTGCTGATGAGGGTGCCTACCTGATGATGTGTAAAGCGGTACTACCCGCCGGTATGCTGGGGCTTATTCTGGGCGGAATGGTCTTTGCCACCTCCAGTTCGGTGAATACCACGCTGAACATTTCGGCAGGAGTATTTACCAACGACATCTACCAGCACTTCTTTCCTCGCAGCTCCGATAGGCGCACCATGCTGGTAGCCCGGGGCGCCACCGCGGTATTCGGTACGCTGACCGTCGTAGTAGCCCTATTAGTACCTAGCATGGGCGGAATTGTAGAGGTAGTACTCAGCGTAGGAGCTATCACTGGCGGGGCGCTGTACCTTCCGCCTATCTGGGCACTGTTCTCCTCCCGGCAAACCGGTAACAGTGTATTAACCGCTACGGTAGTTAGTCTGCTTTTAAACTCTGCTTTTAAATTTCTAGGTCCCGAACTGGATTTCACCCTAACCAGAGCCCAGGAGATGGCCGCGGGGGTAGCTATTCCTATTGTCATTCTATCTGTGTACGAACTGTACTTCGCCATTCATAAGCAGGAGCACCCGGCGCATGGGGCTTTGTTTCAAGCTAGTTCGCCGGAAATAACCAATGAGAGTAAGCTTGCCGAAGACAGTGATAACCTACAAGGCGTACGGGTGATCGCTTGGGGCGTACTGGCGGTGGGAACATTGATCATCGGCTTAGGATTACTCGCTGACTTTGCTCAACTGCTAGTTACCGGTATTGGGCTGGCGGTCTTTCTGCTAGGAAGTGCGCTGATGTTCAAGGTCATTACGACTAAAAAATCACTTACTGAAAAAAAGTATGATACAAGAAAAGTTTACTGAATCCGTTCGGACGCTGCGCAGCACGTCTCTCACCGCTGATCTGGTAATCGTGGGGGGAGGGATGGCGGGCACCTGCGCGGCCCTAACGGCGGCTCGTGAGGGCCTGAAGGTAGTACTAGTACAAGATCGTCCGGTACTGGGCGGTAATGCTTCCAGCGAGGTACGGTTGTGGATTTTGGGGGCTACTTCGCATATGGGCAACAACAACCGCTGGGCTCGGGAAGGCGGGGTGATTGATGAACTGCTGCTGGAAAATGTGTACCGGAACAAAGAAGGCAACCCGCTAATCTTGGATACTATTTTATTAGAAAAAGTTACCCAAGAACCGAATATCACCTTACTGCTCAATACCGCCGTTTATGAAGTGGAGAAGTCATCGCCTCGGGAGATCAAATCTGTTAGAGCCTTTTGTAGTCAGAATAGCACGCAATACGAACTTCACTCCCCGCTATTCTGCGATGCTTCTGGCGATGGCATTGTAGCTTTCCAAGCGGGAGCTTCCTTCCGCATGGGTGCCGAGTCACCCGACGAGTTCGGTGAGGGCTTTGCTCCTGACGTAGAAGATTACGGCGAGCTACTCGGGCATTCTATCTACTTCTACACCAAAGATGTGGGTTATCCGGTGAACTTCGTGGCCCCGGCCTACGCCCTGCAAGATGCCGGCGAACTACCCCGCATTAAGAACTATCAGCTACAAAACGATGGCTGTCGACTCTGGTGGGTAGAGTACGGTGGAAGAATGGATACCATCCACCAATCGGAAGAAATTAAGTGGGAATTATGGCGGGTGATCTACGGCATCTGGCACCACGTGAAGAACAGTGGCGAGTTTCCCGAATCGGAGAATCTCACGTTGGAGTGGGTGGGTACCGTACCCGGCAAGCGGGAAAGCCGCCGCTTCATAGGCGACTATATACTTACCCAGCGCGATGTAGTGGATCAAAGTGCCTTCAAGGATGCGGTTACTTTCGGGGGTTGGTCGTTAGACTTGCACCCTGCCGATGGTATTTACAGTGATAAGATGGGTTGCAATCAGTGGCACAGCAAGGGAGTATACTCTATCCCCTACCGCTGCTACTACAGCAAAGATATTGAAAACCTCTTTCTGGCCGGACGCATCATCAGCGCTTCGCACGTGGCGTTTGGTTCCTCCCGGGTGATGGCGACCTGCGCCCACGGGGCCCAGGCAGTAGGTATGGCGGCAGCAGTATGTAAAGATTATCAGTTGCAGCCCAAACAATTAAATTCTCCTGAACAAATGCAGGAGTTGCAGCAGCGGCTCAATTTGCGCGGACAAAGTATTCCAGGCGTGCCTCTAGCTAATCAAGAAGGTTTAGTTCATCAAGCGAACATCAGCCCTTCCAGCACTTACCAACTGAAAGAGCTGCCCTACGATGGGCCCTGGATGTCACTAAGCGATGGAATAGCTCAGCTACTTCCGTTAGCGACTGGAACCAACTACCAGTACCGGTTGCTGGTACACGCCAGCCAAGCTACTACGCTGATAGCCGAACTACGCATCAGCGAAAAACCGGAGAACTATACTCCCGAAATAACGCTGAGGAAGCTGGAATTAGCACTACATCCTGGCGAGCAGTACGTAACCTTAGATTTTGAGCGAACCCTAGAGCAGGATCAGTACGCCTTTATCACGCTACTAAAGAACGAACAGATAAAGGTGAAAGGCAGTCGGCAGCGGGTAACTGGTGTGCTGTCGGTGTTCAATACAGTCAACAAAGCCGTGTCTAACTACGGCAAGCAGGAGCCCCCCGAAGGCTTGGGTATTGATACCTTTGAGTTCTGGATTCCTCAGCGCCGACCCAGCGGACATAACCTAGCGATGCAGATTTCTCCGGCTCTGGAAGCCTTTTCAGCCAATCAGCTTACCAACGGCTTTACGCGGCCCTACCGCAGCAGCAACGCCTGGGTAGCCGACCCAATGGATACCAATCCTTCGCTAGAATTTCAGTGGGAGCAATCGCAGAAGATTAAAACTATCCAGCTACACTTTGATACTGACTTCGACCAACCACTGGAATCTAGTCTGCTGGGGCACCCGGAGAGTGAGATGCCCTTCTGCGTGAAGCACTACGCGCTGTACGATGGTAACGATAAGCTACTGGTCCGAGAGGAGAGCAATCACCAAACGATTAATCGGATTGTATTGAATGAAGCCGTAACGACCGATCGGATCACTTTGAAGCTACTGCACCCTTCGGCGGATGTACCGGCGGCACTGTTTGGAGCTTATTTTAATATTAATAAACCAATTCAATAACCTTAATTATTTGAACTATGAAACTTCTACGATTACTTTTTGTCTGGCTACTTACCAGCACCACGCTGATGGCCCAGCAAACGATTACGGGACAAATAACGGATTTGGCCAACAACGAAGCCCTACCAGGGGTAAATATTCTAGCGAAAGGAACATCAACCGGAACTGTTACGGATGTTGACGGAAATTACCGACTAACAGTAGGTGATGACGTAACTACCCTGGTATTATCTTCCATTGGTTACGAAACCATTGAAGAAGCTATTAACGGTCGTAGCACGATTAATCTGAGCCTAGCCCCCGACATTCAATCGCTCAGTGAAGTGGTGGTAGTAGGCTATGGTACTCAGAAGAAGGCAAATCTGACGGGCGCGGTCAGTACCGTATCGTCCGAACAGATTGATGCCCGGCCAATTACCAGTGCCGCTACCGCTTTGCAAGGTACGTCTACCGGGGTTTTTGTAAACCAGAATTCGGGTCAACCGGGTAATGACGACGTGAACATTAGCATCCGAGGGATTGGCACCTTAAACAATTCGGACCCGCTGGTACTGGTTGATGGTATTGAAGCTCCGCTCAACAACATCAATCCCAATGATATTGAAAGCATTACTGTACTGAAAGACGCGGCTTCGGCTTCTATATACGGGTCTCGGGGCGCGAACGGGGTGGTACTGGTTACTACCAAAAGGGGTAGTCAAGCTGAGGGTACTGTTTTTAATTATAACGGATACCTTGGGGTAACCGAAGCACTAAGCCTGCCCGAAGTTGTCACTAGCGCCGCTCAATACATGGAACTGTTCAATCAGGCCGCTCAAAATTTTGGGAATCCGGCTACCTATTCGGATGAGCAAATTGCGGCGTTTCGCCAGAGTGGTCAGAATTCGGATTGGTTAGGCGAAATATTCTCGACCGCCCCCATCCAGCAGCATAATATTAGTGCATCGGGGGGAAATGACAAGACTAACTTTCGGGTTTCACTGGGTTACTTAGACCAAAACGGAGTGGTACCGAAGGCGGGCTTCCAGCGATTCAACGGACGCTTAAACTTGGATACAGATATTAACGAAAAGCTTACGTTAGGTACTAGTGTATCAATTGCCCGGGGAACCCGCACCGGAACTGAAGCAAACATCGCTCAGATATCCAATAATAACAGTTTACTAGCCGTAGCACTTCGATCTATCCCGCTGACTCCTACCAGAAACTTACAGGGGAATCTGGTTACTCCGGCCTTCGGCGGACGTAACGTAAACGAGTATATTGCCGAAAACGACTACTCCCTGATTGAAAATGACATCTTAGCCAGTGCCTACATTGACTACGAGGTTATTGAAGGCTTGCAGCTTAGAGGTACACTGGCGATGAACTATCAGTCCGATAACGATCAGACGTTTATTAGTTCGGTAGATACCTACAACCAGCTAACGGGTGATTTAATATCGCCGGTGGCTGAAAATCGGCAGAGAAATCGCTCCTCTTCCCAATTGATTAATATAACAGCTTGGTTACAGGCTACCTACGAAAAAACTTTCGGTGATCATCGCATAAAGCTACTGGCGGGGTATAATCAGGAAACTAGCATGAGTGATAGATTTGGAGCTTCGAGGAACGGCTTTCCTTCCAACTCAGTGCAGGTGCTGAACGTGGGTAACGCCGCCAATGCCACTAACTTTGAGCAGTCTACCGAATGGGCCCTCCAGTCGTACTTCGGCAGATTCAATTACAGCTTTAAAGATCGCTACTTATTCGAGGCTAACCTTCGGGTAGACGGATCATCCCGATTCATCGGCGACCGATGGGGTGCCTTTCCTTCGTTCTCCGCCGGATGGATTGTATCCGAAGAGAACTTTTTTAACGTTCCCTTTATTGATTTTATGAAGATCAGAGCAAGTTGGGGTCAGCTCGGTAATCAGAATATCGGCGATTTTGCCTACGCTAGTCAGCTTAGCCTGCAAGAATCCTACTCTTTCGGGGGAACGGTAGTGCCGGGCTCTGCCAGTGTGACGTTAGGTAACCCCATGCTCACCTGGGAAGAAACAACTACCACTGATATCGGATTAAACTTAGGCTTATGGGAATCGCGTATTGAGATTGAGGCTGACTACTTTATCCGCGAAACAAGCGGTATTCTGTACGATGTACCGGTTCCTAGAATAACTGGATTCCAAAACCAAATCCGGAATTCGGCAATCGTCGAAAACCAGGGTTGGGAAGTAGCTTTGTCCTACAACGATAACTTTGGCGATCTAAACTTTCAGATTGGCGGTAACGTCACCAACGTGAGGAGTAACGTTTTGCAATTAGACGAAACGAAGTCGGCGGACGAAACGGATCGCTTTATTGCCGACAATCAGATTATTGAGCGAGGAGAACAAATCAACTCCTACTTTGGATACCAAGCCGACGGAATATTTCGCTCTCAGGCCGAATTTGATGCCGCTGCCGATCACTCTAGAATAAATCCTAACTACGGTCCGGGCGATGTGCGACTGGTAGATACCAACAACGATGGTACCATCAACCCGGAAGACCGCGTAATCATCGGTAAGCAAGACCCTACATGGTCCTACGGATTTAACCTGAACCTGGGGTACAAAGGCTTTGATTTGGGTGCTATATTTCAGGGGGCGGCTGACTTTGAAAGCTACGCCGAAGCTGAGTTAGCGCAGCCATTCTTTAACCAGTCCGCCCTTCAATCCAGGTGGCTGGATAGCTGGAGTCCGGAAAACACGGATGCTGCCATGCCGCGCTTGTATCAAACCGACGGGCCGAGTAATGCTTCTATCAACTCGTTTTGGTTGTTAGATCGGACGTACTTTCGGCTTAAAAACCTTCAGCTGGGCTATACGTTGCCCGCCGCTATTACAGAAAACACTTTTCTTAGAAGCGTACGGATTTACGCTAACGCTCAAAACTTATTTACGATTACCGACTTTCCCTACTTTGATCCGGAGCGGCCCGCCAATGCCGACCGCGGGGGAGATGGGTTTCCGAATCTGAGAATAATTTCTGGGGGCATCAACATTAGCTTTTAATATTATACACCTTGAATAAAATTGACCTATTATGAAAACTATATTAAAAAGAACCTTGGCTATAGGTACCTTGCTGATCTTCAGTTTAGGGTGCGAGGACGTGTTAGAAACTGAACCGACCGGATTTGCGAGTCCCGACGTATTTTATCAGACCGAAGAAGACCTCATCATAGCGATTAACGGAATATACGATACATTTCAGGGTAATCAGTGGGGCGGGGCCTTCGTGCACATCCAACCCCATCTCGACGGGGCCACTGAAAATGCAGTAGTCGCTGAGAGTTTCGAGTACGGATTCCCTCTAGTAGCCCGAGGAACGATGAGTCCGGCTAACGCAGGAGTTATTACCGAGTGGAAGTGGAACTACGGCTACGAAGCGATATCCCGAATCAACACTATTTTGCAAATTCTTGACGAAGGAAACGTTGAGATTTCAGCTGAAAACGAAGGAAAGCTACGGGGTGAAGCTCGGACACTGCGCGCTTTTGTGTACTCAGAACTGATTGCCCTCTACGGCGACGTGCCGCTAATCTTAGCACCAATCACGCCCGAAGAAGCCGAGGATGTAACCCGAACGGATAAAGCCACCGTGTTGGAGGCTATCGTAGAGGATTTGGATTTTGCTGCTGAGAACCTGGAAACCACTCCCAACCGAGGTGAGGAAGGCCGCCCTACGCTACAGACCGCTTTGGCATTTAAGGGTAAAGCGTTGCTGTACAACGAACGTTACGAAGAAGCTGCCGCCACTTTTCAGCAAATAATTGATCTGGAAGGTGACGCTGTAATTTTGGACCCTGATTACCTAAGTTTGTTCGATGGCTCTAATGAGGCGAGCGACGAGATACTATTTAGCATTCAGTACGCCGAAGGCAGTACGGGCGAAGGCACCTTTATCGCTATTCATTACGCTCCCAACATTCCTGGAAATTCAGCTGATGGTTTCCAGTCGGTGTGGTACACCCAAAAGTTACTGGATGCCTACTACATGACCGACGGCTTGCCCTTCGATGAATCGCCGCTGTATGATCCGGCTAATCCCTTTGAGAACCGCGACCCGCGGTTGAAGATGACGTTTTACCTTCCCGGCGATCAGTACCGAGGTTTGGTGTTAGACTCAATCAATATCGGTCGAACGGGTTTTACCGAAAGCACTCCCGAAGGCTTTGTACCGTTCTCACTGAGAAAGTGGATCAGTGACCAGGACGCCCGCTTTTCGGCATCAAATAGTTCGGCTGACTTGGTGCTACTACGATACGCTGACGTATTGCTAATGTACGCCGAAGCGAAGAATGAAGTGTCGGGTCCGGATGCTTCGGTATACTCGGCCATCAATAAAGTGAGAGCTCGAGCGGGCATGCCCGACGTGCCTACTGGTCTTTCTCAAGAGCAAATGCGAGCGGCCATTCGTCACGAACGTATCGTTGAATTTATTGGCGAAGGAACGCGCTACTACGATCTTCTCCGCTGGAGAACCGCGGAAGAGGTAATCCCCTCCATACCCGAGCTAGAATCAAGAATTTTTGATCCAACGGCTAATTACCGGTGGCCTATTCCTCAAAACGCCATAGACCAAAGTCCGGGCATTGAGCAAAATCCGGGGTACTAAAAATTAATTATCAAAGGCTAATCTTAGAAAAGCTTACCACAACGGGAAGCTTTTCTTAATTAACAATAGTTATGGATATTAAAAACATAGGTATAAAATCGGGAAGCATCGGCTGTTGGATAGTTGTTGCCTGGTCGATCAGCGCTTCGGCACAACCTATGTATACTGATGTTACCCAAGGTGCGGGGATTGAGCATTTCTTTGAAGTATACCAAGGTACTTTTGGGGGTGGAGCGGTCGTGATCGACTTCAATGAAGATGGGTTTGAAGATTTGTTTGTAGCCGGAGGTGCAGGTGATAATCATCTGTATCGAAATCAAGGCGATGGTACTTTTTTAGACGTAACTACCGAGGCGGGACTAGATTTGAACGGACTGGTCACTCAGGGTGGCGCTACGGCTGATGTTAATAAAGATGGTCACCCTGATCTGTTTATTACTACCATCGCATCGCTAAACAGCAGCGACCCCACTAAACAGGCGGTCAATAAGCTTTTTATCAACAACGGTAACGGCACATTTTCGGAAGCCACTAGTGCCTACGGGTTGACCGAATTAACTTTTTCCACCGGAGCTTCCTTCGGAGATGTTAATAAAGATGGCTACCCTGATCTCTACGTAAGCAACTATTTTACTAAGTTCAGTGGCCGACTAGACCGCTATGGCGGTAACTTAACCCCCGATGTGGGAGCACCCGGAGGTGGATTGCTGTACATCAATTCAGGCGGCGAGCGTTTTGTGGAATCTACCGGGCTATACGGGCTTAGCCACTCCGGTTTTGAGTTTAGTGGCCTATGGAGTGACTATGATAACGATCATGATCTGGACTTACTAATTGTCAATGACTTTGGTGATCGAGTTACTCCCAATCTCCTCTACAGGAACAATTATCCCGACCCAACTTTCACTGAGGTTGGATCACAGAGTGGTTTTGATCTGACCATGAACGGTATGGGTATTAGCGCGGGTGACTACGACGGAAACGGCTGGCTAGACTATTTTATTTCTAACATCCAAAGGTCACCCTTCTTGGTTAGTCAGGCCGATGCGTCATTCGTCAACCGATCTAAAGACCTCGGCACCGAATTCTCTACGGTGACCACCGCCTCGGGGGGCGGAGTAGCCCCGGTAAGTTGGGGCACCAACCTCTTTGACTGCGATAACGATACTGATCTGGACCTATACGTCGCCAACGGCTGCCTTAATCCGGGATTATTACCTAATCCTAACTTACTACTGGAAAACATTGACGGTAATTACTTGGAGTCAGGATTCATCTCCAATACCAACGACCACTCCATTGGCCGAGGGTCGGTTACCTTTGACTATGATAATGACGGTGACCTAGACCTATTCGTGGTGAATCAGGCCCCTTTTTCGCCACAGGATGTTGGCGTTACTTTTAAGTCCTCACGATTATATAGAAACGACCAACAAGGAGGACACTGGCTAAAGGTAAAATTGGCAGGAACAATCTCTGAAACCAGCGGGATAGGTTCGCGAGTGTCGGTATACGCGGGCTCAAAAGTATTAATCAGGGAGATTGACGGAGGATCAAGTCACGAATCTCAGAACAGCCAGATTGCTCACTTCGGATTGGGGGAGTTTACCACCGTAGATTCCGTCGTCGTGCAATGGAGCGGTGGCGGTGAGCAGAAACTTTACGACTTGCCGGTTGATCAATTACTTACTTTAGAGGAAGAAAGCATTGTCCTTTCGCTTCCGAAAGCGATCTCAAATCAATTGCTCTTGTACCCCAATCCGTTTACCAACAAAATTACTATCTCTACCCTACCCAACGCAGGAACGATCAACCTAGAGGTGTTAACTTTAGCGGGCAAAACTATGTACCAGGATAAG
>JGI12210J13797_10552562_pt1 | contig 10602 bp, 10 predicted proteins | sample ElkSlonscriptome_3_FD_13797 | JGI IMG/M metagenome (IMG submission 13797) | reverse complement strand
CAGGGCCTTGCGCAAGAGCGCGATCTGCTTCGCACGAGTGCCGGGCGACTTGCTCCCGTCGGTGAGCGCCCACGGGCCGAGATTGGCCGCGACCATCGCCTCGCCCCGGATCACCGCATCGTCGGCGGTCAGCCCGGCGGTCTTGGCGACCATGGTCTGCCCGGACACGAGCGCGCCGGGGCCGTGCCCGGTATGGATCGTGGTGATGCCGAAGCCGCGCAGCCATTCGACCAGCACGCCTTGCGGGTTGTAGGCATCGATCGCGCGCAATTGCGGCTGGACCGGGGCGCTTTGATCGAGCTGATCCTGGTCCTGCGCCTGGTTGAGATAGCCCGCGAGTCCGACGACCGTTCGCGCATCGATGAGGCCGGGTGTCACCACCTTCGCCTCGATCACGCGGAAGCCTTCGGGGATCGCGACGCTGGCCTGGGGGCCGACAGCGACGATCGTACCGTCGTCGATCACCACCACGCCGTTTTCGATCATCGGTCCCGCCATGGTGTGGACCTGCTCGCCCTTGACGGCGACGTCCTGCGCCTGTGCCGACACGGCAAGACCCAGCGCGGCGGCGCCTGCGAAAAGCCTGGCTATCATGTTCATTGTCCGCCCTCCCCGGCAGCGATTTCCCAGTGGTGGTGCGACGCTTCGAGCGGGCTGCCCGCGCCGTATCCGCCGGTCGCCATGACGAGGTCCTCCTCGCGGCTGCGGTCGAACAGCTTCTCGCCCTCGACCCAGGTTTCGAGGACATGGGTGTAGACCGAGAAGGGGTCTCCATCGAGGATCAGGAAATCGGCGTCCTTGCCCACTTCGAGCGATCCGACGCGGTCGTCGAGCCGCATCTGCCTGGCCCCGTTGATCGTCAGCGCCTTCAGCGCGCCCTCGCGGCTCATCCCGCCGCGCACCGCCATCGCCGCCTCCCGCAGCATCATGCGCGAATCGACGATCGGGTCGTCCGAATGGATCGACACGAGCACGCCCGCACGCTCTAGGATTCCGGCATTGTCGAGCCGCAGATCCATTGTCTCGAGCTTGCCGCCCGGCGCATCGAGCGTGATGTTCGAGACCGGAATGTTCGCCTCGGCGAGCTTGTCGGCGACCTTGTAGGTCTCGGTCCCGTGCTGGATCAGCACGTCGAAACCGAATTCGCGCTTGAGCCGCAGCACGGTCATGATGTCATCGGCGCGGTGGGTGTGGAAATGGACCAGCCGTTCGCCCGAAAGCACTTCGCACAGAGCTTCCTTGGCAAGGTCGCGGCTCTTCTTGTCGCCGTCGCAATAGGCCTGCGCTTCGACGAAGGTTTCGCGCACCAGCGCCGCCGATTTGGCGCGCGTGCCGGGAAAGCCTCCCTCGCCGCGCATCGAATTGGTGCCGTTCGCCATCTTCATCCCGCCGAGCGCTTGGCCGTTCTCGTATTCGAAGGCGATGTCCTCGGCGGTCTTTGCGTCGCGCAGCTTCATGTAATAGGTCTGGCCGCTCATCAGGTGACCCGATCCCGGCATGACGTTGGCGGTGGTGACGCCGCCCGCGCGCGCCTTGGCGATGTTCGGGGAGAGCGCGTTGATCGAATCCAGCGCGCGCACCTCAGGCTGGATCGGGGCGGAGGAATCCGCGCCCGAAACCTGTCCGATATGCGAATGCGTATCGACGATGCCGGGCATGATGACACGCCCTTCCAGCGAACGGCGCTCCGCATCGGCGGGAGGCGTCACATCGCTGCCGACCGCGACGATCCGGCCATCCTCGATAACCAGCGTGCCGTCCTCGATCGTCTCACCCGCCACGGTGAGGATGGTCGCATCGGTGAAGGCGATCGCGCGTTCCTGCGCGGCGGCGGGACTTCCCGCGATCAGGGCAGCGCCGAACGCACTCCCCGCAAGGGCCGTTACGGCCCGCATCCTGGACATGGCTTTCATCATGAAGCGCCCCTCTCCTGTTTCACTTGTGGCGCTTCCCTAGGACCGCGCGCGAGGGGCGCACAAGCAAAAAGGGCAGGCGGCTGAAAAGGAGACTGGCCGAAGGAGGGTGGCCGAAGGAGGGTGGCGAAAAGGCGTGTCCTGCCAACGGCTTTGCGATATGATCGTGCGCATGGCCGAGCCGCGCCCCCCGACTGACGCCGACAAGGGTATTGAGGATCGGCACCTGCTTGTCGCGGAAAGCGGTTTTCGCTGGGTCGAACGCGCGCTGCTGATCGTCACCATGGTCATGACGCTTGTCGCCGCCGGGACCGAGGTCTGGTCGGTGGTTGCCGACCGCCAGATCCAGCTCGCCGACCTGCTGCTGATGTTCCTCTATACCGAAGTCATCGGCATGATCGCGGTGTTCTACACCGGCAAGGGCGCGTTCTTCGTCTTCCCGATCTTCATCGCGATCACCGCCATCGCGCGGCTGATCGTGCTTCAGGGCAAGGACATGGCGCCCGAGAACGTCGTCTTCGACGCGGGCGCGATCCTGCTGCTGGCGGTGGCGGCGCTGGTGATCGGGCGGTTTCGCGACAAGTAGCGGCGCGTGCGTCAGGTGAGCCGCGCGAAATTCGCAACGCCGGGCGCAGGCGTGCGCTGCGCGGCGGGTCGCGCTTGCGAAGCGCCCGCGATCCTGCCGAACGCGGCCGAAAGCGCCGCGATCCGCTCGGCGGCCAGGCTGTAGAAAACGAGCTTTGCGTCCTTGCGCGTCTCGACCAGGCCCGCCTTGCGCAGCACGCCCAGCTGCTGCGAAAGCGCGGGCTGGCCGATATCGGCGGCCTGGTCGATCTCGCCGACGCTGAGTTCGCCCTGGCTGAGCAATTCGAGAATGCGGAAGCGAACGGGATGCGCGATCGCCTTCAGCTCGTCGATCGGAGGTTCGCCGCTCATGCCGCGTCCCCGTCCCGGTCGAGGAACCAGGAGACCGCGTCCTTCGCCGCGTAGACCGCATCGAGGTCCTCGGTCGGTGCGGGCAGCAGCGTCTCGCCCGGCTGCCAGTTGGCAGGGGCCAGCCCGCCAATCTCGTCGATCGCCTGCAGCGCCTCGAGCGTGCGCAGCATTTCCGGTGTCGATCGCCCGACATTCGCCGGATAGCAGGTCATCGCCCGGATCGTGCCCGACGGATCGATGAAATAGGTCGTGCGCACCGCCGCGCTGTCATTGTCGTGCGAGGCTACCATGCCGAAGGCGCGGCCGATGACGAGGGTCGGGTCCTCGACGATGGGGAAGCGCACCTCGACCCCGAAGCGGTCGCGGATCATGCGCAGCCAGGCGAAGTGCGCGAACAGGCTGTCGACCGACAGCGCCATGAGCGCGCAGTCGAGCGCCTCGAATTCCTGGGCGTGGCGGGCAAGCTCAATGAATTCGGTGGTGCAGACCGGCGTGAAATCCGCCGGGTGCGAAAAGAGGATCAGCCAGCGCCCGCGAAAGGCCGAAAGGCGCACGGGGCCAATCGTGCTGCGGGCCTCGAAATCGGGAGCGGTATCGCCGATCCGGAGGCCGGCGGGGCGGGGTGGATTCTCGTTTGCCTCGTTCATCGCGACCCTCATAGCACTTGACAGACCCGATGCAATACATATACACAATTTATGTAACTTTATAGGAGAGTGTCATGGGCAATCATGAATCCGCGCTCGCGGCAGCGACCACCCAGATCGAGGCCGCACGCGCCGAAAAGGCGAAGCGCCCGACCATCGCCGGCTTCTTTGACGAGGCCACCTTCACCATTAGCTATGTGGTCCACGACCCCGCCACGAAAGAGGCAGCGATCATCGACTCGGTGCTCGATTTCGAAGCCGCCTCGGGCCGCACCTCGTATGGCTCAGCAGATCGCATCATCGAATACATCAATCTGCATAATCTGAAAGTGATGTGGCTCATCGAGACCCACGCCCATGCCGACCACATCTCGGCCGCCCCCTATCTGCAGGAGAAGCTCGGCGGCAAGCTCGCGATCGGCAAGGAAATCATCCGCGTACAGGACGTGTTCGGCAAGCTCTTCAACGCGGGCACCGATTTCGAACGCGACGGATCGCAGTTCGACCACCTCTTTGCCGACGGCGAGACGTTCAAGGTGGGCGAACTCGACGGTATCGCGCTCCATGTCCCCGGCCACACGCCGGCTGACATGGCCTTCATCATCGGTGATGCGGCCTTTGTCGGGGACACGATCTTCATGCCCGATTTCGGCACCGCCCGAGCGGATTTCCCCGGCGGCGATGCGCGCCAGCTGTTCCAGTCGATCCGGCGGCTGCTCTCGCTCCCCGACGACACGCGCCTGTTCCTGTGCCACGATTACAAGGCGCCGGGCCGCGACGAATATGCCTGGGAGACAACGGTCGGCCAGCAACGGCGCGAGAACGTCCATGTGAAGGACGGCGTTTCCGAGGACGAGTTCGTCGAAATGCGCACGACGCGCGATGCGACGCTCGCGATGCCGAATCTCATCATGCCATCGGTGCAGGTCAATATCCGCGGCGGGCGCCTGCCCGATCCGGAGGACAATGGCGTGAGCTACATCAAGATCCCGGTCAACGCGGTATGACCTTGCCGGGCTTCCCTGACGCCGCTCCGCTTGCCGGGCTGGCCGGAGGCGTGCTGATCGGGCTCGCGGCGGCGATCATGCTGCTCGGCGCGGGCCGTATCGCGGGCGTCTCCGGGATCGCCGCGCGCGCTGCAGGGCTCGGCGGGAGCGGGATGGAGCGTTCGTCCGCCTGGGCCTTCGTGATCGGTCTGCCCTTGGGCGCGCTCGTCATCATGGCCGCGCTCGGCGGGATCGAGGCGAGCTTCGCCTCGCCGCTCGTCCTCGCCATTGCGGGCCTCGTCGTCGGCGTCGGCACCAAGCTCGGCAGCGGCTGCACCAGCGGGCACGGCGTGTGCGGGATGAGCCGCTTTTCGGCGCGCTCGATCGTCGCGACGCTGACCTTCATGGCGACCGGGTTCGCGACCGTCGCGGCGATGAACGCAGCCGGTCTCGAGGTGCTGCGATGAATGCGCGCGCGATCGTGTCGCTCCTGTCCGGGGCGGTGTTCGGCGCGGGGCTGGCGCTGGGCGGGATGACGAATCCTGCGCGGGTGCGCGGGTTTCTCGACCTGTTCGGCGACTGGGACCCGACGCTCGCCTTCGTCATGGGCGGGGCGGTTCTGGTGATGGTCGTGGTGTGGCGGATCCAGCCACGCCTCGCCCATCCGGTGTTCGCTCAAGCCTTCGCAATCCCCACCCGCAAGGACCTCGATGTCCGCCTGATCGGCGGCGCGGCGCTGTTCGGGATCGGCTGGGGCATTGCAGGGCTGTGCCCCGGACCCGGCATCGCCGCGCTCGTGATCGAGCCGTTGGGCGCCGCGATATTCGTCGCCACAATGCTCGCCGGAATGGGCTTCGTGCATCTTGCCGAGAGGAAATCGTGATGGATATCAGAAAAGTGACCCCCGGTTTCGCTGTCTCTCCGCAGATCGCCGTGGAGGACATGCAGGCGCTAGCCGACAAGGGGTATGTCGCGGTCGTCTGCAACCGCCCCGATCGCGAGGAGCCGGGCCAGCCGCCGCTCGAGGACCTGCGCGCGGCCGCTTACGAAGCGGGCGTTGCATTCCACCACATACCGGTCGCGGGCGGAGCGTTCCCCGATGCCGCAATCGCCGCTTTTGGCGCGGTGCGAAAGGGGACCGATGGCCCTCTGCTCGCCTATTGCCGCACAGGGACGCGCTCGATCACGCTCGAGACGCTCGCCAATCCGGAGGGCTTCAGCGCCGAAGAGCGCCTCGGACAGGCCAAGGCCGCCGGATACGATCTCAGCGCCCTCGCCCCCCGGCTCGGCGGCTGAATATACAAAGGGAGAGAGAACATGGCCGGCACACACAGGCACACGGTCGTAGTCATCGGCGGCGGCTCAGCGGGGATCGCGACCGCAAGCTCGCTGCTCAAGCGGCGCAAGGGGCTCGACATCGCCATCGTCGAGCCTTCCGAAACCCACGCCTACCAGCCCGGATGGACCATGGTCGGCGGCGGCATATTCGAACCGCAGGTCACTGTCCGTCCGATGGAAAGCGTCATGCCGAAAGGCGTGACATGGCTGAAACAGGCGGCCGCCACCTTCCAGCCCGAGGACAATCAGGTCACTCTCGCGGACGGATCGAGTGTCACCTATGACGTGCTCGTCGTTGCGCCGGGCATCCGCCTCGCCTGGGAAAAGATCGAAGGGCTCGAGGAAACGCTTGGGCGGAACGGCGTGACCTCCAATTACCGCTATGATCTGGCGCCCTATACCTGGGAGCTGGTGCAGACATTGCGCAGCGGCCGCGCGCTCTTCACCCAGCCGCCCATGCCGATCAAATGCGCCGGTGCGCCGCAAAAGGCGATGTATCTCTCCTGCGACCACTGGAGGCGGCGCGGTGTGCTCGGCGATATCGAGGTCGAGTTCTGCAATGCGGGCGGGGCTCTTTTCGGCATTTCGGAATATGTCCCCGCGCTGATGGAATATGTCGAGAGATACGGCATCGCGCTCCAGCTGAGCAACAACCTCGTCGCGGTCGACGGGCCTTCGCAGAAAGCGACCTTCAAGACCGAGAAAGGCGAGGTCACGCGCGATTTCGACATGCTGCATGTCGTGCCGCCGCAGGTGGCGCCCCAATTCCTCGCCGACAGCCCGCTGGCCGCCGAATCGGGCTTCACCGATGTCGACCAGCACACGCTCCAGCACGTGCAGTATCCGAACGTCTTCGGCGTCGGCGATGCGGGCGGCATGCCCAATGCCAAGACCGCCGCCGCCGCGCGCAAGCAGGCCCCGGTGGCCGCGGTCAACGTGCTCCAGCAGCTTGCGGGCAAGGGTCCGCGCGCAGGCTATGACGGCTACGGCTCCTGCCCGCTGACGGTCGAGCGCGGCAAGATCGTGCTCGCCGAATTCGGCTATGGCGGCAAGCTCATGCCGAGCTTTCCCGAATGGCTTATCGACGGGACGAAGCCGCAGCGCCTGTCGTGGTTGCTCAAGGCCGATTTCCTCCCCTGGCTTTACTGGAACGGAATGCTCAAGGGACGCGAATGGCTGGCCGGGCCGGGCGGCCTGATCGCGACATGACAGGAACGAGCGGGGCATGCTGAAGCGTTATCTGCCCATCCTCGAATGGGGGCGGAGCTATGACCGGGGGGTGCTGACCAGCGACCTCGTGGCGGCGGTGATCGTCACGATCATGCTGATCCCGCAGAGCCTTGCCTATGCGCTGCTTGCGGGACTTCCGCCGGTGGTCGGGCTGTATGCCTCGATCCTGCCGCTGGTGCTCTACGCGATCTTCGGGACGAGCCGCACGCTCGCGGTCGGGCCGGTCGCGGTGGTCTCGCTGATGACCGCCTCGGCAGCCGGCGCGGTGGCGCAGCAGGGCACGGCAGCCTATCTCGAAGCGGCGATCACGCTCGCGTTCCTGTCGGGCATCATGCTCGCCATACTGGGCCTCTTGCGCGCAGGTTTCCTTGCCAACCTGCTCTCGCATCCGGTCATCAGCGGCTTCATAACCGCAAGCGGCGTGCTGATCGCGACGAGCCAGCTGCGCCATATTCTCGGCGTGAGCGGAGGCGGAGACAACTGGCCCGACATGCTCGGCAGTATCGGCGCCTCGCTCGGCACGACCAATCCATGGACGCTCGCGATCGGCCTGCCCGCGCTCGCCTTCCTTTTCTGGGTCCGCAAGGGCGCGAAGCCTGCGCTGATGCGGCTCGGCCTCGCCGACAAGCCCGCCGACATGCTCGCCAAGGCCGGGCCGGTCGTGGCGGTGGCGCTGACCATCGTCGCGGTGATCGTCTTCGACCTCGGCGAAAAGGGCGTCGCGATCACCGGCGAAATCCCGCAGGGCCTGCCGCCCTTCGCCCTGCCGAGCGCCGATCTGGCGCTGATCGAGGCCTTGTGGGTGCCTGCGCTGCTCATCTCGATCATCGGTTTCGTCGAGAGCGTGTCGGTTGCGCAGACCCTTGCGGCAAAGCGGCGCCAGCGCATCTCGCCCGATCAGGAGCTCATCGGGCTGGGCGCGTCGAACATCGCGAGCGCGCTGTCGGGCGGCTATCCGGTAACGGGCGGCTTCGCGCGCTCTGTCGTCAATTTCGACGCGGGCGCGCAGACCCCGGCGGCGGGGGCCTTCACGGCGGTGGGCATTGCGCTCGCCTCGCTGTTCCTGACGCCGCTGCTGTTCAGCCTGCCCATCGCGACCCTTGCCGCGACGATCATCGTCGCCGTGCTGAGCCTCGTCGATCTCAAGACGCCGGGGCGGCTCTGGCGCTATTCCAAGGCGGATTTCGCCGCGCATGTCGCGACCATCGGCATCACGCTGATCGCCGGCGTCGAGATGGGCGTCATCGCAGGCGTGGGCGTCGGCCTTCTCCTTTACCTGTGGCGCGCGAGCCGTCCGCATGCCGCGATCGTCGGACGCGTCCCGGAAACAGAGCATTTCCGCAATGTCGAGCGGCACAAGGTCTTCACCGTCCCCCACGTCCTCTCGATCCGGATCGATGAGAGCCTGACCTACCTCAATGCCCGCTGGCTCGAGGAATATGTGCTCGAACGCGTCGCGGAGAAGCCTGAGCTGCGCCACGTGATACTGATGGCCAGCGCCGTGAACGCGATCGACGCATCGGGCCTGGAAAGCCTCGAGGCGATCAATCACCGGCTGGGCGATGCCGGGGTTTGCCTGCACCTGTCCGAGGTGAAGGGCCCGGTGATGGACCGGCTCAAACGCTCGCATTTCCTCGATGAATTGAACGGCGAGGTGTTCCTCTCGCAGTCACGCGCCTTCGAGCGATGCGTCGCCGACAATGGCGAAGCGAGAGAGCCGCACGATCAGTACATGGCGCGCGGCCTGATCTAGGACCCCCGATCTAGCCTGCGGGCGCGCCCCAGCCGCCCCCGCCGGGGGTGAGGATGACGAACGTGTCGCCCGGTTCGACTTCCACCGATCCGGTCGCCCCGATCTCGACGCGGCTGCCGTCCGCGCGCTCGACCCAGTTCGCGCCCGGTGCCGCATCGCCGCCGCCGCGGATCCCGCGCGGCGGCACGGCGCGGCGATTGGCGAGCATGTTGGCGCGCATCGGTTCGAGGAAGGTGACGCGCCGTTCGACCCCTTCTCCGCCCGTGTGGAGCCCCGCCCCGCCCGAGCCCTCGCGCACGGCGAACCGTTCCAGCCGCACCGGCAGGCGCGTCTCGAGCACTTCGGGATCGGTCAGCCGGCTGTTGGTCATGTGGGTCTGCACCGCGTCGGTTCCGTCATGATCGCAGCCAGCGCCCGATCCGCCCGCGATCGTCTCGTAATACTGGTCCTGCGCATTGCCGAAGGTGAAATTGTTCATCGTGCCCTGCGACGGCGCGAGGCGGCCGGTCGCGGCGAACAGCGCGTCGGTGACCACCTGGCTGGTCTCGACATTGCCCGCTACCACCGCCGCGCCGGGTCTCGGATTGAGCATCGAGCCTTCGGGCACGATAAGTTCGACGGGCCTCAGGCAGCCGTCATTCATCGGGATGTCGTCGTCGATCAAGGTGCGCAGGACATAGAGCGAGGCAGCGCGCGTGATCGAGCGCGGGGCGTTGAAATTGCCCTCGTGCTGTGCGCTGGTGCCGGTGAAGTCGAAAACGGCGGAGCGGGCCGCGCGGTCGATGCGGATCGCGACCCTGACGGTGAGGCCATTGTCCATCGGGTATTCGAACGCGCCGTCTTCCAGCCCGCACAGCAGGCGGCGCACGCTTTCAGCAGCATTGTCGATGACATGGCCCATATAGGCTGCGACCACACCGCCTCCCTGCTCCGCCGCCGCGCCGCGCAAAAGTTCCGCACCGCGCGTGCAGGCGGCAAGCTGGGCGCGAAGGTCGGAGATATTGCGCGCCGGTTTGCGCGCCGGGTGTTCGGCATCGGCCAGCAGGGCGCGCATCTCGGCCTCGCGAAAGTGCCCCTCGTCGACCAGCAGGACATTGTCGAGGAGCACGCCTTCCTCGGTGATCGTCCGGCTTTCCGGAGGCATTGATCCGGGCGCGATCCCGCCGATATCGGCATGGTGTCCGCGCGCGGCGACGAAGGCGTCCGGCTCGTTGCTTTTCTCACCGTAGAAGACCGGGACGATCACCGTGATGTCGGGCAGGTGCGTGCCCCCGCGAAACGGATCGTTGAGGACATAGGCATCGCCCCGCCGGAATCCTCGCCCGTCGCGCGTGTTGCCGCGCATTTCGATCACCCGCGCGATGCTGTCGCCCATGCTTCCGAGATGGACCGGGATATGCGGCGCATTGGCGATCAGCGATCCGTCCGCGTCGAACAGCGCGCAGGAAAAATCGAGCCGCTCCTTGATGTTTACCGATGTCGCGGTCGAGCGCAAAACGACGCCCATTTCCTCGGCGATCGCCATGAACAGGTTGTTGAAGATTTCCAGCCGGACGGGATCGACGGCAGTCCCCATCGCGCGCTCGCGTCGCAAGGGCTCGATGCGGGTGAGGACGAGGCTGCCTTCCTCGGCGAGGCGCGCCTCCCAGCCCGGTTCGATGACAGTGGTGGATCCGGGATCGATGACCAGCGCGGGGCCGTCGACCGCCTCGCCCTCGCTCAACGCGGCGCGTTCCACCGTGCGCCAGTCGCCCGAGGCCTCGCCCGAAACGGCGACCGGCTCGGCGCGAGCGGATCCG
>JGI12210J13797_10882268_pt1 | contig 10606 bp, 5 predicted proteins | sample ElkSlonscriptome_3_FD_13797 | JGI IMG/M metagenome (IMG submission 13797) | reverse complement strand
CAACTTGGTTACCTGTGATTTATCAGGATTTGGAAGCTGGGTTGCTGACTTGGGATGATTTGTTGGGAATTGTTAGACAGCCTCCACCTCCGAAACGAAGTTTACTGGCGGCGTTTTGTGTGATTGTTGGTGCGGCATTATTCGTAATCCTTGTACGTCAGTTGGGCTGGTTGCAACCAATTGAGTTGAAGGCGTTTGATTGGCTAATGCGATCGCGCCCTTTGGAGAAGCCGGATGATCGCCTACTCCTGGTTGAAGTGACGCCGGAGGATGTGAACAAGTATCAGCAGAATGAAGGGGAATCTTTACCGGATGATAAGTTGGAACAATTAATCGAGAACTTGAATCAGGATTCACCTAGGATTGTTGGTTCACTAATTGAACGGCAATTTGAGATAAATTCGGATCATCAACGTTTGATTAAGCGGCTGGAAACCGATGATAAACTGATTACAAGATGTTTTATTGGCGGCAAAGAAGGGGGTATAAAACCTTCCCCTCATATTCCAGCCGAACGTCAAACAGCACAAGTAGGTTTTAGTGATGTTATTGTTGATACAGATAAGAGTACTCGTCGTTCTTTATTAGGTCGCACGGCGGAACGAGAGAATGAGTATTGTCCCACTTATAGTTCTTTTGCTCTCTTAGTCGCGTTGCACTATTTGGATAGAGAAGGTATTGGGTATGAAATGACAGAAACATCGCCGCTCAAAATTGGTGAAACTCTATTTCATCCATTAATAAGTAATACAGGTGGTTATCAGACTATTGATGATCGTGGTTATCAAATAATGCTTAATTACCGCTCTTTGGGTAATCATCCCAATGATATTGCCAATCGAGTGACGGCGGCTCAAGTGATCGAGGGTAATGTTGAGCCAAATTGGGTGAAGGATAAAATTGTTTTGATTGGGGTTACGGATACTCTTAGATTTTCCCAACATGAACGAAATACTCCCTATGGAAAAATGCCGGGAGTTGTTCTTCAAGCTCATATCATCGGTCAGATTCTCAGTGCTGTTAAAGATGAACGACCTTTGTTAGTAGGGGTTTCATCGGTAGTGGGGAATTTATGGGTATTGATTGGGTCAATAGGGGGAGGACTATTAGTTTGGCGGGTTCGCTCGTTGGGGTTCATTGCACTTTTAGTTGGGGCGGAATTGGGGGTTTTATGGGCTTGTTGTTATGGCTTGTTAATTGCCGGGGTTTGGATACCCTTGATGCCAGCAGCACTGGCGTTGATCATAGCGGCGGGGGGAACGTTGGTGGTTTATCAAGTGCCACAAATTCGCAATCGTTTATCCAGTCTTAATACGAGGTAAAATCATGAATTATTATCAGCTATTTTATCGTAGGCGAACTCTGACATTGGCTCTCATTTGGTTCTTTAATGGTGGTGTTGGTGACCCGAATTTGATTCAAGTTCAACCTAGCCGTGGGGTAGTGAATATCTTTAGTCTTGCCTTTGAGCCTCCAACGTTTCCTGGTAAGGGTACACCGGAGACTCAAACCCGGAGAGACACAGGAACTAGCGGTCAATGCGAATTAGCCAGTGAAGGAGGATCTGAAGAATTGATTGCTTTAGTTCCCAAGCGTTTTAATAATGAAGACAAAATTAATCGGTTGACTTTGGAAAGCAATCCTACATTCTGGTTTTATGTTCCCTTTGAGAAGAGTGATGGATTACAGCTAAAATTTTTCCTGATTGATGCAGAAACCAAAACCCTAGTTAAAGAGTATGAACTCGCACCAAACGATACACTTCCTGGTGTCGTAGGTTTCCGCTTACCCTCTAATCAGTCTCTAGAGATTAACAAAGAATATCGTTGGATATTTGCCCTTGAATGTCCTGGTACAGATGGACTTATTGTGAAAAGCTCGATTATGCGGATTGAACCGACACCTGAACTGGCAGCGGATTTGAGGGCAGCAGGGACAACATTAAATAAAGCTGAAGTTTATTCCCGATATGGGATCTGGTATGATACGGTCACGACATTAGCTAATCTCCGCCAGGAGAATCCAACGAATCTTATTTATAAAAATGAGTGGGCAGAACTTCTCAAAGATGATGATGTTGGTTTTGACGATATCGTAGATAAACCCGTCGTTAATTGTTGTAATCCTACGAACAACAACTAGCTGTGTCATTGCATCGCCAGGGAGAATACTATGAATTCAGTTCTAAAAAAAATCGGTCAGTTTTTGGCAGCTACGGTTTGTGCCGGAATGGTTATTTTAGAACGGGTACAAGCTCAAGCGCAACCTATTGTCCCAGCGGCGGATGGAACAGGGACGGTGGTGACTCCTGATGGGAATCGTTTTGATATTCAGGGGGGGACTCTCTCTGGTGATGCGGCAAATCTTTTTCACAGTTTCCAGGAGTTTGGACTTAATGAAGGAGAAATTGCTAATTTTTTAGCCAATCCCCAGTTAGAAAATATAGTCGGGCGAGTGGTTGGCGGAGATGCGTCGCTGATTAATGGTTTGATTCAGGTGACGGGGGGGAATTCTAATCTATTTTTGATGAATCCAGCCGGAATCGTTTTTGGTTCTCAGGCTCAGTTGAATGTCCCCGGAAATTTTACGGCGACGACGGCGAATGGGATTCAATTTGGTGAGACTTGGTTTAATGCGTTGGGGTCTAATGATTATGCCAATTTAGTTGGTAATCCCAGTGGGTTGGCTTTTACTATGCCACAACCAGGAGGGATTATTAATGCTGGGAATTTGGCAGTGGGAACGGGGCAGAGTGTCACCTTGGTGGGTGGTACGGTAATTAATACGGGGCAAGTGTCTGCACCGGGGGGAGATATTACCATAGCGGCTGTACCGGGTGAGAATTTGGTGCGAATTAGTCAAGAAGGGAATCCGTTGAGTTTGGATTTTCGGGTGCAGCCTGTTGAGGAGAATCAACCCGAAGATTGGAATCAGCCAATTCCTACGGTTGGGGATTTGGTGAATCAAGCTGAGGGTGAATCTTTAGGTGTCGGGGTTAATCCTGATGGTACGATTCAATTAACAGAATCCGGGGTGAATCTGCCCGATGAATCCGGTACGGCGATTGCGGCGGGTTCTATTAATGTATCGGGTGAAACTGGAGGAACGGTGGGGGTTTTTGGCGATAAGGTTGGCTTGGTGGGAAGTGATATTAATGCCTCTGGCACCAATGGTGGGGGTACGGTGTTGTTAAACTCAACTACATTAACGATTATTGATTCAGTAGCTGGTAGCGGAGAGCCTAACGAAATAGCTTGGGGGCAAATTGCTAATCAAAGAGATACTGCCAATATTGTTTTAGAAGCGACTAATGATATAACTGTTACCGATATCACTGGGGCGGCGGGTGGCAATATTACTCAGCAAGATTTGGTGAAACTACCTTTAAACAATGGGAGTCTCACCCTGCGTTCTGAAAGTGGTGATATTACTTTTCAGGATACCAACGATACCATTCAAACTCAGGGAGGAGCTATTACCTTTGCCGCAGAAGGTATCAGTGGTGATATTCAAGCAGGAAACTTAGTCACCAATGGGGGAGCAATTAATCTCACCGCGCCTAACGGCAATATTACGACAAGCGACTTATTTTCTTCCTCCCGGCTTTCTGGTAGCACGACAGCAGGTAACGGCGGAGAAATCACCCTGAAAGCTGGCGGTGATATCAATGGTGGTGTTCTCACTTCCAGTTCTACTATTGTTCTCGATGATGGGAATACCGGAAATGGGGGAGACATTACCCTGGAAGCGGGAGGCACAATTCAACTTACTGAGGTAGATACTCGTTCCCAGAGTATTTCCAATAGCCAAGTGACTAATCGAACCGCTGGAAATGGGGGAGACATTACCCTGGAAGCGGGAAGTGATATTACCGTTATTGATCGCTTGCTCTCTTTGTCTCGTATTGGTATCACCGATGGTGACGGTACCGCCGGAAATGGGGGTGCAATTAGCCTCACATCCGGAGGAAATATCAATATTCCTGGTGCAAATTTTGGTGGTACATCTCAGCCAATCTATTCCGAATCGCGGGTAAGTGGGAATGGGCAAGCCGGAAATGGGGGAGCAATTACGCTCACGGCTGAAGGGGGGATCACAATTAATGGTGTCCCTGAGACTATCCCTGGGGCTAATGCCATACGTGCTGGTTCTGTGGTTGGTGGTGATGGTACAGCGAATAATGGTGGTGCAATTAAATTTGAGACGAAAAGCGGCGATATTAATATAGATCTGCTGGAAGGCGCGATCGAATCGGCTGCTGTTGTTGTCGGTGAGGGGACAGCCGGAAATGGGGGTACAATTAGCTTCGATTCTGGAGGTAATATTGACGTAGCGAACCCGGTTATCTCAGGTACAGGTGTAGGCACGGGTACAGCGGGAGATGCAGGGGCAATCACGTTTACCGCCTCTGGCAATATCATCACAGGTGTCGATACCAATATCAGCGGCGTTACCTTATATGGCGTTGATGCTCGTGCTTTGAGTGGGGGTTCAGGGGGTGCAATTAGCATCACCAGTCAGAATGGTTCAGTTGATACGAGCGCCGGAACCCTCAACTCCTCTGGCGTCACTCAAGGTGGAACTATCACCGTTGAAGCCGAAACCCAAATTACCGCAGGTGAAATTAACTCCAGCGCCCAAATCGGCGATGGTGGAAACGTTAGCCTTGACCCCACTGGCGATGTAGAATTTGACTCAATTAATGCCCAAGGTGGACCCAATGGTGAAGGGGGTGATGTCTTCGTCGAATCCACAAATGGGTTTATCCGCGTTACCGATTCTTTCATCGATCAAAACGAAATAAACGCCAGCATTTCTACTGCTGGAGGAGAGGGAGGCGGTTCAATTACCCTGCGTCACGCTGGAGGACCATTAAGAGAACCCATCGCCCCCTTTGAAGTCGGAAATAGCACCACCAACGGGACAGCCGCCGCAATTACCAGCGGTGAATTCACCATTTCCCCCGAACGCACTTTTCCCGGTTCCCACACAGAAGGCAATATTGCCATTGAAACTGATGACCTGCCAGAAGACACCCTATCAGCGGAAAAACCAGTTCTCCCCCCTGAACTCAATAATAAATGTGCGCCCATTGACGTAGCGTTGCCAGAAGTAGAAGATGGCTACAGGGAAGATTTTGAGGAATACTTAGGGCGTTCTTCCAATAAACCCACCCCTACCCTGGTTGATACCTGCGATGCCTTGGGTCGTATCGCCGCCCTCACAGGCGTTAAACCCGCTGTCATTTATGTCGCCTTTGATAACAACCAACTGCAACTCATCTTGATTACCGAAAAAGGTGAATATATCGGTAAGTCTCCACAAGATGTAACCTCGGATAAAGTCAAAGAAAAAGTCCAAGAATTCACCAATGCGATCGGTGATAACAATCGAGCCGAAGTTGACATACCCGGATATTCCGACACGTATAAAAGCCCAGCAACACAACTCTATAACTGGTTAGTTAAACCCTTAGAACAGGAGTTAGATGAACAAAATATTGACAACTTAATTTTTATCATGCCCCCCAAACTCCGCTCTCTGCCAGTTGCCGCCTTTTATGACGGGGAAAAAGAAAAATTTTTAATAGAAAAATACAGTGTTGGCTTAATGCCTAGCCTCAGCTTAACTGACCTGCGCTACACCAATATTATAGACGCCCAAGTCCAAGCCATGGGAGCATCAAAAGATAGAACTATTGAGGGTGAATATCTTAGTCGATTACCAGCAGCGAAAATTGAGGTATCCATTCCCTTTTCGTTGTCCAACGCTTGGCAAGGTGAAGGCGGCGACACGTTCCTCAATGAAAACTTTATCCAGCGTCACTTAATCCGACGCGGAGATCGACCCTTTGGCATCATTCACTTAGCGACTCACGCCAAATTTGAAGCTGGGAAGGAACCTGAGGAACAGTTCATTTTCCTATCGGATCAACCCCTATCATTAGACGACTTACCCGAACTACGTTGGGGAGATTCACCAGCAGTAAAACTGTTAATTCTCAGCGCCTGTGAAACAGCGGTTGGCGATGAACAAGCTGAACTAGGCTTTGCCGCATTAGCCTTCCAAAGCGAAGTCAAATCCGTGCTAGCCAGTTTGCGAGAAGTTCACGGTGTCGGCACTCTGCCGTTAATGGCAGAATTTTACAACAATTTGAAACAGGGACAAATCAAAGCCGAAGCCTTGAGACAGGCACAAATTGCTATGCTGGAAGGAAAAGTATATTTTGATCAGGATAAAAATAAACTAATTTTGTCAGGTGAACAAAAAGGAGAAATAGAACTACCAAAAGATTTCTCGGAAAATTACACGGGGAAAAATATAACCGATCCCTACTATTGGGCACATTTTATACTTGTGGGCAGTCCTTGGTAATACTGAATCCGGGTTAACTCCCCCATTTATCAGCTATTTGCCGCAGAAATTACATCAGAAAAGGCATTGGAGGAAAATGAGATTTATTAGCCCAAAAACTGACTTCGCTTTCAAGAAAATATTTGGCTCCAACGATAGCAAGGATATCTTAATTAGCTTTTTAAATGCCTTGATTTATGATGCCAATCCAGTGATTCAAGATTTAGAAATAATTGATCCGTATAATACAAAAGATGTGGTTGATCTCAAAGATAGCTATTTAGATGTCAAAGCTTTACTGGATAATGGCTCAACGGTATTAATTGAGATGCAGGTACTTAACGTAGCCTCCTTTGCCAAGCGGGTCATTTATAACTTGACGAAAACCTATGCTAATCAATTAAAATATGGGCAAGGATACTCTCACCTTAAACCTGCGATCGCCTTAACGATTACCGATTTTCCAATGTTTGACCAAACTCAACGGTTCTTGACGCGCTTTGGCTTGAAGGAAAAACAGGAGTTGTTTGATTATACTGATCCAGAAATTGAATTAATTTTTGTTGAATTACCCAAGTTTACCAAAAATCTGGACGAATTAGAAAATCTAACCGATAAATGGATTTACTTTATTAAAGAGGCTCCCAGTTTGGAAATGATTCCACCCACGTTTCACCAGGTTCCTGAACTGGATAAAGCGATGAATATCGCTAATCAAGCCAATTTAAGTGCAGAGGAATTAGAAAAATTACAGAAGCGAGAAGTGTTTATTGAAGACCAACGGGGATTTATTGTTCAAGCCAAGCAGGAGGGACGAGCCGAAGGACAAAGTGAATTGATTGTGCGGTTGCTAGAACGGCAAATTGGGAAAATATCAGGAGAACTAATTAGTCAGATTCAACGATTGTCTAGTGAAAAATTAGAATGTCTGGGGGATATTCTTTTAGAGTTGAAAACCCTGGAGGCATTATCGGCTTGGTTACAAGAAAATAGAACAGGCAGGTAATAGTCCCACGAGGGATTTTTTTGGGTAAGCACTGTTTGGAGACGTTCCACCGGAACTACAAAAGGGAAAATTTAGTAGCTGTAAAAACAATCTAATCCAAAAGCTGATAATTAATTCCAAAATAAAAACCATCATCCTGGAGATTATCTCCACGGTCTTTCAAATCAATCAACGGAATGCCATAATCCAACCGTAGAGTCAAACCCTCAACATCCAAAAACGGGTCCCACAACAATCCCACGCCCGTTCCTAACAACCACCGTTGGTTAGGCAACTCATTGGGATTGTCCAAATCATTCCAGACAACTCCCAAATCCACAAACGGTGAAAGCTGAATCTTCGGCACACCCGACGCATTCCGTTCCACAGTAATTCGGTCTTCAATAGAAAAGCGAAACGCATTATCCCCAGAACGTACATTTTGCCGATAACCCCGCACTGATTGAGCGCCACCAATCACAAACTGTTCAGAGGGTAACAAGCTATCTGGTGTTAGTTGTAAATCTGCCTGAACAATCAGCAAATGGTCCCCACCGAGTAACTCTACCCGCTGTGCTTGACCTAACCAACTGACAAAACGGCTATCGGGAATCGGATCATCATTGGTTGTTGCCCCAAATAAATCTGTGCCAAAACTAAATTGTGAACGAAACGTCCAACTTCCCTGCTCTCCACGACGGATGTAATCCTGAGACAACTTAAACACGCTAGTCCGACTGACACCATCCTCATCGGGACCCCTTCCAAATCCAAAAGGTTCGCGATCCAAAATAAACGTCTGACCATCTTGGAACGCAAAACCAAAAGACACTCCTAACTCTTCTTGGAGTGAATATATTAATGGCTCACGATAGCTAATTTCGTACAGTTCTGAATTGCCCTGAATTCCCAACACATCAAAAGGCGACTGAGTAATTTCATTGCGATTTCGCACGGTTCTCAGTTGCACAGTCGAATCCTTTGGGTTGACAGGAATCCGATAGGTAAACTCAATAGTTTCAGATCCCCCTGTAGTGGAACGGAAATAAGAAGCAATCACTTCATCCCCAATTCCTAGCGGATTACGATAACGCAATGCACCACCCATCCGCTCTGAGCCAACAGCAGGCGGTGAGTAGTTGTCAAAACTTACATTCGCCACAATCGGACTCGCTTCCTTAACTTGTACCCTGAGAATGCCATTATTTTCAACAATCAGGTTAGCCTGGACATTTTCCAAGACCGGATCTGCCCGCATCAGCCGCAGTTGCTCTTCAAGTTTACTGATACTAAAAGGAATACTTATCCCCCGCCGAAGTCGGCTACAAATATAAGATTGACTCAGCCGCTTTATCCCTGTTACCTCAACCTCAATCTTCTGCAAGCGATCCTCAATGACCTGAATTTCCAAGGTATGGTCTTTAAGCATTCGCATGAATACCTCAGACTCCTTCACGATAGCCCTGGAGGTGATGTAGCCTTGTTTTATGTAAAGCTCTTCAATAGCTTCACGTAATGGGTTTTGTAAGATTGTTGATGGATGTTCTGTTAAATTTTGTCCCCTGAGTGGCTTAATAATTTCCTCAATTGCGGCATTAATCTGCTCTCTATCAAAAACGCTACTGCCTATAATTTTGATTTGGTGCAGGGGAGTACTGCCGAAGGTTATACCAGAAACATCTATGACAATATCGGGTGGCTCTTCCGATTCTGTCGGAACTCGACAAATATATTTTTCAACGTTCTCAGATTTTTGTGCCTCCTGCCGAGTTTCAGATTCCCCATTCGAGTTTTGGGAAGTAGGCGGTGGGATAAAAGCCGTCTCCTCCTCTGGTTTATTCCCCACTCCCATGCTTGTTTCCAGAGATGGATTACTCAAAATGTCTCCAGAACTTGAAGTGACAACATCCCCCTGTTCAGGTGATATCTCATTCTGAGACGAATTATTAAATACAGGCACTTGGCGAACAGGACTTCCTTGTGAACCTGAATCTGCAACCCTCCCAGCCCCTACCCCTGTACTTGGAATCGGTGGGGAATTCGCCATAGAATAAGCCATATAGAGGATATTCTGCCGCTCAGAAGCTAAAAACCGCACGGTATAAATCTGACCATCCTGCTCCCACATCACTGAAGAAAGCCGAGTCGGTGGATTCTGCAAATGACCTTCTAGGAGATATCCCCTAACTCCCTGAGTTAACGTAATCGGCGCACCACCTGTCTGATGTTGTTTGAGAGCCGCTTGAGCATCAACTGAACGCTGGCTATCCGCTGAAAAACTCCCCACCAAACAAGACAGAGAGCCACTATCGCAACTAAACAGGCTAACAATTAAACCCTTTGGGGAGGTAAAGGAAAAGACTCGAACTCGATAGTTTCCCCCCTCGCCATTGCTGGGATGATTCATCATAACCTGAGACGGCAAACGCATCTGCATTCCTGGCGGTAGGTTATCCTGAATCTCCTGTTGGTAGGGAGTGAACATATTCTCAGAACCTGCTTTAACGTTCAGAGTTGTTCCCATAACCATTAGAGCAGCTCCCAGAATTAGCCAAGGGAACCGCCAGGGATGAGCCATGATCAATGCCTCCAGGTAAATGCAATAGTATTCTAGGACTCTACAATGACCAGCATATCTCACTGTTGTATAATCTTTGAACAGCTTACTGGTAAAAGATTTCAAATGAACAAGCCAGGAAAGGCGATCGCACCTTCTCACCCAGAGACTTTAGAATCCGCCATCTCCCCCACCAAAAAAGGACGTATAGCAGTAGACACATCGATTAGGACTTTCGGCACCATTGTAGAGACGTTGCATTGATCAAAAAATGTCCAGATTGCCACGAAGGGCGTGCCATAAGCGCTAAAGCGCTTACTACAAACGTTTAATTCATTGATATTCGTCCTAATGATAGGTGTTTAATGGAACATAGTCTGATTGTGTTATTTTGGCTTTTTCTTCGTCTTGGGTAATCTCTACTAGAGAACGGATTGAATTTATTGTTCCTCCCTGAAATTTTGGCTCGTACCACAATGTCGGTTGACTATCCGCCGCACGAGCAAATACCGCAATTCGCTGACAATTTGAACATTCATAAATTTGGGGAAACTCTGGATTCCGAGGATAAAGGAGTTTGTAGATTAACTGAAGTTCCCCCCATCCCGATTGACGATAGAAACCTAAACCCCGACTATGTAAGCGTTTGAGCCAATTACTCCTCTCAATTCGTACCCATGTATATTTAAGATTTTCTTAATACTTTTGGG
>JGI12210J13797_10806718_pt1 | contig 10608 bp, 11 predicted proteins | sample ElkSlonscriptome_3_FD_13797 | JGI IMG/M metagenome (IMG submission 13797) | reverse complement strand
TCCACGGGCCCACGGCTGCCGCCCAGTCGAGCACGAACCAGCTGTCCCGCATCCAGCGGCCGTAGGGACCGCGTCGGTACCACGCCGCGTCGCTCAACCCCGCCGCGTGGCGGAACGCGGTGAGCATCACCAGCTCGTCGTCGAGACGCAACGCCGTGGCGGGCGGCGCTTCCCAGGTCTCGAGCGACGCGGCCGGACGCGCCAGCAGCCCGAGGAGCAAGCCCAACGCCAGGGCTGTCATCTTCGGCCACAGTCCTCCCGTTGACGACGCGGGCGCATACGGTCCCAACCGGTCCGGTGCGTGGGTGGGCGATGATGAGGTCGACGATGCCAAGGTCTCCGAACGCGGTTGTCATACTCGCCGCGGCACGTAAAGGGATCGATGGCGAGGCCGATGGCTACGCCGAATGCTGTAGTCACGGCACCCCCGAATGCGTCGAACGACGCATGGCACCGATCTCCGCCGGAACCTAGGATCCGATTCGCGGCGATGGTCACCACGCCCAACAACCCCACTGATGACCGCCCCCGCGGCGGTGGTCCACGACGACGGAATTGACCATGAAACGAAAAGCGACCCTGACCGCCCTCCTTGTGTGTGCCTTCGCCACGAGCGGCTGTGCCGTGGTGAACCAGGGAGAGGTCGGCCTGAAACGGGTGTGGGGACGGATTCAGCCCGAGGCCCTCGAGCCCGGGTTTCACTCGATCGAGGTCGTGTCGACCGATGTGATCACGGTGCCCATTCGGACGTCGAACCAGACCTACGACCTGGTGCTCCCCTCGAAGGAGGGCGTGAACATCCAGGCCAAGATCTCGGTTCTCTACCGCGTCGATCCTGCGCGGGCCGTGGACGTGATCAGCTCCGTTGGCGAAGAGTACGAGCAGACCTTGATCGGCCCGGTCTTCCGGTCGCAGGCCGCCGACGTCAGCGCGAAGTTCCTCGCCAAGGATCTCTACAGCGCCGAGCGGGCCACGATCGAGAAGGCCATCGCCAAAGGGATGTCCGACATCCTCGGGGCGCGGGGGATCATCGTCGAGGCGGTCCTGATGAAGAACATCCAGCTGCCTCGAGGGTTGGCCGGGTCGATCGAGCAGAAGCTGCAAGCGGAACAGCAAGCGCAGCAGATGGAATTCGAGATCGAACGAGAGAAGCTGAAGGCCAAGCGGGCGAAAATCCAGGCTGAGGGCGACCGCGCCGCTCAGCTGATCCGAGCCCAGGGCGACCGCGACGCCCAGTTGATCCGGGCCGAGGGCCTGACCGACGCCGTCCTCCGGCTCCGCGCCATCGAAGCCATCGAGAGGTCTTCGAACACGAAGATCATCATCACCGACGGCAAGAGCCCGCTCCAGCTGAACGCGGGCGGGGTTGCGACGGACCCGTACAGTGGAAAGTGAGTCCGGCCATCGTCGTGCGCGGCCGCGCACTGGCTCAGCGCGAAGAGGGGATCCACGGATGAACGGTGAAGGCTTCCCAGACGGAAGTCCACGCCGAGCTCCGGATCCCGTTTCTCCACCGGCCCACGAAGTCCGACCGCTGACCCGCGGCCCGAACGACGAGCCGTTCGGGCGGTACCCCAGCGTGCTGCGCGGCCCCACAGACCGACGAGTCTACGGTGTAAAAACCATCGCCGTAGACCTTGCCCCTCGGGCAAGAGCGAGGGCACGACAGCACCGCTCGAGGGGGAAATTTGGTGAGGACAGTGTTTGCGTCATGGTGACACGCCAATCGGAACGGGAAGGTCTCGACGCCGCTCACCCCGAAGATCTCGAAACTCTCGGGGTACGCGCCGTAGGGCGACGAGACGACCCCGTGCGCCTCTTCACCAGGATACGAGATACGCCCTGACCGCTTGAGCAGCAGCGCATACCCGCCTCGTTCACCCAATACACCATCGTGAATGGCCGCGACGCATACGCTCGAGTCGGACGTGTAGATGCGCGAACCCCAGACGCCGTGGCGACGGCGACATCCGGCCGGGCAGAAGACCACGGCTCGGCTGGGAATGCCGTTTGCGTTGTCGGTGCATGACAGGAGGCGCGCTTCACTGGGGCTGAAGGAGCCTAGTTCGGACGCGGTGATGCCGCCGGGGAGCTGACTGCTTGGGGGGGTCGAGGCCGGACCGAAGACCGGGCGAGGAGCTCGAGACGATGCGGCGGGAGCCGGACCGGCGCCGCGCGATGCGGCCAACGCCTCGCGGGATTGACCGCCTCGAGGGGGGCGGCTTGCCATTTCCACGGAGCACCCCACCACGGTGGGCGCCAAGACCACCGCGAAGCCGACGGCGGCACGGGACGCTGCAGGTCGCATCGATGCCGATCCTAGCGTGCCTCGCGAAGAAAGCTCGCGCGGACCCCTGGTGAGCGCCGGATCCCCCCGCCGGTGCATGGACGAGCTCAGAGCTCCTCGTACTCTTCGTACTCGCCGGGGGCGAGGTTCTCGAACTTGGTGCAGCTCGAGATGAACCGGGTGCGCACGGTACCGGTCGGGCCGTTGCGTTGCTTGGCGATGATGAGCTCGGCGATGCCGCGCTCCTCGGTGGTCTCGCGGTTGTAGTACTCGTCGCGGTAGATGAAGACGATGATGTCGGCGTCCTGCTCGATGGCGCCCGACTCACGCAGGTCGCTGATCATGGGCCGCTTGTCCTTGCCGCCTCGGGTCTCGACTCCACGGTTGAGCTGCGAGAGCGCGACCACGGGAACGCGGAGCTCTTTGGCCAGCGTCTTCAAGCCACGGGAGATCTCGCTGATCTCCTGTTCACGGCTCTTGGCCGTCTTGCTGCCCGACATCAGCTGGAGATAGTCGATGACGACCAATCCGAGGCCGCCCCCCGGCTCATCCGTCGGACCGTGTGAGCGCGAGTACTCCGCCTGAAGCCGACGGATCTTGGCCCGGAGTTCCAGGATACCGATGCCCGGCGTGTCATCGATCCAAACCGGCAGGTTGGCGAGGAACGAGGCGGAGTTGGTGAGGCTGGCCCAATCTTCCTGGGTGAGGAAGCCCTGGCGAAGCTTGCCGAGATCGACGCGCGCCTCGCAACAGACCATGCGCGCGGCGACCTGCTCCTTCGGCATCTCGAGCGAGAAGACCGCTACGCCGTAGCCCGGACGTTGCGACTCTTGGGACCCGTAACCGTCGTCGCCGGGGCCGGGCACCACCACCGTCTCGGGCGACGCCACGTTGATCGCGAGGTTCAAGACGAAGGAGGTCTTTCCCATGCCGGGACGGGCAGCCACGATCATCAGATCGCCGCGGTGAAGCCCCGCCGTCTTCTTGTCGAGGTCGACGTACTTGGTAGGGATGCCGGTGATCTGGTCACCGCGCTCGGCCGCGGCGCTGATCTGCTTGAAGGTGACCGTGAGGACGTCCTTCAGCGCGAAGATGCTGGAGGTCTCGGGCGAGCGAGCCAGCTCGTAGAGCTCTTGCTCCGCTCCGTCGATGAACTCCTGAGGCTCACCGACATCGCCGTAGCCCTCGGCCGCGTACTTTTGACAGACGGCGATGACGCGCCGCACACGCCACTTCTCCTTCACCACCCGCGCGTGGTGGACCACGTTGCCCGGGGCGGGCGTCGCATCGACCAGCTGTCCGAGGTAGGCCGCGCCCCCCGCGCGCTGGATCTGCTCGCGGCTCCGCAACCACGAAGCGACACTGATCACATCGATCGGCGTGCCGCTCATGGCGAGCTTGATGCACGCCTCGTAGATGAGACGGTTCGCGTCGGAGTAAAAGTGGTCGGGCTCGAGCGCCTCGAGCACCCGGTCGAGCGCGTCCTTGTCGAGCATGCAGGCCGCCAGCACCGCGGCCTCCGCGTCGAGGTCGTGAGGCGGAACTCGCCCCGAGATGACAGGAGGTTCGGAGGGGCCTCGATATCCCCGGTCTTTGTTCGGAAACGACCTCACCGATACGACCTAATGCGCTCCCATGGCTTCGCTCCACGGACGAAGCCACATTCGTTACTCTTCCCCTCTGCCCCCAAGTTGTCCCTCTTCCTCGAACAAGCGTTCAACGGGTTTTCCACAGGCTTCCAAAACGACGACACCCCGCGAGGGGTCTCCTCACGGGGTGTCGAGTCGATGATGTATCACGTAGCGCGCGATCCGCGCGCGCCGCGAACTTTTTCTTGGTCAGGCTTCAGCGTCGGCCGCCGGAACCACCGAGACGACGATCTCGGCCGAGGCGGTCTGCGCGAGCTTGATCGAGAACCGGTAGTCGCCGATGGCCTTGATCGGGTCCATGACGATCTTGCGGCGGTCCACCTTGTGGCCCTTCTTCTCTAGCGCCTCTTCCACGTCGCGCGACGTGACCGAGCCGTAGAGCTTGTTCTCCTCGCCCACCTTGACCTCGATGGTCACGCGGACTCCGTCTACCTGCTTGGACAGCTCTTCGGCCGCAGCGCGAGCCTTGGCCGCGCGGGCCTCGGCGATGCGCTTCTCGTGCTCGATGCGCTTGACGTTGTCGCGGGTGGCCACAGCCGCGAGGCCGCGGGGGATGAGGAAGTTGCGAGCGTAGCCGGGCCGAACGTTGACCAGCTCGCCGGTGTTACCGAGGTTCGGGAGATCCTCGGTGAGAACGACGCGTAGGGTTCCTGCCATGGATCAGCTCCTCAGTTGGTGTAGGGAAGGAGCGCGATGGCTCGCGCCCGCTTCACGGCCGTGGTGATGGCCCGCTGGTGCTTCGCGCAGGCGCCGCTGTTGCGACGGGCCACGATCTTCCCGCGGTCGGTGATGAAGTAGCGCATCGCCTGCGCGTCCTTGTAGTCGATGACCGCTTCGTCCTCAGAGCAGAAGCGGCAGCCACGGCGACGGCCGCGACGCGGACGATCGTCATTGTCCTCACTCACGACTCACCTCCGGGCTTCTCAGACTTCGCCTCGTCGGCCTTGGCCTCGTCGGCCTTCGCCTCGTCGGCCTTCGCCTCGTCGGCCTTGTCTGCCTTCTTCTCGCCCTCGGCAGCTTCGGCCTTGGCGTCGTCGCCGCCCTTGGCAGCTTCGGCCTTGGCGTCGTCGCCTCCCTTGGCTGCGTCGCCCTTGGCTCCGTCGCTCTTGGCAGCGTCACCCTTGTTGCGGTCGCGGTCGTCACGGCGACGGCGCTCCGGCGGGGGCGCGTCGAGACCCAGCTCGCGCTCGTAGGTCTGCTCGGGTTCGTCGGGCTGGAAGTCCAGCTCGTAGTCGATGGAGACGTCCTCGGCGGTCGCCCGACCCTCGAGGGGCACGTTGGCGGCCAGCTGAACCGTCTGGTACCGAATGACGGTGTCGACGAGGCGAAGCTGACGCTCGATCTCGCTGACCGTCTCTCCACGGCCGAGGTACTTGATGTACACGTAAGTGCCGCGGTGATGGCGATCGATCGGGTAGGCCAGCCGGCGCTGCCCCCAGAACTCCGCCTCGGTGAGCATCCCCTCGGTGCCCTTGATGGCATCGGCGATGCGTGTAGCTACATCGTTGGCCTGGTCCTTATCCAGGTTGGGCCGCAGGATGTAGATGGTCTCGTATTCTCTGGCGTGACCAGGCGCCAGTTGTGCTCGACTCATGAAGTCCTCCTCTTGGACATGAGGCCCCCGCCCGAAAAGGAGTTGGATGGCGGGAGCGAGAAGTGAAGTTCAGTCCTCGGTCGACTCAGCTTTCGGCGCATCTTGCGACGCATCCTCCGGCGAAGTCTTCTTTGGATTGGGCTTCTTCTTCGGTCGTGTATTTCGGTGTTTCATTGCGACGTCGAAGCCGCGGGCGGCGATGCTTAGCACAGTCTGTGAGCCGGTTTCCACGATCTTCGGAAGCTTTTCTCGCTCCTCGGCCGCGTAGCTCGACAGGACGAAGTCGGCCACGTCGCCCTTGAAAGAAGCGGGCGGCCGACCGATCCCCATGCGGAGCCGCCCGAAGTCAGCCCCCATGCGGCCGATGATCGAGCGCAGGCCGTTGTGACCCCCGTGTCCGCCCCCCTTCTTGAGGCGCACATCGCCGAAGGGGATGTCGAGCTCATCGTGGATTACGACGACCTGCTCCTTGGGGATCTTGTAGAAGGCGGCGCAGGGCTGCACCGCGTCCCCGGAGAGGTTCATGTAAGTCTGGGGCTTGAACAGGATGGCCTCTTCGCCTCGCAGCTCGCACCGCGCCATCTCGCCCGAGAACTTGTCTCGGAACGCATCGGCGTCAACCTCGGCCGCGAGGGCGTCGATGACCATGAAGCCGACGTTGTGGCGATGATCGGCGTACTGCCGGCCAGGGTTTCCCAGCCCGACGACGAGCCACACGGCTCAGTCCTCTTCGGCAGCGGCGGTGGCTTCTTCGCCCTCGCCCTCGGCACCCTCTTCGCCGTCCGCCAGCTTACCGCTGACACGCGGGGGAGCGACCATCGCGAGCTTGCGCTCGGGGGGCAGGAGCGCCTCGACGCCCTCGGGAAGGGTGAGGTCCGACACCGTGAGGATGTCCTCGACCTCGAGGCTCGACACGTCGTGCTCAATGACCGTCGGGATGTTGGTCGGCGTGGTGCGGACCTTGATGGACCGCATGTTGGTGAGCAGCGTGCCGCCCGCCTGGACACCGGCCGCCTTGCCGGTCGTCGCGAAGGGAATCTCGCAGACGACGGGGCTGTGGCCCTCGATGCGAATGAAGTCGGCGTGCAGCAGACCGCGGTTCACGGGGTGTACGAGGTAGTCCTTCACCATGACGTTGAAGGTCTCGCCTCCCTCGATCTCCAGGGAGATGATGTGGTTGCGCCCGCGCTCGCTGGTGAGGATGCCGCGGAGCGCCGCCCTATCGACGGAGAGGGGCTGGGAGTCGTGACCCTTGCCGTAGGCGATGCTGGGGAGCTTGCCGTCGGCACGGAGCCGGCGGGCCGCGCCCTTGCCGGTGTCGTTGCGGTTGATGGCCTTGAGTGTGGTGGTATGCATGGGTTCGCCCTTGAATTGACCCGCGTTTATCTGGATCGGGTCGACGAGCTCACACGAAGAGCGAGCTGACGGAATCGGAGTGGTGGATGCGGCGGATCGCCTCCGCGAGGAGCGGGGCGATGCTGACGACCTTGAGTTTGGAGCAGCGCGCAGAGTGCTCCTGCATGGGCATGGAGTTGGTGACCACGACCTCCTCGAGGGGAGAGTCGTTGATGCGGTCGATGGCGGGTCCCGAGAGGACCGCGTGGGAGACGCTGGCAGAAACCGAGGTAGCCCCGGCATCCTTGAGCGCGCGGGCGGCGTTGCACATGGTGCCCGCGGTGTCCATGATGTCGTCGATGATGAGGCAGCGCTGGCCCTCGACGTCGCCAATGATGTTCATCACCTCGCTCTCGTTGGCGCGCTCACGACGCTTGTCGATGATGGCGAGGGTGCCGCCGAGCCGCTTGGAGTAGGCGCGGGCCCGCTCCACGCCGCCCGCGTCCGGGGACACGATGACCGCGCCGGTGTAGTTGGCGCGAAGGTGCGAGTTGAGCAGCGCCGGCATGGCGTAGAGGTGGTCGAAGGGGATCTGGAAGAAGCCCTGGATCTGGCCGGCGTGAAGGTCGACCGCGACGACGCGGTTGACGCCTCCAGCCTCGAGCAGATTGGCGACCAACTTGGCGGAGATGGGGGTCCGCGGCGCAACCTTGCGGTCCTGGCGCGCGTAGCCGTAGTAGGGGAGCACAGCCGTGATGGAGCCGGCGGAGGCCCGGCGCAGGCTGTCGACCATGATGAGCAGCTCCATCACGCGGTCGTTGACCGGCGAGCAGGTGGGCTGCAACACGTAGGTGTCGACGCCGCGAACGTTCTCTTCGATGACGCAGAAGGTCTCGCCATCTGAGAACTGGTTCACGCGCGAGCGGCCGAGAGGGCAGTCGAGCGCCTTGCAGATCTCCTGCGCCAGCTCGGGGTGGGCATTCCCCGAAAATATGCTCATGCTTCGCTGTAGCACCGGCTAAACTCGCAAAATCTGAAGGATTGTCGACTGCTCTGCCACCCCGAGAGGACCGTGACGTCGAAGACGCACGGTTTTCAGGGTAGACAAAGGGTCGCAAGCTATAGCTATCGACCTTCCGCAAGTCAATGGACGCCCCCGCGCAAGACGCAAAGTTCACACCGCAAACTTCTTGCGGCGCGGACAAATGGGTGTTCGACAGGGAGTGTAGGTGCCAATATGGCGCAGTGAATGCTCGCCCTCAGGGCAGGGAACCGCAGACCTAGTGACCGACATGCGAACGCGATTCGCGGGCAAGACCGACGTCGGGTTGTTGCGAGATCGCAACGAGGACTCCTTTCTCGTGTTCCCGGAGTTCCGATTCGCGGCCGTCGCCGACGGCATGGGTGGGCATCTGTCGGGCGATATCGCCAGCTCTCTGGCCATCACCACCCTCAAGGACTTCTACCGGCACACGGTAGGACCTGACCGCACCTGGCCCTTCCCCTACGACAACGATCTCACGGAGGAAGAGAACTGCGTGGTGGTCGGGGTTCGCCTCGCCAACCAGCACGTCTTCGGCCGCGCGAGGCGCTCGCAGAACGAGTCGGGCATGGGCACCACCGTCGTGGCGGTCATGTTCACGCCCGAGCAGGACCAGGTCATCGTGGGACACGTCGGGGACTCGCGCTGCTACCGCATCCGCGACGGGCAGATCACCCAGCTCACGAGCGACCACTCGCTCGTGAGCGAGGTGACCGAGATCGCTCCCTGGCTCAGCGAGGAAGAGGTGAGCCAGCTCCCGAGCAACGTCATCACCCGCGCCCTCGGTATGGGACCCGACGTGGTCGTCGACCTGCTCACCACCGAGACGCGACCCGGCGACGCCTATCTCCTCTGCTCCGATGGCCTCAACGGCATGCTCACGGACGAGGAGATCCTCTCCATCTGCGACGACGACGACGACCTCGAGCAGGTCTGCAGCAACCTCGTCTCCCGAGCCAATGCCGCGGGTGGAAACGACAACACGACGGTCGTCCTGGTTCAGGTAGAGGACGAGAAGGCCGATGGAGTGCAGGACCCCTTCTCGGGGGGCGCCATCGAGCTCATCGAGAAGCAAGGCGGACTCGAAGCCTTCGTGTCGCAGCACGAGCCGACAGGGGGCGAGCTCATGCTCGACCTTCGCGACGATGAGCCGGTGGACGATGAGATCACCGAGGACGGGGAAGACTCCCCGGTCGCCCGGAATGCGATCACCGAGCCTTCCCGTGCAAAGCCCGTCGACGAGCCCGAAGAGGTTGTGGGTGACGAAGCCGAATCCGGCTCGGACGAGGATCCCGGCGCCGAGACCGAGGATGGCGACGAAGCCCCCGCCGAGGCCAGCGAAGGCGAGGTCGACGAAGGGATCCCCTCGACGGAGCCGGCTCCCGAAACGGATGACGAGGCCGAAGGCTCGGACGAGCCCGTCGACGCCTGAAGCGGCTCGCTCGTCCTCGCCCCCTCGTAAGGCGAGTCGAGGTGTGCCGAACCCGTGGGAACGTAATCGGATGGTCGAGGGTGATGCGCGGGGAGACGAGCCCCGCGTTCGCTCAGAGAGAGAAGTCTTCGCCGAGCTTCAGCACGCTGAGGTTCACGCCCTTGAGCCGCGCGCACTCCTTCTCGACCTCGGACTGGAACGGAGGCTTGATGTGGTAGAGCATCGTCGCCAAGTCTTCCCGCGCCCTGAACTTCGCTAGGTCGTCGATGAGTGTCTGAGGCGTGTGATGACCGCTCGCCGTCGCCAGCGCTTGCTGGTCGTTCGGAAAGCTCACCTCCATCAAGAGGGCCTTGAGGTTGGGCTCGGCGTTGAGCACCTCCCAGAAGCGGTCGGTGGGGCCGGTGTCGCCCGAGAAGCCCAGCGCCCCCTCGGCGTCGCGGATGATGAAGCCGGCCGCGTCGATCGTGTGATTCACCGGGATGGCCGTCACCGTGTAGTCGAGCAGCTTGGTAGGCTTCTCGAGCGGGATCTCCCGGTAGATGATCGAAGGGGCCTCGGGGGACGGGATCTTGGCGAAGTTGGGCCAGAGGCGATCGTTGAAGAAGTGCGTCTTCAGCTCGCGAATCGTGGCCGCCGGCGCCGCGATGGTTAGCGGCGGGGCTCCGAGCTGGGTGCGGTTGTCGGCGATGGTGGCGAGGTCACGGATATGGTCGAAGTGCGAGTGACTCACGAGCACCATCTCGAGCTTCGTCTGGTCCGACAGCTCGAGCGTGCTCGTCAGGGCGCCCGCGTCGATGGTGACGCGGTCGTCGATCATGAAGGCCGTCGTACGGTGGCGCGGCGTTTCGCCACCGTGACAACCCAGAACCCTCAGCTCCATTCACCCTCGCTCATTCACCCTCACTCGTACGCGTCGGTGCACCACTCGTCGGTACATGGGGTCTACGGAGGCTGTTCACCCTCCGCCTGACTTGATCAAGTCATACAACCGGGACACCTCCGGTACCAGGATCCCGTTGCGCTCGCTGCGGAGGAGCTTGAGCTTGAGGAGCTGCTTCGAAACCTCCCCGAGCTCCGCTTTGGGGACGGCGACCTCCTTGGCGAGGTCGGTGAGTCGGCGGGAGATCCAAATCCCGTCGGGACGCTTCTCGCCATTCTCACAGTGTCGGATGAGGGCCATCACGACCCGCGTCTGGCTATCGCGGCGGGCCAGCACCTCGAGCGCCGACTGCATCTCGCGTACCCGCCGCGCCAGGCCCTGGATGAGAG
>JGI12210J13797_11530680_pt1 | contig 10610 bp, 9 predicted proteins | sample ElkSlonscriptome_3_FD_13797 | JGI IMG/M metagenome (IMG submission 13797) | reverse complement strand
AACAGTCTCAGGCTGTGAATTGAGGCATTTGTCGTACAAGTGTCGAGCACCCCGGCTATCGTTTTTACGGTTATAAGTAGCCTCACATTCTGCACATGGCATCGCAGATTGCCCTAAATCATCTTTTGATCATGCATTGCCAGAAAACCCTCACTCAGTTCGCGACATCAAACTACGTAATCGGCTCACGAAAACCAGGATATAAAGTCAATCCACCGTCCACAAACAGCGTTTGACCCGTAATGTAAGCCGCATCGTCAGAGGCTAAAAATGCCGTTACGATCGCCATTTCTTCAGGTGTTCCGGCTCGACCCATAGGAATAAACTCCTCAATCTTCTCGCGCTCTTCTGGGTCGTTGATCCAGTCGTCATTGATTGGAGTCACGGTGGCACCAGGGCCGATCGCATTTACCCGGATGCCTCGGCGGGCATATTCCAACGCTAGGGTACGGGTCATGTTCATCATCCCGCCTTTGCTCATGGTGTAGGCCAAGTAGCCCGGACGGGGAATAACTTCATGCACGCTGGAATTGTTGATGATCACGCCTTTAACGTCATTCTCCACAAAATGCTGAAGCGCACGACGGGCACAGAGATACGCTCCCCGAAGGTTCACATCCATCATTTTGTCAACCTTTGAGATTTCGATTTCGTGGGACGGCCCCTCCATCTGAATGCCCGCGTTGTTGATGAGGATATCTAAACCGCCCAATGCTGAGATGGTTTCATCAAACAGCCGCGTCACATCCTCTTCTTTGGACACGTCTGCCTGAACCAGCACTGGTTTGCGCGAGCCACAGTTTTCTATTGCTTTGCAGGATTCAAGCATCGCCTGCTTGGTCTCTTCAGCATCATCTAAGCTGCTGTGGTAGTTAACGGAAACATTGGCTCCTTCCTTCGCAAACTGCTCGGCGATCGCCCGTCCGATACCGGAGCTTGCCCCAGTAATTAATACGTTTTTACCCTTTAATCCCCGCATAGTTCCTCGGCTTCATTAGGACAACCAGCAGGCTAGCGGCAATTCGTTAGTTTCACATCCTTCTTAGGCAATGGTTTTACCACAAGGTTTTCCGAGAGAATAGAGGTTGCGCGACTGTATCGTCAACACACTGACCATGTGTAAACGCTGATACAAAATACCCCGAGGGCGTTCCTTAAGATTGTCCTAACAAATTCACATCTAAAAAATAAGGATGTGCTGTACTCAAGACTCTGTCAGAAGTTTCATCACCTTGAGCTTTGCCAAACGGTAACATCAAGGGCTGATCAGAAGTCTAGGTATAATTTGGACGCTATGCAGTGCTTTGATTAGGGGATAAAACATGGCTTATCACGGCGATATTTCATCGAGCGAAGACGCAGTCGGAGTTGCAGTCGTCAACTACAAAATGCCGAGGCTGCATACCAAAGAGGAAGTCATTGAGAACTGCAAAAACATTGCTTCCGTGATGGATGGCATGAAGCTGGGTTTGCCAGGAATGGATCTGGTGATTTTTCCAGAATATTCTACTCACGGCATCATGTACGATCACGACGAAATGATGGCCACGGCATCAGAGATTCCTGGGCCAGAAACTGAGATTTTTGCTGAAGCCTGCATTCGTAACAAGACTTGGGGCGTGTTCTCGCTCACAGGAGAGAAGCACGAAGCTCATCCACACAAAGTGCCTTACAACACGCTGATTTTGATGAACGATCAGGGTGAAATTGTCCAGAAATATCGCAAGATTATGCCCTGGGTTCCTATCGAAGGATGGTATCCCGGCAACTGTACCTATGTTTCTGAAGGGCCGAAGGGTCTGAAAATCAGCCTGATCATCTGCGATGACGGCAACTATCCAGAAATCTGGCGCGATTGCACCATGAAAGGGGCTGAGCTGATTGTTCGTTGTCAGGGATACATGTATCCCGCAAAAGAGCAGCAAATCATCGTGTCTAAGGCAATGGCCTGGATGAATAATACCTACGTCGCTGTAGCCAACGCAGCTGGATTCGACGGAGTGTATAGCTACTTCGGACACTCGGCAATTGTGGGCTTTGACGGTCGCACCTTAGGCGAGTGTGGCGAGGAAGAAAACGGCATTCAGTACGCGGCTTTATCTAAGTTTGCCATCCGCGATTTTCGCAAGAATGCTCAGTCGCAGAACCATATCTTTAAGCTGATGCATCGCGGCTACACTGGTACAGGTAAGTCGGACGACGGTTACGAAGGCATGATGGAATGTCCCTACGACTTCTACAAAGAGTGGGTAAACGAGCCCAAGAAAGCGAAAGAACGGGCTGAAGCATTAACCCGCTCGACAGCAGGGACACCAGAGTGTCCCATTGAGGGAATTCCATCGAAGCAAGACGTTCCTACTCCTGCAACCAAGCCTCAATCTGAAACCGTTCCAGTCAGAGTTCAAGGCTAGATAATCTGCCGATCAAGGCACAAGTACAGCTCCGCATAGCACATTCAGGTGTTGCATGATGCGGAGCTTCTTCTATGGTTGATTCATTTAGCAGATCCTACGTGAGATGATTGAACCACCATAGAATCAGACCCTATGACAAATCATTCTCTTGTAGATTCTCGCCACTCAAAGCGTCTCTCTGGATTGGGAGGCCACGTTCAGACCTTTTCTTGGCAATAAGGCCAGAATGTCTCTGTTGCTTATGAGACCGTAGGAACAGGATCGCCTGTGTTGCTGCTGCCTGCGTAAGGTCTATCTCCATTTTCATTTCAGATTCATCCAAGCCGACTACTCTAGTATCGTCATATCTTCTGAAGAAGAAATGAGGGTGGTTTTGCAGCAAGGTCTCTTCAAGGTGCTAACTATAAATCAGCACCCGCTCAGAGTCCTGCGCTGTGAGCTGATATAAGCACAAATGAGCGTAGATTTATCACATTGTGCGATCGCCAACTTGAGAGGAAACATCGGATATGGCTGACGGCATCGAATCAATTCGAAATCCTATCGGTCGAGGAGCTTTGGGCGCATGGGTAGGATTTTCCGCCGCGACGATGGTAGCTGGAGTAGCTGTTGGATTTTCAGAGAATAGAGAAGATAGTGCCTTCCGTACAGTGGGCTACATTGCTGGAATCAGTGCTGTTGCGGGAGCTATCATCGGGGCAGCAACCCCTCCACCTGCATCTCCCTCAGCTCGCAAGAACACCACGAAGGCAGGCAACGAGTGGACGGACTGGCGTGATTTTGTAGTAGCACGCAAAGTCAAAGAGAGCGCTGAAATCACGTCCTTTTATCTCAAGCCTAAGGATGGTCAGTCGATTCCGCCGTTTAAGCCAGGGCAGTTTTTGACCATTCGCCTCGACATTCCCAATCAGCCCCGACCCGTGATTCGCACCTATTCTTTGTCGGACTATCACAATCCGGTAGAACACTATCGCCTCTCAATCAAGCGAGAACTCGCTCCCAAAGATGCAGATGTTCCTCCAGGGCTGGCGTCCAATTTCATTCATGACCATATTGAAGAAGGAGCTGTTATTCCGGCTAAGCCACCTAGCGGCAAGTTTGTGCTCGACGTGGCCCAGACTCGACCCGCCGTTCTGATCAGTAATGGCGTCGGAATTACACCTATGATCAGCATGGCAAAAGCCGTAGAACGGCTGAACCCAGAACGTCACATTTGGTTTTTGCATGGCGCAAGAAATAGTGACTTCCACGCATTTCAGGAAGAAATGGCGGATGTCGCCCAATCCTTTTCCAACCTGCACCTCTACTATCGATACAGTCGTCCCCGCCCAGAAGATGAGGGAACTTATCACAGCACAGGCTATGTCGATGCAGACATGCTAGAGCAGATGATTATTCCTGAGATTAAATCGCTCCATCATGATTCAGCAGATGCGGATTATTTTCTGTGTGGCTCTCCCGCGTTCATGGATTCTCTGCGGGAGGGCTTAAGTGCTTTGGGCGTGCCGGAGAGTCAAGTCTTCTTTGAGTCTTTCTCGAAGCCGAAGGCGGCGGCTAAAACGGCGAAAGCTCCAGCCGAAGGTAATGGAGCCAGCGCTGAGGTGACGTTTACCCGTTCTGGAAAAACTGCCGTTTGGCATCCAGAAGACGGCACACTGCTAGAATTTGCTGAAGAACAAGGTCTCAATCCCGACTATAGCTGTCGCCAAGGCATCTGCCTTACCTGTGCATGCGCGATCGCAGAGGGCGAAGTAGAGTACGACGAAGACCCCAGCGGCACACCGGATGAAGGCTCAGTGTTGATCTGCATCTCCAAGCCAAAAACGCCGAACGTTATTCTCGATCTATAAGGAACTGAATGTTATGAATCGATTCATGGCCACTGGACTCATGGCGATCGCCCTAACCACATCGGGGGCGATCGCCGCTTGCCAATCTCAATCCACCACTGAGACCTCTTCCGACGACACCGCAGCGACCGCTGAAACGTCTGAAGAGTCTCCAGTAGAAGCACCAGAGCCAGAAAGTTTAGTCCGCTCTGGAACGTTCGTGCCTGGAGAACATGACACCGCAGGTGCGGCTGAACTGACACAAACCGAAAGTGGTTTCATCGTTACCTTTTCCGATGACTTCCAAACCGTTGAAAATGCCCCCGATCCCTTCGTCGTGCTACATACATCAGAAGATGTCATCGGCTCCACAGAACCTCCAGCTTTTCCCTTACAAGAAAGCGACTACGTCGAAATTGCCCCGCTAAAATCGTCTTCTGGGGCGCAGGAATACGTCATTCCCGCCGAAGTGGACATAGATGAGTACGCCTCTGTGGTGGTTTGGTGCCGAGAGTTTAATGCGTCCTTCGCATCAGCTCAATTGCAATAGGTTTGGGAAGCGCGATCGCCCAAAATCTCAGGCTCCTGCTGCTAAAGTACAGAAGGACGAGGGACGTCACGCTTCCTGTGTTTTTCTGTCTGAAACATGAACGACTTCTTTCCTGCAATTGATATTGTTGCCATTGTCAGGGCGTTGAGTTTGATCCTGACCAGTGTCTGCCAACTGCTGGCGCTGTTTGTGATTGCGGTTGGTGTATCAAAGGCAATGGTGATCTTTTTGCGGGATCTGCTGTTTCAAGCGCAGACCCCTGAAGCCTTTGAACGGAGCCGATTAGCCATGGGCTATTCGTTTTCCCTAGGGCTGAGCTTTTTGGTTGGGGCAAGCATTCTCAAAACCATGTTTTCGAGCCGATGGGATGACATTGCTCGCCTTGCAGCCATCATCATGGTGCGAACGGTGCTGAACTACTTGCTGTTTCAGTCTCCTGGGCGGAAAATCGAGCCGCCGGATCCGGCGATCGCATCTCAAGCATCTGCAGAGACGGCCTCTTCATAGTCCCTCGTGTTGCCGTAATAGTTGAGCCGCGCGCTGAGAGGATAAGTTGTGCCCGAAGAGGCCACGAGGACGGCAGCAGAAAGGTCAAAAGCATTGTTAGAGAAGAAATGATGGCGATCGCTCTCTGATACAACCCTGTTGCATCCGGATCGCTCCTGATATCCACCGCACAATTTAAGATGTGATTCTCTGAAAGAACATGACGCTGTGAAATCTGCCCATTATGATGAGGATGATTTCATCTGCCGTTTCACATCCTGCTGCTGTGAGGAGCGCTATGTCGGGCGATTTTATTCAACTTAGGTGGGAAGACCCAGATACGGGCGAATTGCACGAGCCGATGCTGAGAGCGCCGATCGCCATTGGTCGAGAAGCACCTCAGATGCCAGAACAGTGGGGAGCCCTTCCGATTTCGCGACTAGAGATGCCCAATAAACAGGTGTCTCGCTATCATGCGCTGATTACAATCACAAACCAGCAGCTTTGCATTACCGATCAGAGCGTCAACGGCACATTTTTGAACGGGCGATCGGTGCAAAAAGAAAATCAGCCCTTTACAGGAAAAGATACCCTTCGCATTGGCCCCTATAAGATTACGGCGGCGATCGCCCGCGACGGAACCACCAATACAACGGAACTTAATCTGGAGCACAGCCATCTTTCTAAACAAGCCGCTAGTCCGAGTTCCAATGCCATGTTTATTTGGATTGGGGGATTGGTCGTGCTGGCGCTGATGGGATTAGCGACGTGGGGTCTGTTTGGATTGTTGCTGGAGCGATCGCGCCCGCAAATTGACTCAGAATCATCGCTCCCAGCTCCGTTGCCTATCACTCAGATCTTTTCGTAACTTTCCATTTGTGAACTTTCAGATCTTCTCAGCGTTTCGGTTTGGTCAGCGACAGAGCAACGGGTTGTGCTGGCAACGATTGATTCTCAGTGCTTGTGCTTTGATATTGGCGATCGCTCCTCATATTGGAGGAGTAGCAGTTGAGGCTCAAGTAGACTCTCAGGTTTCTCCCCCTTCAAAGAGCGCGCTGTCGGAATCGGCTGCGGTAGTGGTAGACGGTAATCCTATCTTTGAAGTGCGCAACACCAGTTCGCTGCCTGCCGCAGAACGGGCACAACAAATCAATCTCACATTAGAAGAAGAAGGGCGATCGCCTGACCTAATCGAAATTGATGTCGTTCGAGACGGTTCGCTTGTCTATCTCAAAAGCCAAAACAGCAACAAGATTCTCACCACCGTCACAGAAGCAGATGTTGCCGATCCGCGTCTCAATCGCTATCAACAGGCTCGTGTCTGGGCTGAATCACTGGAGAGAGCCTTGCAACGGGGACAGCTAGAGCGGCGGCCTGCTTATTTGCGACAGGCAGCTCTATATAGCCTGATTGTGATATTGGGGGCGATCGCGGTTCATCTAGGGCTGCATGTGCTGGGTCGCTGGGTGTCGCGTCGTCTCGACCAATGGCTACTCCACACCACATCTAATGTCCGCGAATGGACACGCCCTCTCAAACTTTTTTGGCAACTAGGGTTACTGGGGATTCAAGTGGGCCTGTGGACAACAGTGGCCTATACCGTCACCGACACGTTTCCCCAGGCTCGAAGCTGGCGCTACAAAATTTTCGAATTTCTCACAGCCCGCATTATCAATCTCGGCACGAGCAACTATTCGGCACTAGAACTCCTGCTGTTTCTGATGCTCACGGTGGGGTTGTGGTTTTTAGTCAGCCTCATCACTCGATTTTTCCGGCTCTACGTACTGCGACGGGCAGGACTTGATCGGCGAATGCAAGACATTTTGGGGGTGCTGGTACAGTACGCCCTCACGTTTTTGGGCATCATCATCTTGCTGCAGATTTGGGGCATTGATGTCAGCTCCCTTGCGATTCTTGCCAGTGTGCTCGGTGTTGGACTCGGTTTCGGTGTGCAAAATATCACCAACAACTTTATCAGCGGCTTCATCATCACGCTAGAACGTCCAATTCAGCTGGGCGACTTTGTCAACGTAGGAGAGCTGGTGGGCACTGTCGAACATATCGGAGCCCGCAGCACCGAGATTCGCACGCTGGATCAGGTGACAATCATTGTCCCCAACTCGCGATTTCTAGAAAATGAGGTGATCAACTGGAGCCACGGCGATCCGGTGTCGCGTCTGCACTTGCCCGTGGGTGTAGCCTATGGTTCAAATATTGAGAAGGTAAAGCGAGCCTTGCTAGAGGCCGTGAAGCGACATCCCGAAGTGTTGCTGCGGCCTCATCCCGAAGTGTGGTTTCACGGCTTTGGCGACAATGCCCTAAATTTCGAGCTGATGGTCTGGACGGGGGAACCGCGCAAGCAGTTTAAGGTGAAAAGCGACCTATATTACGCCATTGAGGCCAGCCTGCGTCGCTACGATATTGAAATTCCGTTTCCCCAACGAGTGCTGCATTTGCGATCGCCCCAACTCGACGACCTGCTGACGGTGCTCAAACACAATGCAAGTCAAAATGGCGCTCAGAGCAGCCCTCAACAAACGTTCCAAGACTCCGAAAGACAAACGGCTCACGTTTCCTCGAGTCAACCGCCTGAGGCCCTACCACAAGATGAAGAGATAACGGTCATCCAAACAGATGAGGACTTCGCTGAACATCATCGCCCAGACCAAGCTGATGCGGATTACGTTAGCTCAGAATATCTCAATCCTCCATCAGAAGCGCGCCCCGAACCCTTTCCTGTAGAGACAGGTCAGCGAACTTCTTCCCTAGAGAGCTTAGATTTAGAAGAGATTGCCCAAGACATGCAGGCCGAGTCGGGATTGTCAGTGCGCGATCGCCACTATCATTCCAACTTCTATCCCTCTTGCTTTACAGGCACCGCAGCAGTGGAGTGGTTGGTACAAGAACGCGGCTATTCACGGGAGGAATCGCTGTTCATCGGCCAAAGTTTGCTTCAGCAGGGATTTATTCGGGGATTAATCGACGATAAGCTGTTTAGAGACGGATATTACTTCTATCGGTTTTATCGCCAAGAGCGGAACTCTACACCATCAGAGAGTGTCTTATAACTGTCTTGTGAGGGGCATCTATCTCATCTGGCTTAGTACGATACACTACCACTCCCTATGGCATTGGATTTTTTGCGGTCAATTTGGCCGGGCACGTCTCAACCGTTAGGAGGGCGCTATGAAATTGTTGAACAGCTTGGAGCCGGAGGCTTTGGGCAGACATTTCGCGCCCGCGACCTTCACCTACCAGGGCATCCTCTCTGTGTCGTCAAACAACTAAAGCCCCAAGTCACCAGTGCTCAAGACTTGGCTGTGGCCCGACGGCTGTTTGATACCGAGGCGCAGGTGCTTTACCAGTTAGGTAGTCATCCCCAAATTCCTCGACTGCTGGCTCACTTTGAACAAAATCAAGAATTTTATCTAGCTCAAGAGTTAGTAGTCGGCCATTCGTTGTCGGATGAGCTGTTCTCTACGACAGCATGGAACGAACCTCAAGTCGTCGCATTTTTAGGCGACCTGCTGCGAATTTTGTCTTTCGTCCATGACCATCGGGTGATTCACCGAGACTTAAAGCCCTCGAATTTGATTCGTCGCCATTCCGACCATCGCATCGTGCTCATTGACTTTGGTGCGGTGAAACAAGCCAGTACCCAAATGTCCACATCCAGCACGGGCATCACCCATACCGTGTCCATTGGAACCCAGGGCTATATGCCGGGTGAGCAACTCAGCGGTACACCTCACTTCAGCAGCGACCTCTATGCCGTTGGCATGATGGGAATTCAGGCGTTAACAGGACAACATCCTCGACTGCTGACACCCGATCCTCGCACCGGCGAAATCGGCTGGCACCACCACGAGCCTCAAGCCACATCCGAACTGGTTGACATTCTCGATCGGATGGTGCGATATGACTACCGGGCTCGCTATAGCACCGCCAGAGAAGCCTTTGAAGCGCTCGATACTCTACCTGAATCGCTGCGACAGGAAATTCCACATGATCTGACCGTCAACCATCCGGCCAGATCTTCAGAGACTTCCTCGGCTCCCTTCGCCTCAAATTCACCTGCAAACAGAGCAAGTATCGAGGCTCCCAACTCGTCTTCGATGCCCAATACTTATTCTGAAGCGCCCCTGCCTGAAACCCAATCCGATCCTGCACCTCCGAGTCAAGCGCCAACTCATCCTGTCGCTGGGCATCAGTCCCCTGGAAACTCCCTCTACTTATCAACAGGCGACACAGGTAACAAAACCGAACCGACTCAGGTCGTGGCTCCAGGACAGCCGCTAGAGTCAAAACCGCCGATTCATCCTTCCGTAACGACTTCTGTCGCGACTCAGGTCGTCCCTGCTCTGACCTCCCCTGCTGTTCGCAAAAAAGTGTTGCCGCCCGTGGCGATCGCCATCCTAGCCACGTTGGGCTTGATCACCTGGCGAGCTTGCGCTCCCGAACTCGGTAGTGCGCCGAGTGCATCAGTGCAGTCGGAGTCTACAGCAGCCCCTGTCGATGAGCCTGCAAATGCCGAGCAGTCGTCTGCCCCAGAGTCAGATCCAGATGCAGGGACAGAGCTGACCCATCAGGCCAGCGATCAAAAACCGTTGAGAGAGCTGTTACAAGAAGCTCAAGACTTGCAACAGGCTCAAGACTACAACCAGGCACTTGCCCGCTACGAAGAGGCGATCGCTCGTAATGAGTCTTCTTCACCCGCCCACAGCGGACGGTGCTATGTGCTGAATCAGCTCCAGCGCCATCAGGAAGCGATCGCGGCTTGTGATCAGGCGATTTCCCTCGATAGCGGCAACGTGCAAGCCATTTGGAGTAAGGGATTTGCCCTTGAGAAGCGCGAACAACCCGAGGAGGCACTGCGGCTCTACAACCAAGCGCTGGGCTACGATCCTGAATTTTCAGAAGCTTGGAATAATAAAGGTACAGCACTACTCAGCTTGGGCAACACTCAAGGTGCCCTCGATGCCTTTGATCAGGCGATCGCCATCAGTCCTGACTTTGCAGAAGCCTGGAGCAACCGAGGAGCAACCCTTTGGGAACGGAGACAGTTTCAAGAAGGTCTCTCTTCAGTAGAAAAGGCACTCCAGCTTCGACCTGAATACCCAGAAGCCAGCGCTCTGCGGCAAGAGATGCAGCGGCGGCTCGGACAATAATCAGCTTCAAATCGACTGACACCGCGACATCCCTTTCATTGATATAGCAATGCGCAGATAGGTTAGGACAGATATTGATGGAGAAGCCGCGCGGTGCGCGGCTTCTCCATCAACGATTGGTTTTATATCAGCGCGTAGCACTATATTGAACAGCTTAGAAAGG
>JGI12210J13797_10800428_pt1 | contig 10610 bp, 12 predicted proteins | sample ElkSlonscriptome_3_FD_13797 | JGI IMG/M metagenome (IMG submission 13797) | reverse complement strand
GGACTACGGCGGACAGGCGGCGGATAGGCGGCGGTCAGGTCCGAGCGGAGCGACACAGTCGATCACTTTCTTTATCAACTTAAAATCGACAATTCCTCTACGACGTTTCGCGCGCCGCGACGTTTTCACAATTGATGATGCCGGGAAGAATAACTGGTAAATGATGTGTGTCTTCGCCAGGCTAGCTAGGGGGTATTGCGCGATGAGATGTGGGCGCGTTGGGCCGGGTTATTCCTCTTGAAATTGCTCTTGTTCCAGCAACCAGTTGAACGCTTTGAGTTGTATGTCTGGGGGCGGTACTTGGTGGGCCCCTTCGAAAGCGACGACGGCGATCTCACATCCGAGTTGTTCCAAGACCCGACTATCTAACTCGATCCAAGCATTGGCGTGATCGTTGTTTCCATTCACCATCACGACCCGCATGTTCTCACCAAACGGTTCGTCGTAATTTTGTTTGCCACCCAACCATCCCGCATTGGAATAAATACCAGCATACGGAAACTCTTTAAATTCTTGGTAGGTGGTGAAGTCGAATGCGCGGGAAGCGCCGCCGGAGGTGCCGCCCAGAAAAAGACGGTTGGTGTCGAAGGCGACGCGTTGGAGGATTTGTGGGAAGACTGCTAACCATCGCTGCCGGAATTTTGCTTCATCCTTTTCTTCATGCGTGTTGCGGAATTGGCCGCACGCGATGAGGATGAGGGAGGCGGCTTCGGCAGCTTCTACATGTCGAAGCATGTAACGGGCGCCTTTGCCTCCGGGATGAAAAAGGACCAGAGCGGGGAGTAATTCCTCGGTCTGATCGGCGGAGGAAGGGTAATAGACGAAGAGGTCGGTGGGATATTTGCCGGTGGTGGTGATGTGTTTGAAGGCTCCCCCGACTTTCTCCAGTTCCGCTAAAAGGCGCTCTTCGAATTCAATCCATTCCACCAGCCAGGCTTTGTCGATGGTGGAGAAGTCTTTGAATTGGAAGCCGTTTTCCTCCTCATTCTTCAGGCGAAGGATGACTTGGCCGGAACCGGGTTCATAGTCAACGAGTTCGGCTTTGATTTGCTGGCCTTTGACTGTCCAATTGCGAACGTCGGTGTTGGCTTGGCTGGTGGTGGCCAGGGAGAAGCATGCGGCTATTATCAGCGCGATGAGTTGGGAGATTCGTGATGATAGCGATGGGAGGAACCGGTTGCTCATGCCGGCTGGGACTGTCTGTTTCTGGATTGCCGGTATCGACGGCAGAAACACGTTCCGTGTTGCTCTACGACGCTTTGCGTGTTGGGATGTTCTGTCAGATTGGGATGGGTTCATGGTGGGGAGTGGTGCAGTGGAATTAATCATAGAGTCTTTGGTAAATTCCGATGTCGTTTTCACTGAAATACACAATGAGAATGGCGCCTTCACCAGCGACGGCGCTGAAAAGTTGTAACATCATTTCCTGTTCAGCTGGCCAGGGATAGACGAAGAATAGATCGATTTCTTCCAAGTCGTCTTCCATGCCTTCGTATCGGGGCGGCTCTTCGATGACCGCTTCCCAGCGTTCCTCCTGAATCAATTCAGAACCACCAACGGCTTCGTAGATTTCGTATCCGTCGGGAAGATAGGTTTGGCAGAGAATACGCCCCTTGATGTGATGATCGGCGAGGAGGTGTTGCGCGCGTTTGACCAGTTCGGCTTCGTGTTCGATGCCGGTCGCCGCATACCCTAGCATAGCTGCTAATCCGGTGGCGACGCCGAAGCCGCTGCCCCACTCGACGAACCGATTGCCTAAGGTTAGGTTCTGGCTGGTGACGTGGTGTAGGGCCGCATAGACTTGGGCCGCATCGCTCGGGATGTAACGCGGGTAACGGCGATTCAAGTTCTGCGCATAAAACTCGTCGCAGCGTTGGGCGGCATCTTCGATGAAAGCACGAACTGCCGCGGGTAACGGAACGGCCCGCGGTTCGTATTCGAGCTGCTGATACGACATAACAGTCGAGCCTACGCGAAAGAGGGACGCGAAGGGAAGTATGATTCGAGCTTTGTGCGGGGAATTCTTCGGAAGAATGCCGGGGGTGGGTATCGAGGACAAGGCCGTTCCACCTACGTTCCGCGACCTCCTGCTTGCGAATTCGCGGGGCTTCCTGTTACGCCCCGGGGCGGGTCATGCGGAGGGGGCCGTTTCGGCTTCGGTGGCGGGCTTGGGGTCTTGCCATTTGCCGTGTTCGCGGATGAGATCTTTGAGACGGTCAACGGCTTCGGCTTCCGGGATATTGAATTTCACGGCTTGTTTGCCGACGTAAAGATTCACTTTCCCCGGGGCGCCCCCGACATAGCCGAAATCGGCGTCGGCCATTTCGCCCGGGCCATTGACGATGCAGCCCATGATAGCGATTTTGACCCCTTTCAGGTGGATGGTGGCTTCTTTGATCCGGCCAGTGGTGCTTTGCAAATCGAAGAGGGTCCGGCCGCAACTGGGGCAAGCGACGTAATCGGTTTTGAAAATGCGTGAACCGGCTGCTTGCAAAATGTGGAAGGCGAGCCGCATGGATTGGCCCGGGGCCTCTTCGCCTTGAATCAGAATGGCGTCGCCAATTCCATCACAAAGCAGGGAGCCGATGGCGGTGCTGGAGTTGAGCAGGGTGCGGGTAAAATCAGCGTGCGCATCGGTGGCGGGTTGCAAGGTGTCTTTCAACAAGATCGGGTGGCGTTCCTGGACTCGTGCGGCGAGTAAGCGGAAGGCGGTGATCGGCGGGAGATCGATTTCGTTGGGGATGGTAATTAATTTCGCATCGATCGAATCATTGACCGTTTGCACGGCGTCCGAGTCCCGTGGATCAATTTCGACGACACCGCTAGATTCAACGACGAATTCCGGGGCGAAATCGCCTAGCTGACCGAGTTTGTGGGCGAGTTTTAAATAGTTGTCTTGGGTGGTGGGCACGCGGATGAGCTCTTCGCCACCCACGGGCACTTCCTGCACCAACACCGAGTGGGAGGCGCGCCGCCGGTAATCGAATGGATCAAAACCGAGTTCGGGAGCTGGAAAGTCGGGCTCGAGACCGGCTGGAATCATGGCCTGATTGAACGGGGCGACGAGCGCTTGAGCCACTGGGATTTCATGCACGCTGTCTTCGGTGAGGGAGACGCGGACGGTATCGCCGATTCCATCGGCCAACAGGGATCCGATTCCTATGGCGCTCTTGATCCGGCCATCTTCGCCGTCGCCGGCTTCTGTGACGCCGAGATGAATGGGATAATTCCAATCGGGCCCCTCCTGATCGAGTCGGGCGATGAGTAAGCGGTAAGCCTGGATCATCACCTTCGGGTTACTCGCTTTCATGGAGAAAACGAATTGATGATAATCGTGTTCGCGAGAGATGCGGGCGAATTCCAGGGCGCTTTCGACCATGCCCAGGGGGGTGTCGCCATAACGATTCATGATCCGGTCGCTGAGCGAACCGTGGTTGGTCCCGATCCGCATGGCGAGACCGCGTTCGCGGCAGACCGTGACCAGCGGGCTGAAGCGTTCCCGGATCCGATCGATCTCGGCGTCGTATTCGGCGTCGGTATATTCGCGGACGGCAAATTTTTTGGAATCGGCGAAGTTGCCTGGATTCACCCGGACTTTATCGACCCATTTAGCGGCTTCGAGGGCGGCATCCGGTTTAAAATGGATATCGGCGACGAGCGGCACGGGACAATTTTTAGCGCGCAACCCGGCCTTGATGTTTTCGAGATTGCGCGCGTCTTTGATGGTGGGAGCGGTGATGCGGACGATCTCGCAGCCGACTTCGGCCAAGGCCATGGTTTGCTCGATACAGGCCTCGGTATCCATCGTGTCGCAGGTCAACATGGATTGGACCCGAATGGGATTGGACCCGCCGATGCCGACACCGCCGACGTTCACCTCGCGGGTGGGCCGGCGTTGGTAACGATAAGGATCCGGACAATATTGCAGCGCGCTCATCACTTGGGAGAGAAACCCGGGCTCAGGTTGAAATCAAGAAGTAGGCGCGAGCGGCACGAACTTCATACTCGGTTCGGGTTGGACCCAGGGAATCGGGAGATCCTGGACATCGAAAAAGGTGACGAAGAGCATGAACCCGATGAGCAACAAGGCGCAGGCGGTTTGGATCATCTCGAGCACCTTGAAATTGACGGGGCGGCGGCGGATTGCCTCGATGATGGCGAGAGTGATATGACCGCCGTCGAGGACGGGGATGGGGAGGAGATTCAAGAGGGCGAGATTGACGTTGAGAATCACGCTGAACCAGAGGACCTGTTGCCAGCCGTATGGGCTATCGAACAGGAGATAATACATGCGCATGATCCCGACCGGCCCGCTCAAATGTTCCGGTTTGATATCGGATTTCGGCGAAAAGAGGGCGCCGAGCATGTTGACAATCGTTTGGGACGCACCAGTGACCTGTTCCCAAGGGGAGGGATGCACGATGCTGAGCACGCCGTATTGATCCCAGACCACGCCGAGGTTGTTGATGGTTGAACCTCCGATAAATCCGAAAACGGCTTTCCCCGGGTTGCCGGCTTCGCCCATCGGCTGCATGGCAAGGGTCTCGGTTTTACCGTCTCGCTCGATTTCGACATCGAAGGTGGCGCGCGGGTTGTCGTTGATGAGTTTACTGACTTCGGGCACCGAATGAATCGGGGTTCCATTGATCGAGAGAATCGCATCGCCTTTTTTCAGTCCGGCTTCGGCGGCTGGACCGCCTTGGAAGACCTGCGCAACATTCACGCGGGCGCTCGGCAATTCGACGGTGAATTGTTGGTCGCCCCGTTGGATCGTCCACGGTAGCGTGGCCCTGTCGAAATCGGTCAGGAGCGTTTCGAGATGTTGGATTCCGAGGACATCCTGCCCGTCGACGGCAACGACGAGATCGTTGGGTTGGAGCCCGGCTTCGGCAGCTTTGCTGTCCGGTTTAACCTCGCCGATCATCGGGGTATATTTCGGGCTGACACCGATTTGGCGCAGCGGTTTGCGTCGGAGGAATTCGCCTTCGGGTTGGAGTGGTGCCGGTTCGAAGGTCATCATTTCACCATCGCGCTCGACGGTGATGGGGATGGTATCGCCTTCACTGCTGACCACTTCCCAGACGACGCTATTGCTCATGCCGCCGAATCGGGTGACGGGATCGCCGTCGACTTTTTTGATGTCGTCACCGGGACGAATTCCGGCTTCGTAAGCGGGTGCCTGCTGATCCATGAAGCCGACGACGGTGTTGGCTTCGCGCTCGGATACTGGCCGACCGACCCCCCAGACGATGGTGGCGAAAACGATGGCCAAGCCGAAGCTGAAGAGCGGCCCGGCAAAGGCGACGATGATTTTGTCCAGAGCGGAAACGTGGGGCAGGTTGGCCCGATCACTATCGGACTCGCCTTCGATGGCTTCCATGGGCGCCAGTTGTGGCAGAGCGACGAAACCACCTGCGGGAATGCAGCCGAGCGAATACTCCACCCCGTTGATTTTCTTTTTCCAGATGGGTTTGCCGAACCAGATCCCGAACTTTTCGACGACCAATCCGCGCCAACGGGCGGCCAGGAAGTGTCCGAGTTCGTGGACGATGATGATGATGTTGAATACGAGGACGACCTCCAGCAGGATGCCGATGGTCTTGAGGATCTGTAGGAACATAGGGTCAGGAGATCAGGGTGGACGCTTTCTCCCGCGCCCATTGATCGGATTGCAAAATAGCATCGAGCGTCGGGTGCGCAACGGAGGTATGCGCATTCATGACATTGGCGACTAATTGCCAAATGCCGGGAAAATTCAGGCGCCCGTCGAAGAAGGCTTCGGCGGCGATTTCATTGGCCGCATTCATGACGGCGGGCAAGGTGCCACCGGTCTCCCCGGCTCGGCGGGCCAATCCGAGGGCCGGAAAATCGTCGAGGCGCGGCGCCTCAAAATCGAGTCGGGCCAATTCCGCAAAATCGAGCGGGCGCAGGCTATTAGCGATTCGGTCTGGCCAGGTAACGGCGTATTGGATGGGAAAACACATATCCGAATGGCTGAGTTGCGCGAGGACCGAGCCATCGATGAATTCGACCATGGAATGGACGATGCTTTGCGGATGCACAATGACATCGACCTGATCCATGGGCAGACCGAATAACCAGCGAGCCTCGATCATTTCCAACCCTTTATTAAAGAGGGTCGCCGAATCGAGGGTGATTTTGCGTCCCATCACCCATGTGGGATGTTTCAAGGCTTGTTCCGGTTTGATCGAGGGGAATTCCGTGGCTGGGGTGCACCGGAAAGGACCGCCGGACGCGGTGAGAATCAGGCGTTTGACGGATTCGCCCGGCCGGCCTTCGAGACATTGGAAGATGGCGTTGTGTTCGCTATCGACCGGCAGGACGTGCACGTTTTTTCTGGCAGCCGCATCCATCACGGCTTCGCCGGCCATGACGAGGATCTCTTTGCTGGCGACAGCGAGATCGTGACCGGCTTCGATGGCGGCCAGGGCGGGTGCGAGACCGGCGGTGCCGACGATGGCGACGAGAGTCATGTCGGCTTCCTCCATGGCGGCCAGTTCGTTGAGACCTTCCGGGCCGGAGAGAATGTCGGGGGCGTATTCGAGACCGGCTTCCAACTCGGGTAACCGGCTTGGATCGTTGAGGCAGACTTTTTTCGGCCGGAATTTGTTGGCGGCTTCAGCGAGCTCCTTGGCGCTACGACCATTTGCCATACCGACGATTTCCATCCGTTCAGGATGGGCTTCGGCTACTTTCTGGGAGCTGGTTCCAATGGAGCCCGTGGCTCCTAATAACACAACGCGACGTTTTCTCATGACAATCCGACGACCAGCCGCAGATAGAAGTAAAGAACGGGCGCCGTAAACAGCAAACTGTCGATCAAGTCGAGAACGCCACCAATTCCAGGCAATAATTTACCGGAATCCTTGGCGGCCATGCTCCTTTTAATCATCGATTCGGCCAAATCCCCGATCACACCGCTCAACCCGATCAAAGGGCCGAGGATCGCGACATTGATCCAATTCAGATACGGCATTTGGTCCTGCAAAAAGTAGAAGCCGCCTAAAGCGCCGATACAGGAAAAAAGCATCGATCCAAAAAAACCTTCCCAGGTTTTTTTCGGTGAGATTTCCGGCACCAAAGGATGTTTGCCGAACATCATCCCAACCAGGTAAGCGCCCATATCGCAGAATTTCGTCACCACCACCAGCCAGAGGACGCACCAGTGGCCGGTCAAGTGTCCGTCGATCACCGGGGGCAGGAAGACCAGCTTGGTCATGAACGAAAACAGCCAGACCACGTAAAGCAGTCCAAACAGAGTATAAGCCATGCTCTGCAACGGCCCCGTCCCGCGCAGGCGCCCGAAGAATTGCCTGCCGAAAACGGTGAAAACGAATAGCAACAACACACAGATCTCGAAGTCGTGCGCCAGGGCCAGATCATCTTCGCTCAGGAAATAAAAACTGCCGCTAAGAAAGATGAACCCCGCCACCAAGCCGGTCGCGGTGAAGACATGCAGCCCGCGCCCCTCCAGCATTCGGTAAAATTCCCAGAGCCCGAGCATGCTGAGCGTGGCGATCAGAATGAAAAAAGCGACCGGCTGCCCTGAGAGGACAATCCCCAGAGCGATCCCCCACATCGCAACAGAACTCAACGTGCGCGAGGCCAGAACCGCCACGCGGGAACTGCTTTTTGCTGGGGACGCATTCTCAGGGTTACCCATGGGCCGCTATTTCAACCGCTCGGCAACAGAACGCAAGGAGAAGCGGGCGCATTTTGTGATTCATGGGTTTTCAAACCGGGAGGATTCTGGTCAGACTCCCGGCCATGGCAAATTATCAAGCAACCGTCCGATGGAAAATGGAGGGACCCGATTTTTTACGAGGCCAATTCACCCGGGTGCATGAATGGGTCTTCGACGGCGGCGCGACCCTGCCGGCGTCGGCTTCTCCCCATGTTGTGCCCAAACCGTATGCCGCCGAGGAGCCGGTCGACCCGGAGGAAGCCTTCATCGCTTCGGTCGCTAGCTGTCATATGCTGACCTTCCTTCATCTCGCTTCGAGAGCGAAATTCGAAGTTGCCGCTTATGAAGATGAAGCGATCGGGACCATGACAAAAAACGAGGCCGGTGTCCCGTGGGTGAGCGAGATCGTTTTGCACCCGAACATCACTTGGAAAGATGGGAATGAACCCGATGCGGCCGCGCTCGAGAAGTTGCATCACGATGCGCATGCCTATTGTTTCATCGCCAACTCCGTGAAAACAGCAATCCGCGTGGCGAGCTGATCTTCAGGCCGGCGTCATTTCCTGGTATTGCGGCGCCCAATCAAAATGGCTTTTCGCCTTGTCACTTAGCATTGGCGAGGCGTCATCGGGGAAGTCTTCCGGCAACGGAGGAAAATCGGGGTGTCTTGCGAGAGATTCGCGTAATCCCAGGCCAGCGATTTTATCGGCCGTGGTATGGTAATTTTCATACCCCGCTCGATCGCTCTCCGCCGCCAACCGCAGGACTTCGGTGGCGTCGCGGTAATCGAGGAAGGTGCCGAACCCGCAAAGAGCTCCTCGCGGCGGCACCGTCCTGCGAGGGTCGGGCCGGTAGATGGCCGGCAAACGAAAACCGGCAAAGGAGACCCCAAATCGGCCTTGCACCAAGCGCCCGGCAACTTCGCCTGCCACCTTGGCGGCGGCATAAAAATTGTCAGGCTGCACGGGATGATCCTCGTCGAACGGCAGGTATCGAGGTGGGATGTAGCTGGGCCCCCCAGGGAAACTCATGCCGTAAACTTGGCAGGAAGAGGTATAAACGATGCGGCGCACCCCGAGATCGGCGCAGGCTTCGAAGAGGTTCGATGTAATCGTGGTATTGCGCTGGAAGGTCTCGCTCGGTGGCAGGCCTTTGATGATGTTGGAAGCTTCGCCCATGTGGATCACCACTTCAGCCCCTTCCACCACGCGGAAAGCCGTGGACCGATCGCGGAGGTCGCAGACTTCGAATCGATGCGGCCGGTTCTGGCCACGCCAGATTTGAGGGTCAACGCCCCACACTTCGTGGTCGTGTTTCAAGAGCAATTCCACCAGATCATGACCCAGCCGACCGGCGGCGCCTGTTACCAAGATTTTCATGCGCCTGTCCATAGGAGCTCTTTTGCGAGGACGAAAGAACAAACCAGATGGTTTTTTTCAGTCGACTGCCGTCACTGGCCTCGGCTCGTTCCACTCGGTTTCGCTGCGGCAGTAGTGCAGCCAGGCTTTAAGGAATCCGACTGGTGCACCCAAGAGGTTGGCTATGCGCTCGATTGGAACATTGATATCGTTCCGCTTCGCGCGGGACTTGATCCATTTGGCTTTTTTGGGAAATACCAAGGCATTCAAATCAAAGGGATGATGCCCGAGAAGGTTTCGAATGAGATTGCTCACCTACTGTTGAAGAAGCCGAAGCACCGAAAGAGGATTCTTGAGTGCATGAGCCGAGCTTTCTCGACACTCCAATCCGAGCAAAAGACCAAGTTGCTCGAGCTTCTGGACTCTTGGACGATCATCTCAGACGACCGATTGAAGCACCAAATGGAGGCAGGATCTTTTCGAGGATCTCACGGTTGAGGAGGTAAGCGATGTTGCTATGCGCCTCCGCAACCGAACCCGTGCAGACTACCACAATTAGCGGCCGGGAACGGTGGTGGCGCGCCCGTCACCTGCGCTTAAACGGTCAGAAAAGCCCGATTGCCGATTCGCCGCAGCTCGGGTATGGTCCAACTACGTGAACGACTGGTCGAAATGCCCTGAAGTGGAGCGTCAAGCCGCAAAGATGAGCGGAGCTTGGGTATTTCTTGGCACCCGGGTGCCGGTAAAGGCGCTGTTCGAGAATTTAGAGGATGGTGCCACCGTCGATGAATTCCTCGAGTGGTTCCCCGGGGTTGGCCGCCGTCAGGTGGAGGCCGTTCTTGAATTTGCAGCGGCTAGCTTGGAGCCCTCGCCGCTCGGATGAAGATTCTTTTCGATCAGGGCACGCCGGTTCCTCTCCGCAGATTCTTGCATCCCCATGTTGTCGATACTGCTTCAGAAAGGGGATGGTCTGAGTTGGAGAATGGGGATCTTCTCGCTGCTGCTGAGGGAGATGGATTCGATTTGCTCGTGACGACTGACCAGAATCTCCGGTATCAGCAGAATCTCGATGAGAGGCAAATCGGAGTGGTTGTGCTGATGACCACTTCGTGGCCGAGGATCAAACTCAGAGTGGATGATGTGGTGGCCGCGATTGATGGGCTGCCCCCTGGTGGATACACAGAGGTGCCCGCCTGAAGACCGAACAAAAGGGCTCGCTCTCAACACCTGCCCCGCCGCGAGTTCAATCCGTCATCGCCACCTCGGTCTGTGGGAAGTCGGCGTGCGAGTCGATGCCGCTCGGGACCCGCCAGAACCCCCCGAGCCGGTCATCGAACCCTGGCTCGACGACCCCTTCCCCGATTACGACCACGAACCGGTGTTTGCCGAAAACTGACAACCCCGACATCGGCAAGGTGCGCCTTGGCGGCGCGCATTTCCAGCCCGCCAGCCCGCCGGACCCGTCATTTCGTGATGCGGGGCGCGCCCCACATCACGAAATGGCGGGAACTTGACTCTCAAGCCTCGATCTGGCCGAGTCTGGGCAT
>JGI12210J13797_10488157_pt1 | contig 10610 bp, 6 predicted proteins | sample ElkSlonscriptome_3_FD_13797 | JGI IMG/M metagenome (IMG submission 13797) | reverse complement strand
GACGGTCGGCCGCGACGCCGGCCCGCTGGTCTTCACCCGGGAGCTGCTGGTGAGGATCGAGCAGCTGTCGGCCGACTGGCTCGCGTCGGTCCGCGAGCTGGAGGTGTGGGGGCGAGGGAGCAGCCCGCTGGACGCCCTCGCCGCGCTCACCACCTGCATCGGACAGGAGGCCGAGCAGCTGCTGCATGCCTTCACGCACGAGCTCGACGCGGTGAAGCGGCTCCGCAAGCGACGCTTGCTCGGGGCGATCGACGTGATCGCGTCTCGGCTCGACGCGGCGGGAGAGCCATTCACGTGGGTGTTCGGCGACCTCGAGCACAGAGAGGGGCGCTCGTGGCTGAGGACGGGAGGGAGCCTCGATCTGTCGTTCGAGATCCCCGAGTCCGTCGCGCAGGCGGGCCTGCGGCGGGATCGCCCCTACTTTGCTCGCGTGGCCACGGGCCCCTCGGGCCACCCCTCGGGCCCCGTGCTCGAGCTGGAGCCGGGCACGGGGCGGACCGAGGACGAGGTCTGGGAGGAGTGGCGCCGGAGGCTCGCAGGTGGGTGAGGTCGAGCCTTCCCCCAGGGATCACGCCGAGATGCTCGATCGAGTCGATGTCGCACGGTGTCGCGAGGCGGCCGCGGGCTCGCCGAGGGTCGAGCGGCAGTCGTAGTCGGCTCCTCCGCGCCCGCTCTGCTCAGGCGAAGCCGGGCACGAGACGCTCCAGCCCGGGCCGCCGAGCCCGAGCCCGGGCGTGCTTGGGCGCATCGCCGGGCACGGAGCCGGGCGCATCGCCGGGCGGCAGGGTGGCCAGCTCGGCCAGCAGGGCCTTCTCCTGCTCGGGCGAGGGCCCCGAGCGCGGGTCGGCGCTGCGCTCGGGGGGCAGCGCTTCGAACCACGCCAGCGTGTCGGCGATGGTCTGCTCGAGCGGCCGGAAGGTGAGCCCGGCCGCGAGCGCCCGCGCGTTGCTCTTGCGGTGGAAGCCGGCGCTGTCGCCCGAGGGCGGCACCCAGATCGGCAGCGGCGGCGGACCCTGGCCCTCCTCGCCCTTGGCCTGCAGGAACTCGGTGGACGCCCAGGTGAAGCGCGCGTCGCTGCCGGTGACCTCCTGGCTGGTGTGGAGGATCTCACCCATCGACGCGGGCTGCTCGGGGCCGACGGCATTGAACACGCCGGCGGTGCGGGAGGTGACCAGATGCACCAGCCACTGGCCGAGATCGCGCACGTCGATGACCTGGATCGGGTCGCCCGGGGCCCCGGGCGCGAGCACCTCCCCGCCCTGCGCCACCCGCCACGGCCAGTAGGTGAAGCGATCGGTCGGATCGTTGGGGCCCACGATGAACCCGGGCCGCACGTTGGTGGCCCGGCCGTCGCCGAACACGTCGGCCACGACCTGCTCGCACAGCACCTTGAGCCCGCCGTAGTTCTGGAACTGGTCGCCCATGGTCTCGACCGTGGGGTCCTCCAGCTCGGCCAGCGGGGCGGTCTCGTCGGCGCCGGGCTGGTCGTGGGCGGCGTAGGCGGACACGCTGGAGATGAACACGTACTGCTCTACGGAGGGCGCGAGCAGCCCGGCCGAGGCCCGCACCACCCGAGGGACGTAGCCCGAGGTGTCGATCACCGCGTCCCACCGCCGGCCCTCGAGCGCGCGGAGCCCCTCGCCGACCTCGGGATCGCGGTCGCCCACCAGCGCCTCGAGCTGGGGATAGGCGCCCGGGTCGGACTTGCCGCGGTTGAACAGCGTAACCTCGAGATTCGCCGCCAATGCCGCATCGACCACCGCGGGGCCGAGGAACCGGGTGCCGCCCAGCACCAGCAGACTGCGCACGGGAGCCCGCGAAACGTTGGTCTCGGGGGCAGGAGCGGGGGGCGTGGACGGAGCGGCCCCCGTGGTGCGGCAGCCCCACGCCAGGGCGGGCAGCGCGAGCCCACCCGACAGGAATCGGCGGCGAGTGGAGGACATCGGTGCCTTGACCGTCCCCGAGCCGCGATGGTTTCGATCTGGGCTCGTGGCGGCGCAATTGTGCCGAGACCGGGCAGCGGGCCGCCCGTGTTGGCGGTTCGGGCGGCGCGACGATCGTCGCCGACGTGGGGTCCCGATCGATCGAGTCGGGTGGTCGAGAGTTGACGCACTCCCCTCGGACGGTGGCATGTGGTTTCATCCCGCCACTCCGATGAAGTTGCTCGCTCGATCGTTCATCGCTGCGCTGGCCTTGGCCGCGTGCAATCCGAAGACCTCTGAAGAAGGGACGGTCAAGCCTGGCGAACACGCCAAGCCCGGCACGCCACCCGCGGCCGAGGTCGACGACTCTCCGCCGCTGGCCCTCGACTCGGCCGTGATGACGGGCACGCTCCCCAACGGGCTGACGTACTTCATCCGCAAGCACCCCAAGCCGGAGAAGCGCGTGATGCTGTGGCTGGCGGTCAACGCCGGCAGCGTGCTCGAAGACGACGACCAGCGGGGCCTGGCCCACTTCGTCGAGCACATGGCCTTCAACGGCACCAAGCGCTTCGAGCGGAACACGATGATCGACTTCTTCGAGAAGTCGGGCATGGACTTCGGCGCCGACGTGAACGCGTTCACCTCGTTCGACGAGACGGTCTACATGCTCCAGGTGCCGACCGACGACCCGAAGCTGCTGTCGACCGGCTACGACGTGCTCGAGGACTGGGCCGGCGCGGTCAGCTTCGATCCCGAGGAGGTCGACAAGGAGCGCGGCGTGGTCATCGAGGAGTGGCGCCTCGGCCGAGGGGCCAACCAGCGCGTGCGCGACAAGGAGATGCCGATCTTCCTGGCCAACTCCAAGTACGCCGATCGCCTGCCGATCGGGAAGAAGGAGATCCTCGAGACGGCGCCGGTCGAGCGCCTCAAGACGTTCTACGAGGACTGGTACCGCCCCGACAACATGGCGGTGATCGTGGTGGGTGACATCGACCCCGCCGTGGCCCTCGAGGAGGTGAAGAAGCGCTTCGGCGACCTCGAGAACCCGGCCGACGAGCGCGCGCGCGAGAACGTGGCGGTGCCGCTGCTCGACGAGACGCGGGTCCACGTGCAGACCGACAAGGAGATGTCGATGACCCAGGTGTCGGTGGCCATCAAGGGCCCCCGCTCGGGCTTCGCCACCGAGAACGACTTCCGCGACGATCTCATCGACACCCTCTTCCACGGCATGCTGCGCGCGCGCTTCGACGAGATCCGGCGCCGCCCCGAGGCCCCGTTCGCGTTCTCGTTCTCGTACACCTCCGAGATGGGCCGCGCGGTCGACGTGTTCCAGGTGTTCGCGGGCGCCAAGCCGGGCCAGGCCGACGCCGCGCTGAAGACCATGCTGGTCGAGATGGAGCGCGTGCGCCGGCACGGGTTCACCAAGACCGAGTTCGAGCGGATCAAGACCGAGCACATGCGCGACCTCGAGCGCGCGCTGGCCGAGGCCGACACCGACAAGGGCCGGACCTACGCGTTCGGGCTCATCAACCACTTCCTCGAGGGCCGCACCATGATCAGCCGCCAGGCCGAGCTGGACCTGGCCAAGCAGTACATGCCCAAGCTCTCCCTCGAGCAGCTCAACGCGTACGCCGAGACCTGGACCAGCCGCAAGGACCGGGTGATCTCGGCCTCGGGGGCCTCGCGCGACAAGATGCCCACCGAGAAGGAGCTGCTCGCGGTGGCCGACGGCATCTCGATGATGCCGGTGCAGGCCTGGGACGACGGGGGCGCCAGCGGCAGCCTGATGGCCAAGGCCCCCGAGGCGGGCACGGTGACCAAGAAGGAGGAGATCGCGGAGCTCGGCCTGAAGGTGTGGACGCTGTCCAACGGCGCGCGCGTGGTGGTGAAGCCCACCGACTTCAAGAACGACGAGATCCTCTTCACCGCGTTCAGCCCGGGCGGGCACTCGCTGGCCTCGAGCAAGGACTTCGAGTCGGCGCTGTGGGCCGACGGCATCATCGCCCAGTCGGGCGTGGGCGAGCACGACGCGGTCACCCTCGACAAGATCCTCACCGGCAAGGTCGTCAACGTGCGGCCGTGGATCGACGAGCTGGAGGAGGGCCTGCGCGGGAGCGCCTCGCCCCAGGACGTGGAGAGCCTGCTGCAGCTGGTGCACCTGTACTTCACCGAGCCCCGCAAGGACGCCGACGCCTTTGGCGCGTGGAAGGGCCAGATGGACACGTTCTTCAAGAACCGTGACCTCAACCCGCAGGCGGTGTTCTTCGACGAGTTCGGCAAGGCGGCCAACGGCAACCACCCGCGCCGGCAGCCCCCCAGCAGCGAGCGGATCGCCAAGGTCGAGCTCGACACGGCGTTCGACTTCTACAAGCAGCGCTTCGCCGACGCCGGGGACTTCACCTTCGTGTTCGTGGGCAACATCGACGAGGCCCGCCTCGAGGAGCTGTCGGCCACCTACCTCGCCTCGCTGCCCAGCACCGGGCGCAAGGAGAAGTGGAAGGACGTGAAGGTCAAGCCGCCCCGGGGCGTGAAGAAGGTCCGCGTAGAGAAGGGGCAGGACCCCAAGAGCTTCGTGATGATCTCGTTCCACGGCAACACCAAGTGGAGCCCGGAGACCGAGGACGACATCGAGATGCTGTCGGAGGCCCTGAGCATCCGGCTGCGCGAGGTGCTGCGCGAGGACATGAGCGGGGTCTATGGCGTGTTCAGCCGCGGCGAGATCGAGCGCCGCCCCAAGCCGCACTACGAGTACTTCGTGGGCTTCGGCTGCTCGCCCGACAACGCCGAGAAGCTGACCCAGGCCGTGTTCGACATGGTCGCCACCGTGAAGAAGGAAGGCGTCGATCAGGCCACGCTCGACAAGGTCAAGGAGCAGCGGCGCCGCGGGCTGGAGACCGACAAGAAGGAGAACCGCTTCTGGCGGGACCAGCTCACCGAGCACTACCGCTTCGGCACCGACCCGCGGAAGATCCTGGAGATGGAGAAGATGATCGACCGGGTCAGCTCCGAGAACGTGCAGAAGGCCGCCAAGAAGTACCTCGGCAAGCAGTACGTCGACGCGCTGCTCATGCCGGCGGAGGGCGTCACCGACGGTGACGCGGGCGAGGCCAGCCCCGCCGCCGACGACAAGGCGCCGACCGCCAAGAAGGCGCCGGCCAAGAAGGCGCCGGCCGCCAAGAAGGCGCCGGCCAAGACGGCCGGCTGAGGCCGGCTGAGTCGCGCGCGGCCCCAGGCGGGCCGACGAGCGGGGAGATCTCGAGACGAGCCCGGAGCCAGCGCTCCGGGCTCGTCGTTTTTCGTGGGGTGAGCGCCCCGGGGGGGGTCGGCATGCCGGCCGGTGGGTGCGTAGAATCCCCGCGATGGCCGATCCGCAGCGCCTCAAGGTCGCCTTCATCGGCAGCCACGGCGTGGGCAAGACCACGCTGTGCTACGGCCTCGCGGCTCGGCTCAAGGCCCGCGACGTGTCGCTGGAGGTCGTGCACGAGGTGGCGCGCCGGTGCCCGCTGCCGATCAACGAGGAGACCAGCGTGGCGTCGCAGTCGTGGATCCTGCACACGCAGGTGGCCGCGGAGATCGTGGCGTCGGAGCGCTACCCGGTGGTGGTGTGCGATCGCAGCGCGCTGGACAACTACGTGTACATGCTGCTGGCGGCGGGCCGGCAGCAGGGCATCGAGTCGATGCTCGACGCGTGGATGGCCACCTACGACCTGCTGGTGCTGGTGCCGGTGATCGAGGAGCCCAGCCCCGACGGCATGCGGGCGACCGACCCGGCGTTCCAGCACGCGGTGGAGGAGGGGGTGCGGCGGGAGCTGGCGCGGCGGAAGCTGTCGGCGCTGACGCTCGACCCCAACGACCGCGAGGGCTGGCTGGTGCAGGTGGAGCACGAGGTGCTCACCCGCCTCGCGCCGCCCCAGCTGCCGCTGCTGTGAAGCGGCGCGGTGGTGGCCGCGGGGAGGGCCATGCGGAAGTGCGACTTCTGGGCGGGGCTGGCCGGCGGCGGCTGATCTGGTCGCTCGGGCTGGTAGTCTGCGCCGGGTGGCTCCGCCCCGGCAGACCTATCGGATGACGCTCGCGTACGACGGTCGCGGGTACCACGGCTGGCAGCGCAACGGCGAGTCGCCCACGGTTCAGCGGGCCGTGGAGCGAGGCCTAGGCGCCGTGTTCGGGGGCGACGTCGAGGTTCGCGGCTCGGGACGGACCGATCGGGGAGCCCACGCCGATGGGCAGGTGGCCAGCGTCTCCCTGCCGGCCGGGATCGACGTGGGCGCGGGTCTGGTCGCTCTCAACGACGCGCTCCCGGAGGACATCCGGGTGCTCGACCTCCTCGCCGCCCCCGAGGGATTCCATGCCCGCCGCAGCGCGGTGGGCAAGCGCTATCGCTACGTGATCCACCACGCCCCCGAGTGCCCGGCCGAGGCTCGGGGACGCGTGTGGCACATCCCCGGCGCGCTCGACGTCGAGGCGATGCGCCGGGTGCTGCCCGTGTTCGTGGGCGAGCACGACTTCGGCAGCTTCGCGACCAAGGCCAAGCACGAGCGCAGCTCCGCGGTCCGCGAGATCTTCGAATTCGAGCTGCGACACGCCCCGCCCACCCTCGAATTCTTCATCCGCGCCGACGGATTCCTCTACAAGATGGTCCGCAACATCATGCGCGCGGTCGTGAAAGTGGGCGAAGGGCGCTACTCGGTGCCCGACGTGCGACGCATTCTCGCCGCGCGTGACCGCAAGGCCGCGCCGGGGTCCGCCCCGGCCTCGGGACTCTACCTCGAGCAGGTGTTCTACGCTTCGGAGGGCGAGGAGGGCGAGGAGGGCGAGGGCGAGGGCGCGGGTGAGGGCCGGGGGGAGGGAGGCGCCCGATGACGTCGGACTTCTCGCACGAGCGACACAAGCCGGGCTCGATGCTCGAGCGGCCGCGCGAGCTCATCGTGGCGTGCGTGCCCATGCGCAGCAACGTGAACCTCTCGCAGATCGCCCGTACGGCGAGCGCGGCGGCGGTCGAGCGGATGATCGTGTGCGGCAATGCTCGGCTCATCTCCAAGATCGCGCGTGATGGCGCCGAGCAGCTCGACGTGGCGCTCCACCGCACGCTGCCCCCGGTGCTCGATCGTCTCGGTGAGGAGGGGTATCGCCTCGTGGGGCTGGAGCAGGCCACCCACTCGTCGGATCTGCACCACTACCGCTTCGAGCGGCGCACGGTGCTGGTGGTGGGCAACGAGCGGCTCGGGCTGTCCGAAGAGGTGCTGGCGCGCGTCGACGACGTCGTGGAGATCCCCGTGTACGGCATGCCGCACAGCTACAACGCCGCCATCGCGACCTCCATGGCGATCTACGAGTACTGCCGGCAGTTCCCGACCGGGTAGGCCTCGGGCGGGCTCGAGCTGACGCCGCCGGGCCGGGCGGGAAGCCTCGCCCGCAGGCGGCTCGGTGGTCGAGTATCCTCTCTGCGGCCGATGGATTTCGCCGATCGCAAGCTCTACTACAACCGCTGTGACCCCGCCGAGGCGCTCGCCCCCGACGACGAGCGCAACGTCGACCTCGACGCGGACGCGGTGGGCGGCTACCGCCCCCGAGGCGTGGTGTGGGTCGAGCGCCTCGCCAGCGAGATCGAGCTGTCCGACACGCCCACCTGCACCCTGTTCACCGGGCTGCCCGGCTCGGGCAAGTCCACCGAGCTGCGGCGCTTGATGGCGCACCTCTCCAAGCCCGACGGCATGCACCTGCTGCCGGTGCTCATCGACGCCGAGCGTATGATCGATCTCACCACCCGGGTCGACATCCCCGACGTGATCGCGGCCATCGTCTACGCCACCGACGAGGTCGTGCTCACCGCCGAGGGGAACGCCCACGCCGTGCCCGCGGCCGAGGGCTACCTCACCCGCCTGTGGCACTGGCTGACCACCACCGACGTGCAGCTCGGCCGGGGCGAGCTGTCGGTGGCCGACGCGGGCAAGCTGGTGTTCGAGCTCAAGACCCGCGACAGCCTGCGCCAGCGGGTACGTCGCACGGTGGCGGCCAACCTCACCACCTTCCTGGGTCAGGCGCGCGACGAGCTGGTCGCGCTAGAGGAGCGCGCGCGAGCGCTGGGCTACGCCGGGCTCATCGTGGTGCTCGACTCGCTCGAGAAGCTGCGGGGGATCAGCGAGAACTGGCACGACGTGCTCGCCTCCGCCGAGCAGATCTTCGGCCGGGGCGCGCCCTACCTGCGGCTGCCGGTGCACGTGATCTACACCGTGCCCGCGGCGCTGGTGGCTCGGCAGCAGCAGGGCATCGAGTTCATGCCGATGGTGAAGCTGCGCCACCGCGACGGGCAGCCGTTCGCCCCTGGGGTGGCGACCATGCGCAAGCTGGTGCACCAGCGGATCCCCGCGCCGGTCATGGTCCACCTGCTAGGCGACGACGCCCAGGCGCGGCTCGACGAGCTCATCATGGCCTCGGGCGGCTACACCCGCGAGCTCATCCGCTTCTTGCGGGCGCTGGTGCGCGAGAGAGCCCACCCGCTGTCGCAGGAGGCCTTCGAGCGCGTGCTGAACGAGCTGCGCGACGACTACCGGGCGGTGGTGCCGGCCGAGACGTTCGACTGGCTGGCCCAGGTCGCGCTCGACAAGTACCTCACCATCCACGACGACGATCACCGCGCGTCGGCCGACCTGATGCTGCTCAACAACGTGGTCATGCGCTACACCAACCAGCGCGACTGGTACGACCTGCACCCGGTCGTCTACGACATCCCCGGGGTGGCCAAGGCCATCGCGCGGGAGCAGGCCGCGCGCGAGGAGCTGGGCGCCGAGTGATCGGCGAGGAGCCGGAGACGGCCCGCGGCACCCTCGAGCGCGTGCTCGAGGGCCTCACCCTCGGCGAGAGCTTCGAGTTCCACGTGGTCGCCTGCGCCGGGCCCTCGTGGGTGGCGTGGGCGCGCGCCGAGCTGCGCGGGGCGCTGGGCGAGTCGATGGTCGACACCGAGATGCTCGTGGGGGACCTGAGCCACCCTCGCGACCTGGTGGCGCGCCTCGATCGTGTGTCGGGCGGCGTGCTGGTGCTGAGTGCCGCGGTCATGGAGGCCCAGGTCGATCGCTGGGCGCTGGTCTTCCAGCGCCTCAACGAGGCCCGCAACCACCTCGTGCGTCGCTTCGACGGTCTGGTGCTGGTGCTGCCGGTGCAGCTCAAGCCCGTGTTCGCGCTGTATGCTCCCGACTTCTTCTCGCTGCGCAGCTCGTCGGTGCAGCTGGGGGCCGCGGAGGCTCCCGCGGACACGACCGTGCTGCCGCTCCACGATGGTTCCGGCGAGGCGCAGGAGGACGGCGAGGCGTTGCTCGACGGTGACGAGGTCGCGGACGAACTCGATGATCTCGTGGACTTCGACGAGTCGCTGGTGGACTCGGACGGGCCCTTCGGGGGCCCCATGAGCGAGCGGCCTCGCGAGCCCACCGGTGCATTCTCGGTCGCGCCGCAGCCCGCTCCAGCCGATGCGCCCGCGGAGCCGGAGCCGGAGCCGGAGCCGGAGCCGGAGCCGGAGCCGAGACCACAGCCGGAGCCCGAGGACGATCTCGACGATGCCGACGACGATGCCGCGGATCTCCCCGCCTCCGAGTCGGCGCGGTCCGAGCGGGCACGTGTCACGCACGGGTTCTCGCCCCCGTCTCGCGAGGGGCGAACGGACTCGGTCCCACCCGATGTGCCCCGCCGGTCGAAGCTCACCGAGCATCTCGTCAAGCGTCCCGGGTCCAAGGCCGCTCGGCCCCCGTCGCCCTCGTCGCCCCCGTCGCCCCCGTCGCCCCCCGGCGCCGCATCGCTCCCAGAGTCGTCTCCCGACTCGGCGGTCTCGTCGAGCTCGCTGCCGTCCGCCTTCGAATCCCTCTCGGCTGCGCCCTCGCCGAAGTCCGCGCGCGCGCCCAAGCGGCGGCGGGGCGTGCTCGATCGCATCCGCCGGTGGGCGCGTCGGGGCGACCGCGGTCTCGACCCCCGCCAGCCGCCGCTCGAGCTGCTGCTGCTGTCGTCGCTGAAGGTGTCGGGTCGCGCCAAGAAGCACGCGCCCATCGAGGAGCGCATGCGGGAGCTGGAGCGCGATCTGGTGGCCCAGCGCGCTCGGGGGGACCGACCCGCCTTCGACCTGGTGATCGTCGCCGGCGACGTGGCCTCGTGGGGAGGCGAGGCGGAGATGGAGCACGCCGAGCAGCTGCTGCGGCAGCTCGTGTCGGGCCTCGGGTCCGGCGGGGCGCCGCCGCCCCTGCTGCTGGTGCCCGGCAACCACGACATGGGCAAGGGCCTGGCCAAGTGGCGGCACCTGGTCGACCGGGGCGTGGAGCTCGACGAGATGATGTCCCTGCGCAACAACCAGGCCATCGCGCGGGAGAGCAGCGGCGGATTTCGCCGGTTGGTCGAGCGCCTGCACGACGCCGGGGTGGTGCCCTGCGCTCCGGTGGCCGAGCCCTACCTGCTGCTGCAGCACGAGCTGGTCCACTGCGGCCGGCGGGTGGCGGTGCGAGGCCTGGACAGCGCCTGGAGTCTGCCCTGGGTGGGCCACGAGCGGGGGGTGCTGGGCTCGGGGCAGCTCGCGGCCGCGCTCGCGGGGCTCGACGACGCCGATCTTCGCATCGCGGTGGTGCACCACCCGCCCGAGATGATGGATCCCGCCGAGTGGGCCGTGCTGCAGGCCTCGTTCGACCTCGTGCTCACCGGCCCCCGCCACGG
>JGI12210J13797_12067681_pt1 | contig 10612 bp, 8 predicted proteins | sample ElkSlonscriptome_3_FD_13797 | JGI IMG/M metagenome (IMG submission 13797) | reverse complement strand
GCTGTTGGTCAGCATTGTCTTCCTTTCCCATGCTTGTGCCCACGCCCCCGACCATCCGTCAGTTCTGAACCCCGGTAGTGCCTGATTTGGGTCAAGGTAACCAGCACACCACTGTACATAGTACGACGCATCAGGGTTACAGCGCATAGCGCCTGTCGGACGATGGGTGGTCTGATCCACGGAATTTGTTTTGATGAGAAATTAAATAGCAATGCATCCCTTGATCAAACCTGCTGCTTAGCTGCCTTAGAACCCTGCTCAAGGCTTTTGTGCTAAAATTTTGGAACGATTAGACCTAAAGCAAAGTTTACCTGCCTTAAGGTCTTTTACTTCACGTTAGGAGCGGTGAGTTCATGGCAGCAGAGTATGGTGCCGATCAAATCCAGGTTCTAGAAGGGCTGGAGCCGGTTCGCAAGCGACCGGGAATGTACATCGGCAGTACTGGCCCTAGGGGACTGCACCATTTAGTCTACGAAGTTGTTGATAACTCTGTTGACGAAGCTTTAGCAGGGCACTGTAACAGCATCGAGATTGGCCTCAACGCTGATGGCTCGGTTACCGTTAGCGACAACGGTCGGGGTATTCCCACCGATGTGCACCCTGCCACAGGGCGATCGGCATTAGAAACCGTGATGACCGTGCTCCACGCTGGCGGTAAGTTCGGCGGCGGCGGATACAAGGTATCTGGTGGACTTCACGGCGTTGGCGTCTCTGTTGTCAATGCCCTATCGGAGTGGGTAGAGGTGACCGTATGGCGGCTGGGCAAGCGTCACGTCCAGCGCTACGAGAGGGGTGAGCCCCAAGGCGATTTGCAGGTGTCACCGGCTAAGGATAAGGCCAAAACAGGTACTTCGGTATCCTTCAAGCCGGATAATCAAATTTTCACGACAGGTACCGAATTTGACTACAGCACGGTGGCAGGTCGGCTGCGGGAGCTAGCCTACCTCAATGCGGGGGTCAGGGTGGTGTTTCGTGACTATCGTCTTGAGCTGATCAAGCAAGATGAGCCGAGGGAGGATGTCTTCCACTACGCTGGCGGCATCCGAGAGTACATTGAGTACATCAATAAAGATAAGCAACCCATCCATGATGAGGTGATCCATATCCAAAGCGAGCGAAATGGAGTGCAGGTAGAAGCTGCACTCCAGTGGTGTGTGGATGCCTACACTGACAATTTGCTCGGCTTTGCCAACAACATCCGCACGATCGATGGGGGGACCCATCTAGAGGGTCTCAAGACCGTTCTGACGCGCACCATGAATACCGTGGCCCGTAAGCGCAACAAGATCAAGGAAAGCGAGTCCAATCTTGCGGGAGAAAACATTCGCGAAGGGCTGACGGCGGTAATTTCGGTCAAAGTGCCCGACCCGGAGTTTGAGGGGCAGACGAAAACGAAGCTCGGCAATACTGAAGTTCGAGGTATTGTCGATACCTGTGTCGGTGAGGTGCTGACAGAGTACCTAGACTTTAGGCCCAACGTAGCGGACTCTATTTTGGAGAAGGCGATTCAAGCCTTCAATGCAGCGGAAGCGGCTCGCCGCGCCCGCGACCTCGTGCGGCGCAAGTCGGTGCTAGAGTCTTCCACGCTGCCCGGCAAACTAGCAGACTGCAGCAGCCGTGACCCGTCAGAGTCTGAAATCTTCATCGTTGAGGGGGATTCTGCAGGAGGATCGGCAAAGCAAGGCCGCGATCGCCAGTTTCAGGCTATTCTGCCGCTGCGAGGCAAAATTCTCAACATTGAAAAAACCGACGATGCTCGAATCTACAAGAATAACGAAGTCCAGTCCCTGATCACGGCTCTAGGGCTCGGCATCAAAGGCGAGGAATTTGATTCATCTCAGCTTCGGTATCATCGCATCATTATCATGACAGATGCGGACGTGGACGGTGCCCATATTCGCACTCTGCTGCTCACCTTCTTCTACCGCTATCAGCGAGATATGGTGGACCGTGGTTTTGTGTATATCGCCTGCCCTCCCTTGTATAAGGTCGAGCGGGGGCGTCAGCATTACTATTGCTACAGCGAGCGCGAGCTAGAGCAGCTGATCGCCAATGAGTTCCCTCAAAACGCGAACTACAACATCCAGCGATTTAAAGGGTTAGGTGAAATGATGCCCACCCAGCTGTGGGATACCACCATGAATCCCGAGTCGCGGACGCTAAAGCGGGTGGAAATCGAAGATGCTGCTGAGGCAGAGCGGATCTTCACCGTATTGATGGGCGATCGGGTTGCCCCGAGACGAGAGTTCATTGAGACCTATGGTCCTCAACTTGCCCTAGCTGAGCTAGATATTTAGCCCTGAGCATCAGGCTGTTGACGGTCAAACTGTTGATTGTAGAAGTCAACAATCTGACCGACCACCTGATCCACCGTGAAGGAGTCTGTCTGAATTTCGATCGCGTCGGCTGCTTTTTGCAACGGCGCGATCGCTCTAGTAGAGTCCTGGTGATCGCGCTGACGAATCGCCTGCTCTATGTCTTCTAGGGGCAGCGCGGCTTGACCTTGGCTCTGCAGATCCTGCTGCCGCCGCCGAGCCCGCTCGTGAACAGATGCTGTGAGAAATATTTTTACCTCGGCATCTGGGAACACATGGGTACCGATATCCCGACCGTCGAGGACAATATTCCCTCGGCGGCCGTAGTGCTGCTGCTGTTTGACAAGCTCCCGGCGTACGGCAGGCTGAGCCGCGATGGCTGAGACTTGAGCCGCTACCCGAGGTTGCCGAATGACGTCAGTAATGTCCTCGTCATTGATCAAAACTTGAGTCGGCTGCCCCACCTCATCGGGCGACATGAGCCGAATTGCGCTCTGGCTCACCAAGTCGGCAATAGCTTGCTCGTCGTCAATCGCGATACCTCTTTCCAACACCAGCCAAGTTACAGCGCGGTACATTGCCCCCGTGTCGAGATACAGAAGTTCGAGCTGATGGGCCACCCGGCGTGCCACGGTGGATTTACCGGCTCCTGCAGGTCCATCAATGGCGATGATGGGCTGTCGACCCCGCAGCAGCAGGTTGTCGATCAGGCGAGTTGCCCCCACTTGGGCTGCGATCGCAAGCAGCCCAATGTGGTCTACAGTCTCTAAGGGGTTCAGCGTTTGGGGATTGACCAATTCAATATACTCTGGCTCAACTGCGCTGTAGGCGGCTAGCTCAGACTGAACGGCGTTGAGCAGCGGTTCTCGATCTCTGACGCCGCGCTCAAACTGCTGCGCGGCAGACCGCAACGCTCTGTAAATCCCCGCCGCATCGCGGCGCTCATCGGGCGTCAAGTACTGATTGCGAGAGCTCATCGCTAAGCCATCTTGCTCCCGCACCGTCGGACAGGGCACGACGGTTACAGGGCAGCTGAGGTCTTGAACCATGCGCTGCAGGATGGCGAGCTGCTGAGCATCTTTGCGGCCGAAGTAAGCACGTTGGGGAGACACAATATTAAACAATTTCATCACAACAGTTGCTACCCCTTCAAAATGGCCAATGCGCTTACCGCCGCACAGGGGCGTGAGCATGGCCTTTGGTGGCAAAACGCGGGTGAGCTGCTGGCTCGGGATGCCCTGGTTTCCGTACATGTCTTCTGGGGATGGCATAAACACAGCGTCGACGCCCAGCTGCTCACACAGATAGGCATCTTGCTCATGATCATGGGGATACTGCGCTAGGTCTTCATTGGGACCAAACTGCAGAGGATTGACAAAAATACTAACGATGACAAGGCGATTTTCTTGGCGGGCTTTACGAATCAGGGTCAGATGCCCCTCATGTAGCGCTCCCATTGTGGGCACTAGCCCAATCCCATAGAGCGGCTCAGCCGATTCTCCCACCCCACGGGCAGGAGATGGCTGAACCACGCGCTGACGGCCGAGATACTGCCGCAGCTCTATTGTTGTCGTAAACCAGCGCACCGCCCCCCCATAATTGTAAGCGTTAGTTCGCAGTGTCTGCCCGGCCGAGAACCTGAACCCGAACTGGTGCAACTCCCAGCTGAATCATACCAATGGCCTGGGCTGCGGCAGCCGAGAGATCGATCACCCGTCGGCCACTGTAGGGACCGCGGTCGTTGACGCGAACCGTTACAGTTCTCCCGGTGTGAGCGTTAGTCACCTGAAGTAATGTACCAAACGGCAGGGATGGATGCGCCGCCGTAAGGGCGTGCTGATTAAACGTTTCGCCGCTGGCGCTTTGGCGACCATGGAAACCGGGACCATACCAGGAGGCCATGCCAGAAAACTGGAACTGAACCGATCCTATGGCCACCTGTTGGGACGGTTGGGGTCTACCTTCAACTTCAGCCAAGGGCTCACCGCCCAGCAGCCGACGAATACGGTTCACCATCTGCAAAATATCGTCACCGTCATCGCCGGTGCTATCGGGGGGAACCAGGCGGCTGTCCATGGAGACCAGCATCTCGCCATCTAGCTTGAGGACATACAGCTCGCGATCGCCATCCCAATGCGCTGTGATGGTGTTGGGATCAAGCTGACTGCGGTGGGCCTGGTTCAGTCGAGCCGCGATCGCCGTTGCGCGCCAAACCGGATCCTGGGCATAGTCTGCCTCAGCTGCCGATGTCGAGCCTGATCTAGCAGCGCGCGACATCATGGTCTGGGCCTCAGACGCAGGCTGGCCAGTCTTCGTCTGCTCTAGAGCCGCAGATGACACATTTCTCTCAACCGGGCTTTGTGCGCGATCGGTCTGCCCGAGCACCGTCAGCACGGGAATATCTCTGACATAAAGGGTCGCAGCACGGCGACCATCCATCTGGTGCGCATGGATCGAGGCAACTGAATCATTTTCGGCGGTTGCCTGCTCTTGAGATTGATACTCACCAACTTTGACTGCTGATGTTTCATTCAGGTCGCTGTTCTGCTGCGCAGTAGCGTCACTGATCTGCAAAACATCGGCCTGGGGAACTTCGTTATCGCTTCCCTCGTCATTCAAAACAAGTTCCGAGGCCCGAGCGATACCGGACTGTCCCAGAGACACTGCCATAAGAGCAGCCGTCAATCCACCTAAAAACTGTTGATTCATAAACGCTTTATTCAACTCAGCTAAAACTCCTGACCTCGGACCAGACACCATTGGCCAGATCCTGCATAAAAGGACAGGTCGTCAACATCCGTATTCGTTATGAGTTTGGGTTTCTTTTATAGAACTGTTACAAACTAGCACAGACTCTTCGCGGCGATCGCCAGTGATAGGAAACTCATAAGCCTCCTTAGACGGTGATTTTTCTGAAAATCACCCTTATTTTGAGCGAGCGGCTACTCCAGCGAAGTCTGCAATGCAATATTGCTCTGATGCAGGCGTGACAACAGATATACCCTATCGGGGCTGCTCTAAATCGAGTGCATTCTGGGGCGATAGGTACAAATACTGCGGGGTTGGTTCACTGTTCCCCACAGCATTTATAAAGCATCTTACCTATTAGAAAAGATGATATCTATTGCGTTTGCCCTGCCCTATGGAAACGGCGAGACAGACGTGATGAATGCGCCATCACGAGCGGCTCAAGACAACATGCTGCTGCTCGAGCTGGCTGTACAGACTTTCAAGGCGGGCAATATTTTGCTGCAATGTATAGCATTCCAGCACCCGCTGCCGCGCCGTTTGCCCTAGGTGATGGGTCAGCTCAGGCTGATCGCGGCAAAGGGGAAGCAGCGTTTGGAGCTGCGTCGTGACGCGCTGCGTCGTCAGGACAATGCCAGCACCCCGCCCTAGAACCTCGCCGTCAGCGCCAACATTGGTCGCAATACAGGCTGTTTGACACGCCATTGCTTCTAGCAGAGACAGGGAAAGCCCTTCCACAAGAGAAGGCAGAATGAAGACATCAGCAGACCGCAATATGTCGATACGGCGCTGTTCATCAGCCACAAATCCCAGCCAAACAATCCCTAGATCCTCGCCATATGCAGTACGCAGCATTGGCTCAAGCGGACCGCTCCCCATAATGACCAGCTTAGAAGCAGACCCCATGTTGCTTTGTTTCCAAGCCCGCAGCAGCGATTCTACATTCTTCTCTAGCGAAAGCCGACCCTGATAGACAAACAGACGGTCTGCTTGAAGACGCGCCTTGTGGTATGACAACCCTGGGGAGTATTTCGCCGAATCCACACCATTGGGAATGACGCTGATTCTAGATTGAGGTACGCCAAGGCGATGCAGGAGCTGCCTTTGAATGTCTGAAAAAACGATGACGCGGTCGTACTCGGCCAGGCATGGCGCGTAAATTTGGTACGTGAGCTGCTGTGTGTTGGAAGTCAGATTACGGCGCTGGATATCAAAGGCAGGGTGGAACGTTGCGACCAGAGGTAGGCCCAGATCAGCGCAGATTTCGGGCAACCTGAAGTCGAGAGGAGAGAGGGCAAGGGAGGCATGGACGACATCCGGTTTAAGCCGTCGCAGCGCATCTTTGAGAACGCGACTAGAGCGCAAAGATGGAATGGTGTAAATCTGGGATTTGTAGAGGTAGGGAAGCGGCACCTCGTTAAAATCTGACTGAACGCCAGGAGTCTTAGAGTCGGGACCACTGGCATCATCGTCAGAGCTAAAGTGGAAAAAGCTAACCCGATGCCCCCGGCCTAGCAGCGCGTTCGTCGTCTCTCGACCGTAGGTGACATTGCCGCAAAACGGGAATTTCTTTCCAAGCCAGGCGATATGCATTCAAATCAGTAGATATCACAGCCAGACACGCTGTGGGCTCTAGCTTACAGGGGACGAAGCATTTTTCGCTTCCATAGAGGAACTATACCAGGTTAGCAGTCCTCCAATAATCACGATTAGTGATAACCCTAGGAGCACAAAACTCAGCCCGAAGACAGTTTCAGCAATTCCTGCAAGCGCTAGCGGTAGACTCAAAGCAATATTGACCGCATTGTTTTGCAAGCCGAAAACTTTGCCTCGCATCGCTTCTGGTGTTTCGTCCTGGATGGTCGTTTGCATCGGAATGCCAACGCAGGCCGCAAATAGCCCTAAGCAGGCAATCAGCCCCAGGGCAGGAAACAGCTGTTGCGTCACCAGAGACAATCCCGCTAGGCAGCTGGCCATGCCAAAAGAGCCAACAACGCTGATTTGAGGGCGAGAGAACCGCTGGCCAAACTGACCAATTAGGCCAGCCCCGACGGCCATTCCTACCCCGGCGGCAGCCAACAGGAAGCCGAATTGGTCTGACTCAATTGCTGGCATGACTTCGGCCAAACGCACCGCCAGCACCGCCAGCGCGGCAAACACAGAAAACAGAACAACAAGCTGGGCGATCGCAGCCCGTACTCGGGGATGATTGCCCAAATACTGGAATCCATCTTGCATATCGGCCCAGACCCGCGCCAGAGAAGAGTCATCGTCAGATTTTTCCTCTGGCAGTAGCGCTTCCTTGGGCGTCACAAACAGCAGGAGTATCCCCGCTAGAATGTAGCAGCCGCCTACCAGAATCTCCTTGCCTGCGGCAATCCCCAACACCTGGCTGGCGATAGTGTTCACAACATTGAGCGCTGGTTCCCCCACCGCAAACCCAACAATGACAGAGGCCATCATAGTTGTTGTGTAAAGAGAGTTCGCAGGCAGTAGATTGTGGCGTTTGACGATTAAGGGGATAATCGCTTGCTCGGCTGGGGCAAAAAACTGAGTTAGGGTAGACACCAAAAATGTAATGCCCAAAAGCTCTAGAAACGCAACGGGAACCTGGTTGATATTGCCCCAGTCCCTCGTTAGCCAAATCAGCAGCGGTAGCAGCACCACCAAGGCCCCCCGCAGCAGATTAGTTGTCACCAGCACGGTTCGCTTGGCCCAGCGGTCGACCAATACACCCGCTAGAAAGCCAAAGAGTACAGCGGGAATGGTGAACACAATCATCAAGGTTGAAACCCAGCCGCTGATGGTCTGGGCTTCAGTCTGAAACTGACTGGAGATGATGGCAATCATCAAAACCAGGTAAATTTTGTCGGCAATTTGCGAAAAGACCTGCCCGGCCCAGAGGGCTAAAAAGCTCGCATTTTTGAAGACTGGCAGAAACCCGCGCGATTTGGGCTCTGGGTTGAGTTTCGACTCGGGTTCCGGCGTAGGTTCTGGCTCAGATTGAGAAGAGGGCGTCGTTACCGGAGGCGTCTCTATGGTCTCTGTAAGGGAATGCTCTTCGCCCGATACATCTGAGGACTCGTTAGCAGCTGACGGACGGCTCATATCACTTTTCTGAAGGGGCGTCGATGTAGTTCGCGGCATTCCTGGCTTTATTGAAGTGAAGCAGCATCTACCCTGCCCATTTCTGGTCGTAAGCTGAATAAAGACAGCATTCAAATGCCCATTGTCCTACTTATTTAAAGTAGCGCCTAATGGGGCTTCTGGGGGGCTAGAAACAAGACTCAATTAGCGCTGCTGAGTGAATTGTTTGGTCTAGATGGTACTGCAAGTATTGTCGCAGTATCCGTTCGAGGAGAAGCCAAACGGCTTTGTCCACCGGGGCTTGAGGATCGCCCAGCACCTCTGATGCGATCGCCGGCAACAGCCCACCATCGGGCTGCAGCAGTTCGGCCTCAGAGAGCTGCTGCAGCAGCAGCAGCTGTAGCGCTGTCAGACGCCTATAAATGCGCTTGGGTTGGCGGACCCTAGGTCTGATGGCACTATTGGTCTCGCCGAGCCGCCCACCGTCAAGGCTGGCGTTAGGGCTGGCGCTGGGGCTGGCGTTAGGGCTGGGCGGCAATGGCGACGGCTCCATGGCCTCCAGCCGAAACGCTCCGCCAATGCTGGGGTCAAACCCAACTTGCCAACTGGTGTCTGACAGTACGGGATGGAGAGGGGTTTGAGTGAGACCACAGGTGCGAACTTGGGGCGCAATTCCCTCTAAGGCCAGCAGGTGAAAGATGCCATGAACTAAGAATGCAGGGGTAGCCTCTGGGAGGCATCTTTCCAGCCGCTCTAGATGCTCACGCAGGAGGGTAAATAGCTCAGCCTGGGGCTGCTGACTCAGCGCTTGGCAGAGGGCTAGCTCAGCCAAATATTGACCAGCGGTTAGCTTCCCCAGATTTTGGCTGAGCTTCGGGAACGAGCCAAGGCTATCGGCTTGGAGAACTTTATCAAGACTGCGACCCTTACTAAGCAACAGCTCATTGACAACAAAGATGCCGCTGCGCCCCCGGAGTCGCGACTGGTGTTTACGGGCGCTGGGTGCAATGGCCCTGACCAATCCAACCTCTGGCGTCAGAATCGTCAACAGGCGATCGCTCTCTCCAAAGGGTATGCTCTTGAGGGTAATGCCTGTTGCTTTATAGGTACCGCTCATGCAAGAGTCCTGGTGTTATGGCGTCTCAAACGGGGCAAGGGGACAATGCAGGTCTAGCGGTCCAATTCTTCAAGCTGGCGCATCAGCTCAGGGCCACGGGAGGTACCCAGCCGCGTGGCTCCAGCCATGACCAACTCAATGGCTTGCTCAGCGGTGCGAATCCCTCCAGACGCCTTGATGCCGACCTGGTTTTTTGACAGCGCCTTGAGCTGCCGGACCTGCTCAACCGTAGCACCTCCAAACCAGCCGGTACTCGTCTTCAAAAACTGCACGCCAGCGTTGAGGCAAACATCTACCGCCATCTGAATTTCTGGCGGCGTTAGGCACGACATTTCCAAAATCGCCTTCACGGTCTGGCCTGTGGCATCACAGATCTCAGCTAGCTCCCGGTGCATTGCCTCAGCATTGCCCTGCTTGAGCCAGCTGCGGTTGATTACTACATCAAGCTCCGTTGCCCCATGCTCGACCGCCTCTTGGGCTTCATAGAGCTTGACGGCAGATGTTGTGGCCCCAGCAGGAAACCCGATCACAGCACAGACTTGAGACCGCTTGCCGCTGAGGCAGTCGGCGGCAAGCCGCACGTGCATTGGATATAGGCAAACGGTAGGAAACCCATACCGATCGGCCTCGGCACAGCCTGCTCTGAGCTGCTCTTCAGTACTAGCTGGATCGAGCAGGGCGTGATCGATAAGGGGGGCTAAATCAACAGCCTCAAGCGCGGTGGACATAGAGGCGACCTACAAACAGCTGTCGGGCATATATTTGGGCGTGTATTTGGGGGGTTGGACATGGAACAGTCGCTCAGCTACTGCGGCGGTCGCGATCGCGACGACGGCGATCGCGCCACTCGACCGCCGTTAAGTAGGCAATTCCCACCGTCACCAGCAGCAGCATACTGAGGGCAGCCACCGCTAGGACGGCGAGCACCATCGTTTCAGGGGCGATCGCATCTAGAGAGAGCCCAAGGGCCAAACCTAGCGTGGCGGTCTGTGTTGTGGACAGGTAATTGGTAACCATTTCAACGACGTCGAGCAGCGTGACATACTCCCGACGCTCATTCTGCGAATAGAGCGCGGGCTTCTTGGCTCTCGCACCACAATTCAATGGGTGCCGCGCAAGAAGTTTTCCTGCTTCACTTGGTCCCGTCTAGCCACGCAGCAAGCTGCATGACCCCGATTAGATCCCATCCGCAGGCAATTTATTTAACGTCTAGGCAATGACCAATCCCAGACAAAGGATGAGTATTCAATTTTCAACCACGTTTTCTACCGTCTGCACTGTTCACCAGCCAAGGGCTGTCCGTTCTGTGTCAGGGTGGTAGGCCGCCGCCATGAAAACAATTTCA
>JGI12210J13797_10092506_pt1 | contig 10620 bp, 6 predicted proteins | sample ElkSlonscriptome_3_FD_13797 | JGI IMG/M metagenome (IMG submission 13797) | reverse complement strand
AGCAATAATCAGCAGTTTCGTGAAAATACCGGTGGTTTCTTCTACCAGCCGGGCCGCGAGTACCTGCCGATTCCACAGAACGAAATCGCAACCAACCCACTGTATCCGCAGAATCCCGGGTATCTGTAAAATTTGGCTAAACACCCGGCCCAAAGAAGTGCCGGGTGTTTAGTTAAGATAAGGGCCGGAAAGCATAAACCTTCTTCATTAATCCTTATGCAGTTTGCTTCAAATTTTTGCTGAACTGAATTTGCTGGCAGCTACTTCCGGTCCTTGTTTTTTCCTGAAAATCCCGTAGGTTTAAAGGTTAAGAAAAAACCTGTAAGGCAACCTATCCTAATTTCTGCTACTCCAGGGTTCTTGCCCTAGCACACCAGTCAAGGGTAGACAGACATGTAGATTCAATTTTTAGCTTGTCTAATAGGAAAAATAACGGACTGCGATGAAAACCTATTGGCACTACCTGACTCCACTCTTTCTCAGTTTTCTCCTGTACAATTGCGACAGCCAACCGGAATCCGGTTTCCGCATTGTACCACCCAAACAGACCGGTGTGGACTTCATCAACCAGGTGGATGACTCGGATACCTTCAACATCATGACCTACTACTACCTCTACAATGGAGGTGGCTTAGCTACGGCCGATCTCAACAACGACGGCCTGGACGACCTGGTGTTTGCCGGTAACAAAGTACCTTCCCGTATTTACCTCAACCGGGGCGATATGCAGTTTGAAGATATCACCCAAAGCGCTGGATTTGCCGTAAGCGACTGGGTGATGGGCGTAACGGTCAACGACATCAATGCCGATGGCTGGAACGATATTTACCTCTCGCTGGCTGGGCCGGACTGCCCTGAAGCCTGCCGCAACCTGCTTTACATAAACCAGGGTGACTGTGGAAAGGGAAAAGTCTGCTTTGAAGAACAGGCAGCGGCTTACGGGCTTGATGATCCCTCCTATTCAGTCCATGCTACCTTCCTGGACTACGACCGGGATGGCGACCTGGATATGTTCCTCCTGACCAACATCATCAATAAGATCAACAAGTCAGTCATCATTGACCGTCGCCTAAAGCCCAATAAGGGAAAAAATGCTGACAAGCTTTTTGAGAATAATTTTGACGAAGAGAAAGGCCATCCGGTCTTTACCGATGTATCGCAACAGGCCGGCATCGTGCACGAGGGCTACGGACTGGGCGTAGCCGTGGATGACATCAACCGGGATGGCTGGCCGGATGTCTATGTGGCCAATGATTTTATGGACAATGACTACCTCTACATCAACCAGCAGGATGGATCCTTTGAGGATGAAGCCGACCGCTACTTCCGCCATCAGAGCCTCAATAGCATGGGCGTGGATGTGGCCGACATCAACAATGACCAGCTTCCCGATATTACAGTGCTGGACATGCTGCCGCCCGACAACTACCGCCGCAAGATGATGCTGACTCCCCTCAATGAGGATAATGAAATCAAAAAACTACAAAGCGGCTACTCCCGGCAATATATACGCAATACGCTGCATCTCCACCAGGGCGAGCGGGGCTTTAGCGAAATCGGCCAGCTGGCGGGCGTAGACGCTACCGACTGGAGCTGGTCGGTACTGATGGCTGACTTTGACCTGGACGGCCGGCGGGATATGTTTATCTCTAATGGTATTGTCAAAGACATGACCGACCTGGATTTCATCGTCTATCGCAGCGGCCAGACACTTTTTGGCAATAAGGAACGCAAAGAGGAGAAGATCCGCCAACTGGCCAGAGATATGAAGGGGGCCAAGATATCCAATTACTTCTTTCGCAACCAGGGCGATCTTACTTTTGATGATCGCACCGAAGACTGGGGTGTAAAAATACCTTCATTCTCCAACGGCGTAGCCTACAGTGATTTGGATAACGACGGTGACCTGGACTTGGTGACGAACAATCTTAACGATCCGGCCTTCGTCTACGAAAACCGGCTGCAGGAAAATCCCCGTTCCTACCTGAAGCTCAGGCTGGAAGGAACGGCCAAAAATCCGCAGGCGATTGGTAGCCGGGTGTACCTGTACCAGAACGGGCAGCGGCAGTATGCCTTCCACGCACCACAGCGGGGCTACCTGTCCACCGTAAGCCATACCCTGCATTTCGGGCTGGCTGATACTGTTGCCGTGGATTCCCTGCAGATCGTCTGGCCTGATCAGAAAGTACAGGTGTTGAAAAATATACAGCCCTCGCAGACCCTGACCGTGCGTTACGCACCCGGCCAGGACTCGCTGCATCTACTTACCGAGCGGCCAATGCCCATCCGTGACGCAACCGAAAAGTACCAGGTGGCCCACCAGCATCCGGAAAATACTTTCAATGATTTTAAAGGCTCTCCTCTGCTGCTGCGGAAGTATTCCAGCCAGGGGCCGGGCATCGCAGTGGGAGATGTCAATGGGGATGGTCGGGAGGACTTTTTTGTGGGAGGCTCTATTGGCAAACCCGCTTCGCTCTTTCTACAGGAGGAAGGGAAAAAATTCGCTGAAGTGCGGTTTCCGCATGATTCCCTACCCGAAGATATGGGTAGCCTGCTGTTTGACAAAGACAATGATGGCGACCTGGATCTGTACGTGGTCAGTGGGGGCGTAGAGTGGAATCCCGAACAGGGACATTACCAGGACCGGCTGTATGAAAATGACGGCAGAGGTAATTTTACCAAAGCACAAAATGCGCTGCCGCCGATAAGCAGTAGTGGTGCTTGTATAGTGGCGGCGGATTATGACCAGGATGGTGACCTGGACCTGTTTGTCGGGGGCAGGGTGCACCCGCTAGCTTATCCTACCTCTCCGGAAAGTTATTTGTTGAGAAACGATGGTGGAAAATTTACCGATGTGACTGCAGAAGTGCTGGATGTCCACAATGCTTTCGGGATGGTCAGCGCTGCGCTCTGGACCGACTACAACCGGGATGGGCGAGCTGATCTGTTGATCGCTTCTGAGTGGATGCCCCTGCAGCTTTATCTGAACGAGGAAACTGGCTTTACCAAAGCGCAGGACAAAACATTGGCCTCCGCTTCCGGCTGGTGGAATAGCCTCTACGGCAGCGACCTGGATCGGGATGGTGATACTGATTATGTGCTGGGCAATCATGGGCTTAATTCCCGCTTCCGGGCTACAGCCAATGAGCCAATGCGACTCTATGCCAAAGATTTTGACAAAAATAATGAGATCGACCCCATCGTCACTATTTCCGACGATGGAGAGGAATACGTGTATCATTCGCGTGATGCGCTTTTTGGGCAGATTGTGGCTATGCGTAAGCGCTTTAGCAGCTACGACGCTTATGCCCGGGCACCTTTTGACAAAATACTGCTACCTTCCGAGCAGGAAGGTGCCGAAGTGCTGGAGGTGAACGAGCTCCGCAATGCGGTGCTGTTGCGAAGAGAAGATCAGTCGGAAATCAACCCACTACCCGCGACTTTGCAGCTTGCCCCGATCATGGGCGTGCAGCAGCTTCCTTCCGGGGCCAATACTGAATTGATGTTCGTAGGAAACTTCCATGAGCCGGAAACTGCGCTCGGCCCTTTTGATGCATTCAACGGAGCAGTACTTAGTTTTCAGGAAGGCGATCTTACCAACTATGTGCATACATTGGATATTCCCGGCGATGCCCGTTCACTGGCGGCCCTGACACTGGCGGATGAGCAGGTGTTCCTGGTAGGCAGGAATAAAGGTGAGCTCATGCTCTGCGAACAGGCTCAGAAGCCGGAAGGCACTTTTGTAAAGCTGCAGCCGCTGGATTTTTTCGCGGAGATTACTTTAAAGGACGGACGCACTTATCGGGAGGAATTTTATTATGGAGCCGGTTATTTGTCGCAATCGTCCCGGACGCTTTTTGTGCCGCTTTCTGCTGAAAAGGTAATTCTGCATAGTTTTGATGGCCATAGGCGTGAGTTGGTTCTTCAGAAAGGCGCTGCTAGCAGATAATCAAAGCATACATGCAATCAAGCAGGGCAGAAAGGGGTTGTTTTTGTACAGGCATGAGCGTTTAATGTAAAAATGACTTTGACGAGACTATTATCCACAGGAATTATTTTTCTTTTGCTGACAATGCTGCTGTCAGCCTGTGACCAATACGCAGTAACAGACTTTCAGGGGGCATGGAAAATTGATAAAGTATTACTGGATGGCATGGACCGGACCGGCTGGCCGCTGGAAGAATTCCCCTGGGGCTCGGGTCTGGAGTTGAAAGCTGATGGAAGTTTCAGGACCAACTTTGCTCGTTCAGAAGAAGCCACCGGTAAGTGGCGGCTGGGTAGCGGGCGAGATAAACTATTTCTGAAGCGCCCATCAGCCGACCAGACTACCGGTTTTGACGTTACCCTCAGCGGTGAGCAGTTGGTGCTTAAATCGCTCCGCTGGCAGGTTTTCATGTCACGAGCCGAGGTTTTACCAGAGCCGGAGGTGCCGGAGGTTAATCTTGCCAGTAATATCCTGGGAACCTGGTATTTTTATGAAATGAACACGCAGGATAGCCTTCTCTACTACCCGAAATCCAAAAGAAAAGCACATTGGGTAAGCATTGACAGGAGCGGCTTTTACCGTAGCGGGGAGGGGCCGCATGAGTCATTTCACGGACGCTGGCTGCTGAAAAAAGATACGCTAATATTCAGCGAGGTTAACCGGGCCTGGAAGGAGCAGTGGAAAGTCCGCTGGGAGGAGGAACGCCTGTATTTTGAAGCACTTGGCAAAATACCCGAAAAATGGTACGAGGTAAGCCTGGTCCATGAGAGCCTGCTGGCAGAGTGAATGTTGTAAACGTAAATTATGGAGATGAAAATAAAAAAAACCTACTTTTTCGGACTGATTGTGCTGGCATTGGTAGTTTGGTTCGTGCTGGAAGCTACTAACCAGCCGGGCATCAGCGAGCTACCGGGGGAGCCGGCAGAACTGGCCTTCGTAAGGAACGAAAACAATACAGGGCCGGTGAAAAGGGTGTATGTAGTAGGCATAACTGATACGCTCTGGAACACCATGGAAGCATACGGAAATTATATGCCACATAACAAATATGGTAATACGCGGGTCTATTTTTTCCTGAAGGGACAGCCATTTCCTGAAAATCCCGACCTGGACGATCCGGTCAGCGCCGATCTGCAGCCATTCTGCCTGGGTCGCTACGAAAAGAATGCCATGGGCTCCGAGAGTTTTGTCAGGTATCCTTTTGCTGATTAGGCTTATCCTGTAACTCATCAAAGTGAGGCATCCCCGGCTCCGAGATTACTGATCTTTCCTTCTGCTCAATAATTTCCTGTGCATCTTTTTTCTCCTCTTCTTCCAGTAAGTACATATTATCGTGAGCGTTTTCCGGCTCAAAGCTCAGTTCGACATAGAGCGGATAATGGTCAGAATGAAAGTACTTACCTCGTTTTAAGCTGATCAGGCGGAAGTGACCGCTGAAGTTGATAAAATCCAGCGGATAGCGAAAAAGTGGAAACTTGGCATTGAATGTATTGAAAAAGCCCCTGCCCCGGCGTGGATCTACCATATTGCTCAGGTTTCTGAACAGTATCAGCGATTTGGACCAGGGTACGTCATTAAGATCTCCGGCCATCACACATGGGCACTTTTCTTCGCCTATTTTTTTGCCCACCAGCACGATCTCTTGATCCCGGTTTTGCGTATGAGATCCTACTTCCGGAGGCTTGGGGTGGATGCTGTACAGCCTGAACTTCTCACCATTGCGCAGCTTCACTTCAGTATGAATAGATGGGACCCCTTCTTCGCACATAAACTCTACCGAAGGGCCTACTAGTTCCAACTTGGAGTACATCAGCATACCATAGGTATTATCCTGCGGCTGCAGTACATGGTGAGGGTATTCCTCTTTCAGATATTCCATCTGTCCGTGCCACCAGTGGTCGGTTTCGTGCATCAGGATGATGTCGGGCTGCATCTCAGCGATGATTTCCTTGAGCTTTTCTGACTTTTTGTTTTTCTGCCGTACATTGGCATTCATAATGCTGAGTTGGCGATCCACCTCGTCTGTCTCAGGCGGAAGAGCGGACTTATCTACCCAGGGAAAGTAGCGGTATAACTTATAGGCTGCTGAAACAATGGCGACAATGGTACCAATACTGACCACCCAGTGCCAACCGGAAAATGCGTCGCTGTACAATACGAAGTAACAGATCGAAAGCCCAACCAGGATGATTGTGTTGCTCAACAGGGGGAAATCAAAAACCCGGACAAACCAGTAAGGTTTATTCAGGTAAGAAAGAAGGGCTCCCACGCTGAAAAAGACAATCAGAGAGGTGAGGATCACTTGAAAAGTTTCCATTTCAAAAAAAATTAGTTAAAGAAAATATTTTGCGGAGAAAAAATGTGTTTCCGAATGTCTACATAATAAGGTATAAACCCTTGAGCTTGTTTTTCCAGCACCTGTTTTCTTTTACTTTAGCGCAAAATTTAACGTTAACCTAACATGAAGATACACATTGCCCTGTTGATGACCGGGACAGTTTTATGGTCCTGTGAAGCAACAAAAACCGAAAATATGATGGAAGTAAAGTACCCGCTTACCCAGAAGGCCAACCAGCTTGATACCTATTTTGGCACCGAAGTGAGCGATCCCTACCGCTGGCTGGAAGATGATATGTCGGAAGAAACCGCCCAGTGGGTAGAAGCCCAGAACAAAGTTACCTACGGCTACCTGGAGAGCATTCCCTTCCGTAAAGACATAGAGCAGCGCCTGACCGAACTCTGGAACTATGAGAAGTATTCGACTCCTTCCAAGCAGGGCGAAAAGTATTATTTTTCTAAAAATGACGGCCTGCAAAACCAGAGCGTGGTCTACGTGCAGGAAAGCCTGGAAGCTGAACCGGAAGTATTTCTGGACCCCAATAAATTCTCTGATGACGGTACTGTCTCTCTGGCCGGACTTAGCTTCACCGAAGATGGTTCTCTGCTGGCCTATTCCATCTCCGAGTCAGGCTCCGACTGGCGCAAGATCATCGTAATAGATACCGAAACCAAAGAGCAGCTAGGCGATACCTTGCGCGATGTGAAGTTCAGCGGCATCTCCTGGAAGGGCAAAGAGGGCTTCTACTACAGTAGCTACGACAAGCCCAAAGAAGGCAGCGATCTCTCCGGCCTCAACATGAACCATAAGCTGTACTACCACCAGATGGGAACTCCTCAGAATACCGATCAGCTTATATTTGGCGGAGAGCAGACGCCCCGCCGCTATGTATTCGGCAGTGTCAGTGAGGATGACCGCTTTCTGCAAATTGGCGCTGCGAACGGTACCAGCGGCAACGAGCTGTATGTGAAGGATCTGAGCAGGGATGGAGAAATCATGCAGCTCGTAGATAATTTTGAAAACGACCACAGTATCGTATATAACGAAGGCAGCAAGCTCTACATCCTGACCAACCTGGATGCGCCCAACCAGCGAATCGTCACGGTAGATGCCGCCAAGCCGCAACCGCAAAACTGGACCGACCTGGTGCCGGAGAAAGCAGAAGTACTGGAAGGCGCTTCTTTTGTAGGCGGTAAAATGATCCTAGACTACCTCAAAGATGCTTCTACCCGTATTGAGCAATACGACCTGCAGGGTAATTTTGAGAAAGAAATTGAATTACCGGCTATCGGTACTGCCGGAGGCTTCAACGGGAAAATGGAAGATGAGACCGTTTTCTACTACTTTACTTCTTTCACTTACCCAACCAGCATTTATGCATACCACATTCCCAGCGGGGAGTCCAAAATCTTCCGCCAACCAGAAGTGGATTTTGATCCGGAGGCTTACGAGACAAAGCAGGTATTCTACGAAAGTAAGGATGGCACGAAAGTTCCTATGTTCATCGTCCATAAAAAAGGCATTGAGCTTAACGGACAAAATCCTACCTACCTTTACGGCTACGGTGGTTTTAACGTGAGCCTGACGCCCTCCTTCAGTGTAGCCCGTGTGTACTGGCTGGAGAACGGCGGTGTGTTTGCCATGCCCAACCTGAGAGGGGGCGGCGAATATGGTGAAGCCTGGCATGAGGCCGGTACGCAGATGAACAAGCAGAATGTGTTTGACGACTTTATCGGCGCCGGGGAGTACCTGAAAGCTAGTGGCTATACCTCTACCGAAAAACTGGCGATTGCCGGAGGTTCTAACGGAGGACTGCTGGTAGGTGCTACCATGACCCAGCGGCCCGACCTTAGCAAGGTAGCCCTGCCCGCCGTAGGTGTGCTGGATATGCTGCGTTATCATAAATTTACTGCCGGGGCAGGCTGGGCGCCCGATTACGGAATCGCCGACAGCAGTCAGGCCATGTTTGAATATCTCTACGCCTACTCGCCCTTACATAATATTGAGGAGGGCATCGAGTACCCGGCTACATTAGTCACTACCGCTGATCATGACGATAGGGTAGTACCGGCGCATTCCTTCAAATTTGCCGCTACGCTGCAGGAGAAGCACGAAGGAGAAAACCCGGTGCTGATCCGTATAGCTACCAAAGCAGGGCACGGAGCAGGTAAGCCTACCTCCAAGCAGATAGAAGAATGGGCTGATATTTACGCCTTTACCTTCTATAATATGAATGAAATGCCCGCGAAGCTGCGCTGATCCCTGATAACCCTGCCAAAATTCTAAACTTTGGCAGGGTTAAACCCCAACAACCAATGTTACCTTTCAGTCATTAGTCTAAGCTAAAGGCAAGCTATTTTAGGCAATGACAGGTCAAAACTTTCAACCCCATAACTGTTAATCTTCAGCTACTTTACCTCCAGGTCCATTTTTTCGAAAGCTTTGAGCTGCGCGATGGCCTTTCTAATCAGTTCCATGTCCATTTCGTGTATTTCTACGCCTTTGCCGATTTTTTTCAGCAGCGTAATGGTCAGTTCACCGCCCAGGTGTTCCTGAAACTCCTGCAGCCCCCGAATCACTTCCTCTTTTTCCAGTTCTGGCACGTAAAGGTTAAAGCCCAGCGTCTTGAAAAGTTGCATTATCCGCTGCGCTTCTACTTGACTGAGCATGCCCTTCAACTGAGAGTAGGCCACATCCAGGGCAATACCTATGGCTACGGCTTCTCCGTGGCGCAGTTCGTAATTAGTCAGATGCTCCAGCTTGTGTGCGGCCCAGTGTCCGAAATCCAGCGGACGGGAAGATCCCATCTCAAAGGGATCACCACCGGAGATGTGCTCCATATGCATCTCAGCGCAGCGGTAAATCTGCTGCTGCATGGGCAGCATTTCCCGATTGGCCAGCGCCTCTGCATCGCGTTCCAGTTGTTCAAAAAAAGCAGCATCCTTGATCAACGCTACTTTAATGGCTTCAGAGATACCGGAACGCCAGTCGCGGTCGTCCAGCGTTTTCAGAAAGGTAAAGTCGTTGATAACGGCAAAGGGGGGAGCGAAGGTGCCCAGGTAGTTTTTCTTGCCGAAGTAGTTAATCCCGTTTTTCACGCCTACGCCTGAGTCATTCTGTGAAAGTACAGTCGTAGGAATCCTAATATGGCGAATGCCCCGATGCGAAACCGCTGCCGCAAACCCCGCCATATCCAGCACCGCGCCACCACCAATGCCGATGATGTAAGAGTGGCGGTCAATGCCGTAAAGATGGGTAGCCTCTACGATCTTCTGCAGGTGTGCCGTTTCGTTTTTGGATTGCTCCCCACCCGGCACCACCAAAGGCTCATTGCAGAGGGTAAAAATATCCTTATGCTGCTCAGCATAATCTTCTATCTGCTCAACTATTTGGGAGTGCGCCTCCGCCACCCCGGCATCCAGCACGAAGAAAACTTTGGGTTTTCGCTCTCCTCTGATTAAATTCAGCAGAATCCTATTACTGCTGTCAAAAAGATTTTCTGTAAAGAATACCTGGTACTGAAAAGGAACGCTAAAAGACTGCTGAATGGGCTTCATAGGTTAGGCTTACGCTTAAAGTCAAGTATGCAAGATAATTTTCTACACTTGAAATAACTATCATATCACCCGAAAAGTGCCTCAGGTGACGGCAAAGGCTTTTGCCACAAAGCGGGAAACCGGAAAAAGCACCAGCACGATGAGGCCGTAGAGCCATCCGGCAAAGGCCGTAGCCAGGGCCGCATCCATGATGATCAGCGAGAGCACCCCGGCTTTCACTGCCAGCCCGATGTGCTTAGGCGCCGGCTCCTGAATAGCCTTGAAAAGAGGTGGTAGAATGAAGTAAGCCAGTAATGCCAGGAAGGGCAGCACCTGCCAGTAGTCGGTACTGAAAAAGACCGCTAGCAAAACAATACTCAGGATTACCAGTCCGTACATCAGCCCCGCAGTGCGAATGATTCCTTTATCACCGCCATGCACCTCCCCACGGCTGATCATGGTAATGGCGGCAATATAAACGATAGGAATAAGGCTGATATACCAGACTTCGCCCAGGGCCGCCGGTATCGCACTGACCCCTAGCAGCAGGTTCCCGCCCCGGCACATACCCATATTGATGGGGCCAAACCAGGACTGATGCTTACCCCAGGCATCGTAGAGCAGGGCGCAGGCCGCTACCAGTATAGCCACGATCAGGCTCGCCAGAGATACCCGCCAGGCCGACAGGATTCCGACTATCAGCAGGATTGATCCAAAAAGGCTGGCCGAAACTACGCTTGCCTGCCCACTGGGAATAGGTC
>JGI12210J13797_10284825_pt1 | contig 10622 bp, 4 predicted proteins | sample ElkSlonscriptome_3_FD_13797 | JGI IMG/M metagenome (IMG submission 13797) | reverse complement strand
GTCCTTTTCGGAGGACGAGTTGACCGGCTCTTCGCGTTTCGCCTGGTCGACGAGCGACTGCATCTCCTCGAGCAGATTCCAGATCACCTCTTCTGTACCCTCGGCGAGTGACGCCTCGGCTTGTTCCGCAAGGATCGATAACTCGTCCAGTCCGACGCTACCGCTAGAGCCCTTGACGCGATGAAGCAGGGAACCGACCTCCTGGTGGTCCCCTGACTTGAGCCCGCGGATCATTTCCGGCAGCATCTCGTCCACTTGGTGAATCATCTTTACAGCGAACGGACGCAACCAGTCCTCCGGAAGGATCGCCGATCGCACTGACTTCTCTTCGGTCGTTTGGTGAAGGGAAGCGACGGTCGGGACAGAAACTTTTTCTTGGGCCTCGTCATTCGACTCGTCGGGGGTTGCCTCGCAGCCCGCATGCTTGCGGACCACTTTCAACAGTCGGTCCAGATCCAAAGGCTTGGGCAAATAGTCCGTGCAGCCGGCCGATCGACATTTCTGCTCATCCCCGTCCATCACGTTTGCTGTCAACGCAATGATCGGCAAATCACAGCCCATTTCGCGAAGCTGCGCCATCGCGGCGTACCCGTCCATCACCGGCATCTGCATGTCCATCAACACGACATCGAGACCGTGGCAGTTTTCTGTGATCCGTTCGATTGCCTCCTGTCCGTTGGTAGCGGTCATGACGCGGGCACCCGAACCGACCAGCAAGAGTGAAAGCAGTTCTCGGTTTGTCTCGCCGTCGTCGACCACTAAAACTTGTGTGCCGGCCAGATCGACTTTCCCGAATTCGGTAGACCGCGTACCGAGGGCACACGCATTGGCTTGCTCCGCGGTTAGCAACCTCTGGTCGGCGACGCGGCGGGCGGAGACTGCCAGATACATGGTGGTCCCCTTTCCTGTCTCGCTGGTAACTTGCAACGTCCCCCCCATGGCTTCGGCGAGGCGTTTGCTGATCGTCAGTCCTAGTCCGGTCCCGCCATATTTGCGGGTGGTCGACGTATCCGCCTGCGAAAACGGCTCGAAGATTCGCATCACCTGCTCTTTGGACATGCCAATTCCCGTGTCTTCAACGGAAACCGTCAACTGGCACTCCTCGGCTGAGGAGCCTTCCCCTGCACCCAGCGAAACGGTTACGCCTCCCCGATCGGTGAACTTGATCGCATTTCCGATCAGGTTGTTCAGGATCTGTCGTAGTCTCGTGGGATCGCTGAACACGGCATCCGGAATGGTTTCGTCGAATGCACAGCTCAGCGTGATCCCTTTTTGCGATGCCTTGGAGCGTAACGAGGTCACCACCTCGCCGATCAAATGAGCGGGCTGTGTCACCACTTCTTCGATTTCGATCTTGTCCGCCTCGATCTTGGAGATGTCCAAGATGTCGTTCAGCAAACTGAGCAGATGCGAACCGTTTGAATGAATGGTCTGAAGGTGCTTCGTGTACTCTTTCGGATCCTCGACGATTCCGCGAAGCAACAGTTCAGCGAATCCTAGAATCCCAGTGATCGGTGTTCGAATTTCGTGGCTCATTCGAGCCAGGAACTGGCTTTTCGCAGCATTCGCTGATTCGGCGGCTTCTTTCGCGACCTGCAATTTTCCTTGCGTCGCCGAGAGTTGCTTGGCAGTTCGTTCCAACTGCTCGGACCGTTCCACCACGGCAGCGGTCCGCTGTTTGACTTTCGCTTCGAGCGTTTGATTCAGGTCTCGCAACTTTTGAAAGCTGTCCGCCTTCTCCAGTGCGACACCGGCAGCCGAAGTCAGGTAGTCGGCGATACGAATTTCGTCCTCGCCATAGAGTCCACAGAACCGACGGTTGTTCAGATAGAGGAACGCGGCAGTGCCTCCGTTGACATGAACCGGGCTGCACAGAAACGCACCGTCACGAATGGTTGCCGCACCTTGGGAACTGCACACCTCTCGGTCTCGGACCACCGTGGCGTTGCTCGCTGCGGCCTCCGAGACGAGTGCGGCGTCAAATGTCTGGTCGGTCGGAATCGTTCCCGTTGACTGCTGATGCTCGTCGACCAAGATCATGAAAACACTTTCGGCGCGAAGGATTTTCGTCGCTGCTTCACAGAGTTCTCGGTAGATTTCTTCTGGCAAAACACTCGTGGCAATTCTCCGCCCTGACGCGAGAAGCAAGTCGAACCGATCGATGAGTGACAGCGATCCCTCCTCGTTCACGGTCGTTTTCGAAGCGGCGACCTGCGACAGTTTCTCTTTCGCCTTTTCGTGACCCTGCGTGTCGAGTGACCATCCCAGTTCGACCGCCAATTCGTCGCGGAGCAGGACGGACTGGGCCCGTTCAATTTCCGCGCCCTGCCGTTCCGCCTCGGCGATGCTGCGTCGGAAATAGTCTTTCGCTTTCGAAACTTTCCCTGATATCGCGTAGGCGGCTGCCAGTTCGCGTAAAGCGTGAGGTCGTTCGTTGGTGTACCGACGACTGACACGACACGCCTTCTTGGCGGCCCGCAACAATTCTCGACATCGCTTTTTTCGGCTCCCGGGAGTCATCGCAAACCGCGTCGACCAATCCTGGCGCAGCGCCGTACAGAGCCACGGGTAACACGGACTGACATAGGTGTTACTGACTCCAGCTTTGCTTGCGATACGAATCGCCTCTGTCAGGATCGTGATCGCGGATTCGTACTGCGCCAAGCTGATCCGCCGGACCGCCTTCGCCAAACGGACCTGGCAACTCCGCTGGGGATCGAAGACGTCGCGTCCCATTTCCGAGTCGATCACTTCATCGGGAAGATGTCCCATCGCAGCCCGGGCCCACACGTCGATGATGTTGCCCGTCGCTTGGTAGTCTCCATGATCCACCGCTGATCGATAATTCGCTCGCGCCACCTCAACAGCTTCCTCGTAACGGCCCAGCCGATACAGCGAGGCTGCCCATTGGTACCGGGCAATATGCATCTCCCAATAGTCGCCGGTCCGCTCCAAGATCGCCACGGATTGCCGAGCCTGTTCGATACAGTCGTGAAAGCGGGAGAACGAATAGAGCAAGATGCTTAGAAAATTGCGTGTCTGTCCTTGTCCCCAAAGATCATTGAACGACTGGCGGAGAGCGAGCGAGCGTAGCCCGTAGCGGGTCCCGCGCGACTGCCATCGAAGCAACGTCATGACCGGCGCGTGTTCGGAATATGCCTGGGCCAGGTAGGACGTGGGCGCATAGGTCTCCGCGCCGTTCATTCCTCGAAGGTGTGCCCACAAAGTGTAATACTTATCTCTTGTGTACCAGTACGCATGCGCGATCTTGCTATACAGCGACAGTGCCATGGCATCGGAAGCGTCAGGCGGCTGTGGGTATCGTCGGCATAGAGACGGAAAGAGGGAATGCCGAGTTTGGCGAAACACTTCGACTGCGAGTCGGACAGCCAGTGAACCATAACCGTGACAAACCGGCTGGCCCAACTGACGCAACGATGCCTCGAAGCAGGTGACTGCTTGATCTTTGTTGCCTCGTTTAAAATACAGTTCGCCGCGTTTCAGCAAGACTTTCGCTTGATCGGTACCTTGTTCGGCTGACCCCCGGGCTTGGTCGAGCCACTCTTGGGCTTCGACGTAATTCCCCTGTAACATCAACACGTCGCTCATCAACATCTCGACGTGATGGCGAACTTCGGTCGAAGCGTGCCGGAGCGCACGGACTGCAATTCTCAGTTGCAATTCCGCGCTGACCAACGAAAAACTCGCTCGTGCTGCTTCGGCTGCCCGGACCGCGTAGGGAAGCGCTTTTTCGTGTTGCTTGGCAGCATCGAAATGGTAAGCCATCTCGAAAATCTGGTCCGGATCATGCGTTTCAAAATATTTGCCTGCGCGGCAATGCATATCCTGAACCCTCTGTTCGGATAACTCCCCCAGCACAGACTCTCGGATTTTGTCGTGAACGAACGACAGCTTCCGATCCGGTCGGCTCCACACCAGTCGCAGCCGACGTGCCGGCTGGACCGCCAAGTGAGCTTGGCCGGTATCGATCCCGACCAGATTGGCAGCCGCGTCGAGGCTGAAATCACGGCCAAGAACAGCGGCGGCAGCGAGCAGGTGGCGAGAATTCTCTGGGAGCCGAGAGAGTCGGTCGATCAAAATTTCGCTTGCATCGTCGGCGGCTTGAAAGTCCTGCAAGCGAGCCGCATCGACTTGCCACCCGCGGTCGTCGGCATTCAGTACGCCGGATTCGACCATGCCCCGTAAAACAGCCGTCGCCATGAACGGACTGCCACCGGAGTACCGCTGAATCACCTTCACCGCTTGGCCGGGCAACTGGCCCGCCATCGACTCAGTCAATTGACCAATGGCGCGGCTGGATAGTGGCTCAAGAGAAACACGCCCGGTGACCTCCAGCTTGCGCTGAAGGCGACGACTGATTCCCTCGTTCGGTCTCATGACGACGAACAAAAAGCAGTGACTCGGATTCGCTTCACACAGGGACGCGAGCACGCGGGCGGATTGGTCGTCCATCCACTGGCAGTCGTCCACGGTGATCATCACGCTGCGGGCGGCGCTCCCGATGGCACTGAATAGTTGGCGAAAAGCAGAAACGACACGTCCTTGCCCTAATTCTTCCGGCCCAGACAAACGCTCGCCTTCCCACCCGAAGATGGACGCCAGTGCGGGCATCGCCGTGATCACCTCTTCCCGGTAGTCGCTCATCGTGGCGAGTGTTTGGGCACGTAAGGCGGAATCGTTGGCGAGTAGTTTCGCCAGCTGCTCGATCATCTGCAGCCATACGGCGTTGGGCTGTTGGGCGGCGTGCTGAGAACAGCGACCGTGTAGTATCAGCGTCCCCTGTCTCGCGGCGACTCGCGCAACCTCGACCAACAGTCGAGTCTTGCCCATCCCCGATTCACTCGCCATCATCAGCTGTGTCGACCGACCCTTGTGCGTTTGGTCGAGCGCCTGCTGAAGCACCCGCATCTGCTCTTCGCGTCCGACGAAGGCTGGATCAATCAGCTCCGTTCGACGGTCGGCACTGCCGATGATGAAATCGGGCGTCGCTTGATTACTGGACAAGAACCGCTCGAGTTCGCCGACGTCGTGCAATGCCGCGCGGGTACACTGATAGCGTTCTCGAGGCTCTTTGCTGGCTAACTTTTCAATGAAACGAATCAGCACCTCGGGGGTGTCCGGCCGGTAACGGCCTGGATCCAGATCCGCGGTCATGTGCTGGTACAACACCTCGCTGACGTCGCCATCGAAGGCGGGAGCTCCGCTCAGAGCGGCGTGAAGCACGTGCCCGACGGAGTACAAGTCGGAAGCTTCGCTGATGTCGTGGTCAATGATCCCGGACAGTTCCGGCGAAGTGTAGGAGGCACACTCTCTAGCCAATCGGTCGTCGTGACTGAACATATCCGGACACCACAGCGGCACGTAGCCACACAGGACCGCGCGCCCGTCAGGGCGCATGATGATGTTCGACGGACGGAGGTCGCGGTGGATGCAACCGATGCTATGGACCTTCTCCAGTGCAGTCAGCAGGTCTCGCGCCAACGATACCGCCTCGCATGGTTCGAGAGGACAACGGCGGAACCGTGACGACAGGGATTCGCCTTCGAAGTATGCATAGGCGACACGCAGGGTGTCTTCGCAAACGTCGAAGCTGAGCGGGCGGGAATAGGTATCGCACCGGACAGACGAGGTGAGCCGTGCCTCATTTTTGAGACGCTGGAAACTGCCCTCCCGGAAGAGTTGCTTCGGCACTTCCCGCAAAATCACTTTGTTCCCGGTAACCCGATCATTCGCCAAATAGCAATGAACGATCGAGGCGTCCGAAAGCTCTCGGATCCGCTCGTAACGCTCGGCGTTCCCGGCGTGTGGGTCGGGTATGGGTTCGGCGGTCAATGAAGGCCTCTTTTGACTTAGGTCGGCTACGTCGGGGTGGAACGACGCAATGGCAGTCTGTCTTGAGGGAGGCAACCGTCGACGACACGTGCCGCCGATCAGAAAGGCGGCGGGTGCCCAGGCCAGCAAAACCCCCAAAATTTCAGGCGGGTAGCGAAGAAAGCTCGCTACCAGCGGCGGCAACGGCGCTCGTAGGGGCAGACGAGATGCACATGCCGAAGCAACTCTAGGGCGCCCAACTCTTCCCGATCGAATTTTTCCTCACGCTTTTTCCGACAATCTTTCCGCACACCAAGATTCCTGGGACCGCCGGGTGCGGCATTGGATACAAACGCGCCGTCGGCCGCGTCGGCCGCCACTTATCATCTTCAGCCTCTTCATTGGCTCTCCGTTCCCAAGGGGGGAATTTATGATTCGCGCGTTACAAACACGGCCGCCAATCGACTGGCAGACCGACTACAACCAACGGGTCAACCCAGAACTCATGACACGCCTGCTGCGCGAGGCCATCCCCGTGCTCCAAACGGTGCAGTGGCGAGTGACGAGCGTCAGCGAAGGGGCATGCACCTCCGAACTGCCTCTCCGTCAGGCGTCGACGAATCAACACGGCACCCATCAGGCCGCCCTGATCTCTCTGTCAGCGGACTACACCGGCGGGCTAGCGCTGGCGACCCTTTTCACAGGCGTCCCGCTCGCCGGGATCCACCGGTGTAGCGATGAGGAATCCGTTTCGCTGTGGCTGGCCAGTATGGCCGTCAAATACCGGAGCCCCAGTACGGGCCATCTCGAAGCGAGTTGCCACGTTCCCCAAGACGTGGCTGACACCGTTCGCCAGCGTTATTTTTCTGGCAAACGGGTCCTGGTAACTCTGCCCGTCGTCTTCACCTCCAACGGCGAATTGATTGCGGAGGCGGAGATGAAATACTTCGCCCAACCGTCGATTCAGTTGAAGCCGACCAAAGAGAACCCTCGCATNTCGCCGCTGTTCAAGCAGAAACTGAAAGCGTCGGCAAGGATGATCGCCGGTCTGCGAGCTGACTCGGACAGGCCGATCACGCGCGTCGACGCAGCCCACGAGCGGACCGCGGCCGGACCGCACGGCGAACTCTTGGCCCATCGGCTCAATGCCGTCCTGCCACAACTGAAGCACATGGTGAGCGCCCGCACGGAGAGCATTGACCAAACGTTGGCGGCGATCCCTGGGCTTCAACAAGTCATCATCCTCGGGGTGGGGCTCGACATGCGCCCCTTCCGACTTTCACAACCCTTGGGCGACCCGATGTTCTTTGAAGTCGACCTTCCGGAGATGTTGGAAGAGCGATCGCGCGTCGTTTCCCAGATGGATAAACGCCCCACCGTTCGTCGCCGAATGATCGCAGCCGATTTCAAGGTGGAAGACGTCTACCAGCTGTTGACCGAGCATCCCGACTTCGATCCGCGAATTCCGACGGCCGTGGTTTACGAAGGATGCTCGATGTATTTCACCGACGAAGAAAACCGGGAAATTCTTGGGGCAGTCGCGAAGTGCCTGCAACACCCCGACAGCCGTTTGTGGTGTGACGTGGTGACCGAAAACGTCGTCGACGGGACAACGGATCAACCAGAGATCACCCGCTTTCTGGACGGCATGGATGAGTTGGGCGAACGCTTCATTTTCGGCAAAAATTGTCCGGAAACCTTCCTTCGACGATGCGGTTTTGTGGGGGCCGAGACGAGAACAGCCGGGAACCACCTGCAGTCAGACGACCCTGTCATGGCGACCTACCAGTTCGTCGTTGCCACCGCGCGTCGCAAGGGAAACTAGGTCACGTTCAACGGAAATTCCTTAACTGGACAGCGCCAAGTTGGGCCAGCCGAATGGCGCCAGCCGCGGTTTTGACGATCAGAACCGCGGCTAGCGACAAACCGGCTCGCCCCGGCTTTGGGTGTCCGGAAAACCATCTCGGCAAGGAAATCAGCGAAAAAGGAGGCACAACCGACACAATTGGTCAAACCCCGACAGCCGAACCGGACGACACAAGTACAGCCACTGCTATTTTTGCTTCGATCGACTCGGTCAACGGCGTCTCTCGATGATGCGACTCTTTTTACATTCACTCGCGATTCTGCTGCTCGCCGCGATCGGTGCCGAGCGGGTCGTCGCTCAAGGCGCCATCGTCTCCGCCGGAGGGCCGGTCCACCGGTCGATGGGAGGCGCGTCCACGGCGGCCCCCCTCAGCGCTCTGGGAGCGATGTACTGGAACCCCGCCACCATCAGTGGGCTGGAGCACTCGGAACTGGAAGTCGGCGTCGACCTATTGATGACCGACCATGTCGTCAATTCGTCGATCGGCGGATTGGGCGCCGGGTCCACCGAAGCGGAGCCGGGTACGTTTCCCGTCCCCAACTTCGCCTGGGTCCATCAGATCCAAGACTCGCCGCTGACGTTCGGATTTTCCGTCAATTCGATAGCCGGCTTCAAAACCAATCTCGCACCCGATCCGACGAACCCGGTCTTAGCGCCTCAAGCGGCGGGAGGATTGGGTCGGGTCAGCTCGGAGGCCTCTTTCCTGCAACTATCACCGGTTCTTTCGATCGCACTCTCGGATCGATGGTCGATCGCTGCCGGACCGATCATCACCACGGCGCAGATTGGCCTGGAACCTTTTGTGTTCGACAGCGCCAACGGTGACAATACGTACCCGTCGGGCCGCGCGACCCGTTACCACTGGGGTGGCGGCGCTCAGTTGGGAGTCTATTTCATCGGCGAGCAAGACTGGCACTGGGGGGCGTCCATCAAAACCCCGGCGTGGATGGAGACGTTCGAGTTCTTCGGCGAGGACGAAAACGGGCTCCACCGATCCGTTCACGCCTCGATCGACCTGCCAATGATTCTGTCGGTCGGGGCCGCCTTTGACGGTATCGATCATTGGGTGCTGGCGCTGGACGCCCGCTTCATCGACTACGGATCAGCCGACGGGTTTGGCGACTCTGCCGCCTTCGACGCCAGCGGTCGGCTGAACGGGCTGGACTGGAGCAGCGTCATGGCGGCCGCGATCGGCGTGCAACGTTCCATCGGCGATCGGTTGTTCCTGCGCGGCGGCTACACTTACAACCAAAATCCGATCAAGGAGGCGGAGTCGTTCTTCAATGTCGCCTCTCCTCTGATCTATGAACACATGCTCAGCTTCGGCGGATCGCTTCGTTTGGACGAACATGTCTCTGTCAGTGCGGCTTATTCCCACTACTTGGAAAATTCGCGGACAGGCCCGATCTACTCGCCCGCCTTGGGCGCGGTGCCGAACTCGTCGGTCACCAACGAACTAAGTGCCAGCTTCATCAGCTTTGGCATCTTGATGCAACATTGAGAGCGTGTCTGAAACCGTTGAGCCCGCCGTAGCTGCCGTCGCCATGGGGGTGTAAGGAACGAACGATCAACAACTGGCGGCTTGCATTGCCCTCTCTCGAGATCTCGCCCGGCTATTCCCGCTGCGCGGGGCCGGGAGAGAAGTATCAAAAGGACAGTGATTGATCGCTCGTTCCTAAAGACTACGCCATGGCGAGCGTCGTTACGGTTTTCGGATCGACGCTGGCTGTCCGGGTCATGCTTTGACGGGTTGGGCGAATTGTTTTTTCGCCCAAGCGGCCGCGCCCATCACGCCTGCGTCGTCTTCCAGCTTGGCGGCAACCACTTTGAATCGATCTTTGTAAACGGACATGACGCGTTGGCGGGCACTGGCGCGGACCGTTCCGACGATCAAATCTTCCATCGCCTCCACCAGGCCGCCACCCAAAACGATCGTATCGGGGCACATCAGGTGGACGACGTTCACGACGGCGTAGCCGATCGCTTCACAAGCTTCTTCGACGAGTTGTTGGATTACTTTGTCGCCCTCCTTGACTGCGTCGGCGAGTGCGCCGGAGCGGATTTGCGCGACATCGGTGCCCGCGTCTTTGAACAAGTGAGGGGCCTCGCCTCGGTAGGCTGCCTTGGCCGCCTCGGCTGCGATGGTCAGCCGACTCGCCTCCGCTTCCAGCGTACCCGGCATTTCGAAGCCGCTCTTCCGACCGCTGCTGCTGATTCGCGTATGCCCGATTTCCATACAGGAGATCCCACCGCCGTGCAGAATCTGGCCCTCGTACACACAACCGCCGCCGACCCCGGTGCCGGGGAATATCCCGACGGTGCATCGAGATCCCTTCGCAGCCCCGAATACGTATTCGCCGTATACCCCGGCATCGACATCATTGAGCACCGTTACCGGGCAATCGAACCGCTCGATCAGAATGCTGCGGATGTCCACATTCTCCCACCCGAGATTGGGGGCAAACAGGATCCGCCCGTTCTCCAAATCGATCGGGCCCGGGCAGCCGATGCCGATCCCGGCGATCCGATCTTTGTCTAAGTCGTTTTCCTCAAGCAGGCGATCGATCGTGGAGGTGATCCGCGCGGTTCCGCTGTCGGATCCCTCCCGCCCTTTTGTCTTGCGGCGACGGCGGGCGATGCTTTTAAACGATTCGTCGTAGGCGGCCGCCAGCATTTTGGTGCCGCCAAGATCAAACCCGATCCAGAGGTCTTTCAAAATAATCCTCGCCGACAATGAAGTAACTCTTCGTGACTGCCCCCCACCCGTCACCGGGTCGGGGCAATCTGCCCTGGGCCCGTCCGACCACTGCCGAACGATCCACCCCTGATGAAGTGTGGTGGACTGCTTGGTGAATGGTGGCTAGCAGAACGACCCGACCGGACCAGTTCAACCCCCGAGCAGGCTCCGTCGCTTGTCCGGCGG
>JGI12210J13797_10788178_pt1 | contig 10626 bp, 8 predicted proteins | sample ElkSlonscriptome_3_FD_13797 | JGI IMG/M metagenome (IMG submission 13797) | reverse complement strand
CAGATCCTGATGGTGCCGGTGCGCGACCTGACCGTCAGCCTCAACCTCTATGACACCAAGACAGGTCTCGTGCTTTTTCACATTGCCTTCCAGACCGGCTTTTGCACGCTCTTCATGCGCAACTTCATCCGCGCCCTGCCCTTTCCGCTGATCGAGGCGGCACGCGTCGAAGGTATCGCGGAGTGGCGGATCTTCCTTTTTGTTGTCCTGCCGCTGATGAAGCCGGCGCTGGCCGCGCTTTCGGTGCTGATCTTCACCTTCATCTGGAACGATTACTTCTGGGCGGTTGTGCTGACCCAAGGGCCTGATTCACAACCGGTCACGGCGGGGATCACCGCCTTCAATTCGCAATTCCGCGCAGCCTACCACTTGATGAGCGCTGGTTCGATCGTCGCGGCGCTGCCGCCGGTGCTGATGTTCTTCCTGATGCAAAAGCACTTTATCGCGGGCCTGACACTCGGAGCCGTGAAGTAGACGCATGACCCGCCATTTCCGCATCGACGATGCCCGCCAGACAATGGTGCTGGCGGCAACGCAGAAACGTCTGCCGCAGGTGGTCTACTGGGGTGCGCGTCTGCCTGATGACGAAGACCTTGCGGCGCTGCAGGCGGCCCATGCGATCGACGTGACCGGCGGGATGCTGGACGACAATCCCGACCTGTCCATTTGCCCCGAGGCCGCGCGCAGCTTTCCGGGCCAGCCAGGTCTTGCGCTGCGCGATGACACAGGAAAGCCGATCGTGCCGGCCTTCGCCTTTCACGACGCGGAGCAAAGCGACGGCTTGACGTTGACTTATGGCGACGCGGCGCATGGGCTGACCCTGACCGCGACATTCAAGGCCGACCCCGAGACCCATATCATCACCTGTCAGACCGCCCTCGAGACCACGCAGCCGATCTATCTCGACTGGCTCGCCGCGCCGGTGATGCCCGGCCCACAGCTATCGGACGAGATGATCGACATTTCCGGGCGGTGGATCGGAGAGTTCCAGCTCAACCGGACGCCATGGTCCGCCGGCATACGCCTGCGCGAAAACCGCACCGGCCGCACTGGGCACGAACATTTTCCGGGGTTGGTCGTGCCCTGCCGTGGGGCGACGAACACGCAAGGCGAGGCCTATGCATTCCACTATGGTTGGTCGGGCGGACACCGGATGATCGCCGAGGAATTGCCCGACGGCCGCCGCCAGATCCAGTGGGGCCATGCCGGACGGATGGAAGTGACGCCGGGACAGCGGTTCGAGACCGCCCCGCTCTACTTGACGTATTCGGCTTCCGGCCTGAACGGTTGCGCGACGGCATTCCAGCGCCATCTGCGCGACCGTATCGTCACATGGCCCAAGCCCGACATGCCGCGCCCCGTCCACTACAACTGCTGGGAGGCCGTCTATTTCGATCACAGGATTCCCGTTCTGCAGGACATCGCCAGCCGCGCCGCGGCCCTCGGGGCCGAGCGGTTCGTGCTGGATGACGGCTGGTTCGGTCGGCGTGACGATGACACCCGCAGCCTGTCGGACTGGATCGTGGATACCCGGAAGTATCCCGACGGGTTGCAGCCGTTGATCGCGCATGTCCACCGGCTGGGCATGACGTTCGGGATCTGGTTCGAACCGGAGATGATCAACGAAGACAGCGATATCCACCGCGCGCATCCCGACTGGGTGTTGGGCGCTGCCGATCAGGTACTCGGGCGGCAACAAAAAGCCCTCGACATGGCCAGGCCCGAGGTGCGTGACTATCTCTTCGAGCGGATCGCCGCGATCCTGCGCGAATACGCGATCGACTATATCAAATGGGACCACAACCGGGTGCTGCCGATGCCGGACGCGGCACAGACACGGGGCTCTTATGCGCTGCTCGACCGGCTGCGCGCGGATTTCCCGCAGGTCGAGATCGAGAGCTGCGCCTCGGGTGGCGGGCGGATCGATTTCGGCATCCTGCGCCGCACCCAGCGCGTCTGGCTGTCCGATAGCAATGACGCACTTGAACGGCTCCGGATGCAACATGATGCCGCCCTGTTCCTGCCGATGGCGGTCACAGGCAGTCACGTCGGGCCGCGCCGCTGCCATACCTCGGGGCGCGTGCTCGACATTTCATTGCGGGCGTGGGTCGCAGCACAGCGCCACATGGGCTTCGAGATGGACCCGCGCGAACTGGACGAGACCGAGACCGCCGTCCTGACCGAGATCACGGCATGGTGGAAGGCCAACCGCGACTGGATGCGCACCGCTGATATCCTGCGTCTCGACAGCCCCGACCCGGCTGTGATCGCCGAAACGCAAACGGCCCGCGACGGTAGCCGTTTTGTGGTCTTTGCAGGCAAGGCGGCGACCAGCACCCAGATCGCGCCGCGTCCGCTTCGACTGACGGGGCTCGATCCGCAGGCGCGCTACCGGATCGACTTGGCCAATCGGAATACCTTGCATCACCTGTCGCGTGGACCTGTCGCCCTGAAAGACGGACCGCTGGACCTGTCGGGCGCCTACCTCATGCACCACGGCATCACCCTGCCGTGGTCATTTCCGGAACAGATGTGGGTCGTCGAAGGGGAAAGAACATGACCCAACCCGTAACCCCGGCATGGATCGGCGTCGACTGGGGCACCAGCAACATGCGCGCCTGGGCGATGTCGCAAAGCGGTTCGGTCCTTGCCGAGGCAAGCACGCCCAAAGGCATGGGAGGCCTGACACGCGACGACTACGAGGGGGTGCTTCTCGACACGATCGGGTCATGGCTGGACAGGCCGACACCCGTGATCGCCTGCGGCATGGTCGGTTCGCGCCAGGGCTGGGTCGAGGCACCTTACGCCACAGTGCCCTGCCCGGCCTTGCCTGCAGGGCTGACCCCTGCGCCGACCAGGGATGAGCGGCTCGCGGTCTACGTCATCTCCGGCATCAAACAATCCGACCCCGCCGACGTGATGCGCGGCGAGGAAACACAGATCGCGGGCTTCCTCGCGCTCAACAAGAACTGGGATGGTGTGATCTGCCTTCCGGGGACGCATACCAAATGGGTGCATGTCAGCGCGGGCGAGGTCGTCAGCTTTCAGACCTGCATGACGGGCGAGCTGTTCCACGTGACCGCGACCCGGACCGTCCTGCGCCATTCGGTTGCCGACACCGGCTGGGATGACGCAGCCTTCCTGCAAGGTGTCGAAACGACGATGGCGCGTCCTGAACGGCTGGCCGCACGGCTTTTCGGGATCCGGGCCGAAAGCCTGCTCGACGGTCTGGATGGCGCCGCTGCGCGGGCGCGGCTGTCGGGGCTTTTGATCGGCGCGGAACTGGCGAGCGCCAAACCCTACTGGCTTGGCCAGCAAATCGCGGTGATCGGCGAAGGTAGTCTGGCGGGGCATTACGTTGCCGCACTGGCCGCGCAGGCCGCGACGGCAAGTCAGGTCAATGCGAAATCGGCAACGCGCGCAGGACTTGCCGCCGCCTATGCCCGTCTGAAAGGATAGCATCCATGGACCGTCCCCTGATCGCCATCCTGCGCGGTATCGCACCGCCGCAAGCCGTTGCCATAGCCGAGGTGCTGATCGAGGCGGGCATCACCAGGATCGAAGTGCCGCTGAATTCGCCCGATCCGTTCGACAGCATCAGGTCCATGGCGCAAACCTGCGGCGATCGCGCGCTGATCGGTGCCGGTACCGTACTGTCGGTCGAGGACGTGGGTCGCGTGGCGCAGGCCGGTGGCAGGCTGATCGTATCACCCAACTGCGATCCGCGCGTGATCGTCGCCACAAAGACGGCCGGAATGCAAAGCTGGCCCGGAGTGATGACCCCGACCGAATGCTTTACCGCGCTCAAGGCGGGTGCGGACGGTCTGAAGATCTTTCCCGCCAGCCTGATCGGTCCCGACGGTATCAAGGCGATCCGCGCCGTTCTTCCACCCCAGACACAGGTCTATGCCGTAGGCGGGGCCGGGGCGGATAATTTCGCCGACTGGATCAATGCGGGTGCGGATGGCTTCGGGATCGGCTCGGCGCTTTACAAACCGGGCATGTCGGTCGCAGATGCAGCCGAGCGTGCGCGCGATCTGGTCGCGGCATACGACAAGAGCACCTCGCGATGATATTCGATGCCACACAATGCCAGCTGGGCGAGGGTCCGCTATGGCACCCCGCAAGGAACGAATTGTTCTGGTTCGACATCCTGGAAAAGCAGCTGCGAACACGGGACCGACACTGGCAATTCGACGAATTCGTCAGCGCCGCCGGCTGGGTCGATGAAGATACCCTACTGATCGCCACAGCCTCGGCTTTGCGCCGTTTCAGCATTTCGACAGGGGTATCCGAACCTGTCTGCCCGCTGGAAGCGGACAATCCGCTCACGCGGTCCAATGATGGTCGTGCCGACCCGCGCGGCGGCTTCTGGATCGGAACGATGGGCATCGGTGCGCAGGACGGTGCGGGCGCGATCTACCGCTATTATCAGGGCACGCTGCGCAGGATTTTCGCCCCTATCACGATATCGAACGCGATCTGCTTCGCACCCGACGGCAACACGGCCTTCTTTGCCGATACGCCAACGCAGATGATCATGCGCGTGGCTCTGGACGAGGACGGCTGGCCGGACGGAGATCCCGAACTTCATATCGACCTGCGCGATACCGACTTCCGGCCCGACGGCGCGGTCGTGGACGCCGCAGGCAACCTGTGGAACGCGCAGTGGGGCGTTGGCCGGGTCGCCGTTTACAACCCTGCCGGCAAACCCGTCGAAAGCTTCAGCTTCGCTGCGGCGCAGACGTCCTGCCCGGCGTTCGGCGGCGCCGATCTGACGACCCTCTACTGCACTTCGGCCGCGATCGGCCTCGACGGCCCCGAAGAGGGCAAGACCTTCACCACCCCGACAGGCTATACCGGTCAGGCGGAATACCGGGTGATCCTCTCGCCCTGAACGGCTGCTTCATCTTGGCCGAAAAACTCAAAAGGACTGCCATGAAACGCACGCTCGGCGTCTGCTACTATCCCGAACACTGGCCCGAAGACCGATGGGCCGAGGACGCCGCCCGCATGATCGAAACGGGCCTGTCATGGGTCCGGATCGGCGAATTCGGATGGAGCCGGATGGAACCCGAACCCGGGCGGTTCGACTGGCGATGGCTGGACCGTGCGGTCGAGGTGCTGGGTGCTGCGGGTCTCAAGATCATCCTCGGCACACCCACGGCGACACCACCACGCTGGATGCTGGACAAGCACCCCGACATGCTGGCCGTGGACGCGATGGGCCACCCGCGAAAATTCGGCTCGCGGCGGCACTACGATTTCAGCTATCTGCCCTACCGCGAGGAATGCCGCCGCATCGCCAAGGCGATGGGGGAACGCTATGGCGACAATCCGCATATCGCCGCATGGCAGATCGACAATGAATACGACTGTCACGACACCACGATCAGCTATTCGGCGGCCGCCCGGCGCGGTTTTCAGGATTGGCTGGCGCAGAAATACCAAAGCACCGAGGCACTCAACCGTGCATGGGGTAACGTTTTCTGGTCGATGGAATACGACAGCTTCGACCAGATAGATCTGCCCAACCTGACGGTGACCGAACCCAACCATCCCCACCAGCTGGCCTTCCGGCGCTACAGCTCGGATCAGGTGGTCGCCTTCAACAAGGTGCAGGCGGATGCGTTGCGTCGCCATACCGATGCACCGCTGATCCATAATTACATGGGGCGGATCACGTCGTTCGATCACTGGAAGGTGGGCGCCGACCTCGATATCGCCTCGTGGGACAGTTACCCGATCGGCTTTCTGTCCGACCGGCTGGAAAGTGCCCCCGCTTTCAAACGCGCCTTCCTGCGTCAGGGGCACCCCGACATGCAGGCCTTTCACCACGATCTTTACCGTGCCGTTGGCAAGGGCCGGCTTTGGGTGATGGAACAGCAGCCGGGGCCGGTGAACTGGGCCCCCTACAATCCCGCCCCGCTGCCCGGCATGGCGCGGCTCTGGGCATGGGAGGCCTTCGCCCATGGTGCGGAAACGGTCTGTTATTTCCGGTGGCGTCAGGCCCCTTTCGCGCAAGAACAGATGCACGCAGGCCTGTTGCGTCCCGACAGCGCCCCCGCACCGGCGCTGGCCGAGGCGCGTCAGGTGGCCGATGAAATCGCCGAACTGCCGCAGGTCGGCACCGCCGATGCCGAAGTGGCCCTGATTTTCGACTATGAGAGCGCGTGGGCCTGGGATGCACAGCCCCAGGGTGCCGATTTCGATATGTTCCGCCTTGCCTTCGCGGCCTATGGCGCACTGCGGCGGGCGGGGCTCAATATCGACATTCTGCCCGCTGATACCGGCGACCTCGGCGCCTACAAGCTTGTCCTCGCCCCCGGCATCATGCGGCTGAGCGATCCGCTGCGCGCAGCTCTCTCGCGCTTCACCGGCCTCGCGCTTCTGGGGCCGCGCACCGATACCAAGACCGATGAACTTGGGATACCCGAACCGATGGGCCCCGACCTGCCGGGGATTGACGTGACAGTGGCCCTGACCGAAAGCATGCCGCCCGACGCAGGCATTCCCCTCACGGGCGGTGGACAATTTCTGCATTGGTTCGAGCATCTCGAGGGCGATGCCGAGGTATTCGCGACGACCGAGACCGGACAGCCGGCGATCATGGGAGATGCGAACCTGCGTTATCTCGCAGGCTGGCCCGATGATCCGACTTTCGACCGCATCATCACCGAAGCTGCCGCGGATCAGGGGCTGATCACGCATGACATGCAGGGCGGGCTGCGGATCCGCGATACCGCCACCCACCGTTTCGTCTTCAACTATGCACCCCATGCACTGACGTGGAACGGCACGCGCATCCCGCCAGCCGGCGTCCATTGGGAACCGCGTGCGTGAAGCGTTTCGGGACGACACACGACGGTCGGGTCGTGCATCAGGTCACAATCGGTGCCGGTGATCTGTCTGCCACTCTGCTGACGTGGGGCGCGGTTGTTCAGGAAGTACGACTTGCGGGAGTGACGCACAGTCTGACACTGGGGTCGGACACTCTTGCGGATTACCTGGGCCCTATGCGCCACCACGGGGCGCTGATCGGACCGATCGCCAACCGGATCCGCACCGCCCGGGCGCGCATCGACGGAATGGTTTATGAACTGGAGCGTAATCAGGATGAACGCATCCACCTGCACTCGGGCGATCAGGGCACCCACCGGCAGATCTGGCAGGTCGACGAATGCGGCGCGGACAGCGTCACCCTAAGTCTGGACTTGCCCGATGGGATGTGCGGCTTGCCCGGCAATCGCAGGATCACCGCGCGGTTCGGCATCGAGGCACCGGCGACCCTGCGGATGGATCTGACCGGCACGACCGATGCCACGACCCTGATGAACTTCGCCAACCATAGCTTCTGGAACCTCGACGGGACGGCGGATTTTGCCGGACATCGCCTATGGATCGACGCCCGTCACTATTTGCCGACAGATGCGGATGATTGCCCCACGGGCGAGATTGCCGAGACCGCTGAAACCGCGTACGATTTTACGACGGCACGCGCCATTGGCCCCCGGCGCCCGGCGCTGGACACCAACTTTTGCATCGCACGGACCAGCCGGCCATTACAGGACGTGCTGCGCCTGACGGGGAAGAGCGGTGTGTCGATGACGCTGGGCACCACCAGCCCCGGCGTTCAGGTCTATGATGCGCGTCATGCGCAGCGGCCCGGCAAAGGCCCCTACGAAGGACTGGCGATCGAGCCGCAGTACTGGCCGGATGCCCCTGACAATCCGCATTTTCCGTCCATCAAGGTGACGGCCGGAACCGGTTTCGCGCAAACGACGACCTGGCGTTTCGCCCGTTGACGAGGGGCGCGATGACAGACGCCAAATTGTCGCATGCAGAAGTCAGAAAAATATTACGTTTTCATATACTTGATGAAAAACCTCCAGAACCGCGCCCTGCTGTCGCAGGAGGGTGAAAACGGAAGGGGGGTCCCTATCTATACATTAACAAAACAAAATGGGTATAGACAGCCTGACCGATGGAAATCGACACCTTCATTCTCTCGCGTATTCAGTTCGCCGCGAATATCTCTTTTCACATCCTCTTCCCGACCATCACGATTGCATTGGGTTGGGTCCTGCTGTTCTTCAAGCTGCGCTACAACGCGACCGGCGAAATGCGCTGGATGGAGGCCTATCGCTTCTGGGTGAAGATCTTCGCCCTTTCGTTCGCCATGGGCGTGGTCTCGGGCATCACGATGTCCTTCCAGTTCGGCACCAACTGGCCCGGCTTCATGGAAAAGGTCGGCAATATCGCCGGTCCGCTTCTCGCCTACGAGATCATGACCGCCTTCTTCCTCGAGGCTGTCTTCCTCGGGATCATGCTTTTCGGTTTCAGCCGCGTACCCAACTGGCTGCATACGATGGCGACCTTCCTCGTCGCCTTCGGTACCATGATGTCCGCCTTCTGGATCATCGTGCTCAACTCGTGGATGCACACGCCACAAGGGTTCGAGATGATCGACGGCGTGGCACATGCGACCGACTGGTCGGCCATCATCTTCAATCCCTCGATGCCCTACCGCTTTGCACACATGGTGCTGGCAAGCTTTCTGACCGTCAGCTTCCTGATCGCGGGCGTCAGCGCGTTCCGCTGGTTGATCGGCGGCCGGACGGAAGGCGTGCGCGTCGCGCTCAAGACGGCCGTTTTCGGTGCCGCCCTGTTGATTCCCGTGCAGATCTATCTCGGTGACCTGCACGGCCTGAACACCAAGGAATATCAGCCTGCCAAGGTCGCTGCCATGGAAGGTAACTGGGAAACCGACACGGGCGTCCCGCTGATCCTGTTTGCGCTGCCCGACGAAGAGGCGCGCGCGAACGATTTCGAGATCGGCATTCCCAATCTTGCCTCGTTCATCCTGACCCACGACTGGAACGGCGAGGTACAGGGACTCAACGATTTTGTCGCAGAGGACGGCACCGTGCTGCACCCGCCCGTGAACCCCGTTTTCTGGTCGTTCCGCGTGATGGTCGGCACAGGTCTTCTGATGCTGCTCGTCAGTTGGGGTGCCAGTGCGATGATCATCCGCAAAAGGCGTGGCGTCGAAGGCCTGCCGAGGCCGGTGCTCTACGGACTGGTCGGCATGAGCTTTTCGGGCTGGGTCGCCACCCTTGCAGGCTGGTACACCACCGAGATCGGCCGGCAGCCGTGGCTTGTCCAGGGCGTGATGACCACCTACGAGGCGGTCGCGGATGTCCCTGCGCCCATGGTCGCCTCGACCCTGATCGCCTATCTGGCCATCTACGCCGCGCTGCTGGGGGCCTACATCTTCGTGATCTTCTACCTCGCGCGCAAGGCCGCCCGGGGCGAACCCATCGGAACGAGGGTCGATCCTGCAATCAAAGCGGCCTCCAAGGCCGTCCCGGCGGAGTAACGCGACATGGACCTTTTCGGTGATCCGGCCATCTGGCTTCCGTTTGTATTTGCCGCCCTCATGGGTGCCTCGATCCTGATCTACGTCATTCTCGACGGGTTCGACCTCGGGGTCGGGGTATTGTTTCCCTTTGCCGACGAAGACGAGAAAGACAGCATGATCGCCTCGATCGGACCGTTCTGGGACGCGAACGAGACATGGCTGGTACTGGCGGTCGGTCTGCTTCTGGTGGCTTTCCCGAGCGCCCATGGGGCCATCCTCACGGCCCTCTACCTGCCTGTGGCGATCATGCTGATCGGCCTGATCCTGCGGGGCGTCGCATTCGAGTTCCGCGCCAAAGCGCCCACGCCGCACAAACGGGCATGGAATAACGCCTTCTTCGCAGGCTCGCTGATGACCTCGCTCAGCCAGGGTTTCATGCTGGGAATGTATGTCATGGGGCTGGAATGGACGTGGCTCAACGTCGGCTTCGCACTGCTGACATCCGTTTTCCTCACCGTCGGCTACAGCTTCATCGGCGCGACATGGGTGATCCACAAATCGGGCGATGCATTGCAACGCAAGGCGGTGACCTGGGCACGGGGTGGCATCTGGGGCCTTGTCATGGGTATCGGTGCAATTTCGCTTGCGACACCCTTCGTCAGTGCGCGGATTTTCGACAAATGGTTCAGCTGGCCCGAGGCGCTTTACCTGTCGCCTCTGCCGATCCTCTCGGCAGGGCTTGTGGTTGCGCTCTGGGCGATGCTGCGCCGGATGCCATTCACGGGCGACAGGTTTTCCTGGCTGCCCTTTGCAGCGGCGACAGCCCTCTGGGTCATGGCGTTCGGCGGGATGGCTTACAGTTTCTACCCTTATGTGGTGCCCGAACAGATCACCATTTACGAGGCCGCAAGCGCCCCCGAAAGCCTGTTCATCATCCTGATCGGCACCTGTATCGTGCTACCGACGATCATGGGTTACACCGTCTTGTCGTACTTTATCTTCCGCGGCAAAGCGACCGAGTTGCGCTATGACTGAAGCAGCCGGCAATCGGCGGTTTCCGCGCCAGATTCGGTTTGACACCTCTGGCGGCATTGCGTAATCGGTCGCTCGTGGTACGGCGCGGTAGCTCAGTTGGTTAGAGCGAACGACTCATAATCGTTAGGTCGGGAGTTCAAATCTCCCCCACGCCACCACCACACTCCTTCCCGATCAGACAGAGGCGCTAACCGCGGCTGTGTGTCCCGACTTACGGGCGTTTGGCTGCG
>JGI12210J13797_10477253_pt1 | contig 10630 bp, 10 predicted proteins | sample ElkSlonscriptome_3_FD_13797 | JGI IMG/M metagenome (IMG submission 13797) | reverse complement strand
TCAACTATCTGTTGGAAAATGACGCGACGGTTGATGAAGCGATCAAATCACTTGGTATCGAACAAGTCGACGATAGCGAGATTGACACCTTGTGCCAAGAACTTCTCGACGCGAATCCAAATGTCGTCGAAGACGTACGTGGCGGAAAAGTGCAAGCCGTCGGCTCGTTGATTGGTCAGGCCAAGAAGAAAAACCCCAACGCCAATCCGCAGCAAGTTCGCGAAACCCTACTGCGGCTCATTGGTGAGTAGAGAGGTTGACGAACGACTCGAATTTAACGCTTCTTTAAAGCTCCATTTTCTGCAAAGCCTTTAACAACGCTAACGTCGCTTCGGTTTCTTCGATGACGACATGGTCGGCTCCGGCAGTTTGTAATTTCGGAGCACTCGATTGGTAGCGGCAGCGAACGATGAGACGACCACCCTTATTGACCTTCGTTACCACGCGAACAATTTGAATTGCAATCGAATCCGAGGGCACACAGACAACCGTTAGTACCGACGAGGGAACTTCTGCGATTCTCAAAATTTGTGGGTCCGTCGCATCGCCCGCGACGGTACGAAATCCCTCTTGAGCAAACGAGTGTAAATTGATCGGGCTCAAATCAATCAAACATACGTCTTTACCGAGCGTTTCCAGTTGCGATGCAATCCGACGACCGATCGGCCCCGCCCCGATCACGGTCGCGCGCAGGCTATCAATCGATTGCTTCTTGCCCACCAAGTGATGCTCTTCAGCGACTGTATCTTCTTGAATCAACCGCAGGCCAGCTTTCATCAGGGGCGGTGTCAAAATCAATGAACCGACAGCGATGGCGACGATCCGCTGATAAGCTTCCTCCGAAATCGTCCCCGACTGGGCACCGAGTAGCGCCAACACGAACGCAAACTCACCAATATGCGCCAGGCCAATTCCCATCGCAAAGGCTCGGACGATCGGTAGCCCCGTCAAGCGAAGGGCAACCGTTGCGGCAATCGACTTGAGTAGGATCACTCCCAATAACGCCGAGCCCATCAACACCGGTTCGTTCCAAAGTAAGCGGGGATCGAAAATCAGCCCAAGACCGACAAAGAAAACGGCAGCAAAAACTTCGCGAAACGGTAATACCAGTGCGTCGATTTGTTTGGTCCAACGATTGCCATTAAAGATCAAACCCGCCGCGAACGCACCGACCGCTGGCGGCAAATGAACCGAGTAGGCGGCCAGCGTCACCGCACCAAGCGAAACAAGCGTGAACAAAATGACTAATTCAGGACTACGGTATCGGGCCAGTATTGGAATGATCGATTTTGCCAACAACCATCTCAGTCCAAGAATCGCCAAAACGAAGACTAACGAGGTCAATGCCAAAAAACCATACGCGGCGATGCCCACCGTTTCGCCGTTTTCGCCAGAGTCGCCGGTTAACAAAGGAACCATTAGCAACAGCGGAATCAATGCGGCATCCTGAAACAACAAAATGCCGATCGCTCGCCGTCCATGTGACCTTTGCGAGTGGCCCCATTCAGATAACGCTTTGAAAACCAGTACGGTCGAGCTAAACGCGACCGCCGAACCAATCAATGTCGATCCTTGCAGACTTAGTCCGTACGAATGCATCACAATCGCCACGGGAACAGCAACCAACGTCATCTGCACGGCACCGCCGATCACCAGATGTCGTCCCAGTCGTTTGAGATCATCAAGTGAAAACTCAAGCCCAATCGAGAACAACAACAAAAATACTCCCGCTTCGGCGAAATGTTCCAATTGGTGATTGTGATCGAGAACCCATCCCAACACGCCTTGCCCTAAGATCGCACCGACAACCAAATAGCCAATCAAAACGGACGCACGAAGCCATCGACAGACGAACGAGGCAAGTAAGCCGGCAGCCAAGATGATGAGAAGGTCGTGAATGAGAGATTCAGTCATGGCGTTGATGCTTCCAATCGATCAAACCAACACGAATGTCGCATACGTTGGTTCCCGTCGGACCCGTCTTGAGCAGCCCATCGGTTTGCTCAAAGAAATGGTAGGCATCGTTTCGGCTCAGAAAGCCGTCGACGTCAAGTTTTTTCTCGGTAGCCATTCGGTGAACACGATCGTCGACAATTGCCCCAGCGGCATCGGTCGGTCCATCTTCGCCATCGGTCCCGCCTGAGAGGATCGCTATTTGCCCCCATTCGGTTTGTGACAAGGAACACTCAACCAATCGCTTGTAGGCTGATAATGCAAGTTGCTGATTGCGTCCTCCTAGCCCACGCTCGGACGCCGGAGCGAGAGTGACGACAGGCTCGCCGCCGGTAACAAAACAGTTTGCACGATGCGTGTTTCGATCTCGAAGCATCCCGACCAACATATCCGCATGATGGCGACCGACCTCTTCCGCCGAGCCTTCCGGATTGGTTTGCGAATGCATGATGTGATTGTAGCCCATTCGTTCCGCAGCGATCCCCGCTTCATCGACGGCCAAGGCGTTGTTCCCGATGATGATCGTCGTCGCGCGAGTTGTGATCGGGTGTGGAGCTTGACGAGCATTCTCTAGGACTCGATATACTGCCGCAGGAAGTGTTCGCTTTGGATCGAAACACGCTAGTATCTCGATCGCATCACTCGGAGTCGACATATCTTCGACCGTCGGTCCTGAGGCAATCAAGTCGATCGGATCTCCAAGGACATCGGAAAGCACGAGCGTAACAAGTCGACCCGCACGACATTGCCGAAGCAAACCGCCCCCTTTGACCCGGCTTAGGTGTTTGCGAACGGTGTTGAGTTCGACAATCCCCGCACCGCTCTCACTCATCCGGCGGATGACCGCCAACTTATTGTCGAGTGTGATTCCATGGCAGGGTGCGGTTAGTAATGCACTGCCGCCGCCAGAAAGCAGAGCGACACAAAGGTCGCGTGGCTTCGCATTTCCAACGAGATGAAGGATTTGCTCCGTTCCATAAACGCCTTCGGGGCGAGGCTCGTTGACGCCATTTGGGCGGGCTTCGTGAACGATGACACGTTGGGAAATCGAACCGAGGCTACTCTTGACGTTCTTTGATTCCTTCGAACACTGGGGAACATTGATCCATCCATTGATCGGCAACCACGATGCGATCTTGTCGCATAAACCTTCGGCCATCGCAGCGGTCGCCTTACCAGCACCAACGATCAGAACGCGGTCGAAATCCGCTCGGCTGAAAACGTGATCCTCAATGAACAGGTCATGTGGATTCGAATGGTCGACCGAAACCTGATCATGCAACAGCTCTCTGGCTCGAACCGAATCGACGCCAGCATTCCAAATTGTCAGAACATCGGTACGTGGCGTATTGATGGTAAGGTTATCCCGACTAAGAATGAAGAGCCCATCCGAAAACGTCAACTGTCACTCTGCTCTCCGATTGGATCGCGGTTTCTGCCGAAATGAAAATGTTTCAAGGAGCCAATCACGGCACGCTATCACTAGGTTTTACAGTAGCGGAAGTCGTCAAGACTTTCGATTTACTAAGCGAAACCACGCCGCAACGAAACTCTTGACGCTTTTCCGATACAAAAATTCACAAGCTCAGAGAGCAGAGCGACAATCAGCCGTCTCCCTTGATCGTTTCAAAGCTACGCAAGTCGTAATCGACGCCGGCATAGTCGAGGACTCGGCAAAGTGCTCGAAGCGCCACTCCAAAACCGTCCGGTCCACTTACGCCACCGAATTGGCCGCCACCTTTCACGTGAGGCTCTAAATCGACAAACACACCGTCAACGCCTCGTGACACCATGCGTTGATTCAGCTCTGGTAAGAAACCCTTCAAATCTCGAAAGATCGCTTCGTGATTGCTGTCGCCTCGATCTGCCGGTACGAAATGACTCACGCTGGCTTCATCGACGTGTTCGACTCGCGAAGTCGTCGTCGGATCGTGGTAGTCTTTCACGTGCAACCATCCCAAACTCGGCTTCATTGCGGTGTACTGAGCATAAACCTCGTCGGGCGAGAACCCTTGCATCACAATGTTGCCGCCATCAAAAATCGTCAACATCGCTGGGTGGTTTACCCTTTCGGCGATCGCAGCGAGCAATTGTCCGGTCTGGCCCACCAAATTGGCCTCGACCTCCAAACCAAACGTCAAACCATTGGCTTCACAAACGTCCGCAATTTGGCTTAGCTGGTCCGAGACCTGATCGACATGCTCCTCAGGCTTCGTTCCTTTGGGATGGTAAAACGAGAAGCCACGAATCAGTTTGCAGTTGAACGCATTGGCGCGGTCGCAAGCCGTTTGCACCTCGGTCTTTAGATATTCACCGAAAGGCACGTAGCGGTTTGCGGTGCCATCGTCCACATCGAGTAGCTTCACCTTGCCGATCGGAGAACCGATGCTGCTCACCTTTAGCCCGTAATCGCCCTGCATCTTCACCAGCTGCTGAATCTCGGGTTCGCTCAGGGCCATCACATTCTTAATGCCCTCACCGGCGTCAATGAACCGGATCGAGTAGTACTTCAGACCAAGAGCAGCGAAAACGCTGTATTGCTGGATGGCTAGTTTCTCATTGGCAGCTTCGTCCGCAAATCCACTTAATAATACGGGGGGCATCTTTTGTCCTGTCAGGTTGGAGGCATCGTTTCTAAATGTGTCACTGGATTAAATGTGTCGCTGGATCACGCACAAACGTAGCGGATCTTGTGAGAGACCCTCCCACAAACAAACGGTGTAGAAGAAAGACTTGACGACTTCTGCTACCGTCATGAAATTCAAACAATCAGGAAACCAGATCAGGGAATTGAACAATAATGTTACTATTTAGACCGCCACGTGGCGTCCAACGGGTCTCGATTTTTGCCTGGCGAGGCTTTACCTTTTCCAGAAAGTCGTCCATGATTCGATTGGTAACCTGTTCGTAAAAAATACCTTCGTTGCGAAACCGCTGCAGATACATTTTCAAACTCTTCAGTTCCACACAGTTTTTGTCGGGAATGTAAGAAAAGATTACCGTTCCATAATCGGGCTGTCCCGTTTTCGGGCAAACCGATGTAAACTCTGGGCAATGGTGTTCGATTGTAAAGTTTCTTTCCGGACTTGGATTGTCGAATACATCCAAAAGGTCCGCAAAATTTGTTGAGTCGCTCAATTTTGATTTCTCCGGTGAATAAGACACAATTTTTACATGCTTCGCCCAAACCGACTAGGGGGACAACCCTACGTATCGCTGAAACCTTCGTCAGTCGACAAGGCGAAGGCACACTGACGGGGAATGACAGCTTTTTTGTTCGCACCAGCGGATGCAACTTGAGGTGTTGGTTCTGCGATACCCCGTATGCCTCCTGGAATCCCGAAGGCGATCTCGTGTCGATCGAAGACCTCGTGCGAGCCGCAGTTGATTCAGGCGTGCACCACGTTGTTTTAACCGGTGGCGAACCGCTGTTGTGGCCCCAATCGACCGAGTTGGTCGAATCGCTTCAGGACGCTGGACATCACGTCACCATCGAAACAGCGGGCACGGTTGATCAAAATGCCCGAGCGGATCTATTGTCGCTAAGCCCTAAATTTGCCAGCAGTGCTCCCGATCCCAAAAAATACCCCGGTTGGCACGAACGACACAACCGACGCCGAATGCCGATCGAAATCATGAAAAAACTGATCGACCAAAGCTTGGATTATCAAGTAAAATATGTGGTAGCCCATCCATCGGATCTGAAGGAAGTATGTACCATTACCAGCGAACTCGGTGTTCCTGCCGACAAAGTTTGGATCATGCCGCAAGGGGTTACGCCGGAGGAGTTGGATGCGACGTCGCACTGGCTTTCGGATTGGACTCGAAGTGAAGGTTTTCATGAATGTAACCGGATGCACATTCGTTGGTACGGAAACCGCCGCGGTACCTGAGGAATTGAACTGGTTCCCAGACTCCCGCCTGGGGACCGGATGGATACAGGCTCCCGCCTGCCGAGTGACAAACTTACGAGGCAGGAGCCTCGCTTGCAGTGCGTCCCCAGGCAGGAGCTGGGGAGCGAGGAGTTGCGAATGTTTGAGCTTTTACCATCACCCCTTATTAGATTGCCAACAATGAAACCAACTCGATTACCGCTTCTTGGTCTCGCCTCCCTTCTCTTGTTTTCAGCATGCTCGCCAACACACGCGACCGCTTCCGAAACAGATAACGCGAAAGCAGCTAACGTGGAAAACAAAGTACTTCGTCATGCCGTCTTCTTTTCGTTCAAAGAGGAAACCTCCGAAGCGAAGATTGACAAGATTGTCGCCGCCTTCGCTGCTCTGCCCGAAAAAATTGATTCGATCATTGGCTTTGAGCATGGCGTCAATGTTGCCTCGAAAGAACGAAGTGGTGGTTTGACCCATTGTTTCCTGCTCACGTTTGCCGATGAGGCCGGCCGCTCGATCTACTTGCCGCATCCCGAGCACAAAGCGTTCGGCAGCGTCCTGCGTCCGCACGTTCAAGACGTGTTTGTTATCGACTTCTGGGGAACCCAGCCGCCAACGGCACCTGAGTCAAAGCAACTCAAAATGGCAATCTTCGTGAAATTCAAACCTGACGCAAATCCTGAGCAAATGAAATTGCTCGAAAACGCTGTTTCCGAAAAACTTGCAAAGCTTGATTCCATGCATCATTTGGAATGGGGCGTCAACAACAGTCCTGAAACTCACGATAAAGGGTTCACCCATGCAGGGATGCTGACGTTCACGGATTCCGAGGCTCGGGACCAAACGATCACCGATCCCGTCTATCAAGAGATCGCCGACTCGCTCGGAGAACTTGCCGAGAACGTTCGTATTCTAGAATTCTGGACTAATTGAGGCGAAAGATCATGACTCGCATGTTGATCGTCATCTGCCTTTGCATCCACGCGCCCTTTGCCGCGCGGGCCCAAGAGCGTCGGGCTGCGGCACCCTCGTTCGACCAGCGTGATCTGCAAGGTATCTTTTTCGATTCGCTCGATGATGCGTTTCGTGGCGAAAAACCATCGCTGTCGAAAGTTCGCCAATCGTCGAACCAAAGCATGATCGCCGCTTCCAAAACAGAGTCAAACGACGCGGTGGAAGCCGAATCGGGCGGTTCCAACGGATGGAATGAGCTCATTTCCCCCGCCGCACTCGAAGACGCCGTCAAAACGACCAAGTTGAACTTCGACTCCATGATCACCACTCCCGGAGCGTTCAACAGTGGCGGCTACTTAGATGCGCGGCTCGACTTGTCGATTCTGGCGACCTTGTTCGCCGTTATCAATGAATACAGTGGCGACGTCCGTTGGAAGGATCAAGCCGCAGCGGCACGCGATTTGATTTCGCGTACCGCATTCAATTGCAAGGCGGGCTCGACTCAGGTCTACAACGAAGCAAAGCTGAGAAAAGCCGATTTGCAAGACTTGGTCTCCGGCAGTGGACTGGCGAATCGAGATGCCAATCCTGAAAATGATTGGGCCATGATTGTGGACCGAACTCCGCTAATGCAGTATGCCGAAAAGCTTAGCGAACAAATCAGATCCGCCAGTCGGGATGCGAAGTCGACCGAAAACAACGCCGACGCCATTCGCCGTGACGCACAATTGTTGGCGATGGTCGGGCGAGTGCTGACCCGCGAGGGACTCGATGAAGCCGACGACGAAGATTACGCCGCGTTTAGCTTGAGCATGACCAAAGCGGCGACCGCCGTCGCCGTGGCGATCGAGCGAGGCGATTATGAGATCGGCCCCAAGGTGGGTGCGGTTACCCAAAGCTGTGATGCCTGCCATGAAATGTATCGCTAGGAGCCAAGTCATTCAAGAACCATTATCTGCACCCCAAACAACGCGGCTCGAGCACGTCGACATCGCCAGACTCGAACAATTTGCAAGCGATCTACTCGAGCGTTTCCCCAGCGGCTGTGTCATCGGACTTGTCGGTACCCTTGGCGCAGGAAAAACGCGGCTCGTTCAAGCGATTGCATCGGAGGCGGGGATCGATGTTGCAGAAGTCACCAGTCCAACGTTTACCTTGTTGCAGACTCATGCATCGGAGCGGCTCGTGCTTCATCATCTCGACGCCTACCGAATCAAAGACGAAGATGAATTCATTGAACTCGGTGTTGAGGAACTTTTTGAGGATGATTCCGCATGGACGATCGTCGAATGGGCCGACTTGGTATCTGGATCGATGCCGAAACAAACGATCTGGATCAAAATCGAACTCGAATCTGAAAACGATTGGCGAACTATCTCTGTCCGGGCAAGCTGTTAAACCGCTTGTCCATCGGGCCGCCCGTCCCCGAACACACACACGCCCCCCTGGGCGCGCATTTTAACTTTGCTCGATTGACCGCCTAGCCAGCTATTTCTACCTACGCTAACCTTTTTCCATGCCTTCTTCTTTCCACACCCCATCTGCCGACTCATCCAGTCGCGATCGCGATCGATCTATTCGTCGTCCGCGCCCGCAGATTAGCCTCGGGTTCATGATGCTAATGATGTTGATTTTTGCGTTGATATCAGCGGGCATATTGTATGCTTCGCGAGTGGATGCGGTTCAAGAAGAGATTAATCTGCTAGTGAAGGGGACACCCACCAGTGCCGGTGGCGAAAAATCGGGACGGTTGCCACATTTGGTCTTCATCATGTTCACGTTCACATCGCCGCTTCTGTTGGCTGGTGTTCTATCGAGTGGCCTCACTTTGCTACGATGGTTGAAACGGTAGAACGAACGTGAGTGTCAACATCCGACTGTTCGATCTCGAAGCGACCCTTGGCGATGTCCACCTCGATCGCGAGGAACTGGAGCAACTGGCCGCTTCACTTGGCAGCCGATTCGACAATATTTTGCGTCTCCGACCCAATGTCGCTCCGTCGGAAATTGAATCGCCTCTTGACTCGATCGACTGGTACGCACTTGGCTATCGGAATCTGTGCCGCCAGCAACGACCATCGAAACAATTGTCGTATGCATGTGGCGACTATTATCTGCAGGATGCTGGATCGTTGTTGGCGTTGGCGGCCGGCCAAGTGGATACCGACAAATCGCTGCCTTCGATGCTGGTTTGTGATCTTTGTGCAGCCCCGGGCGGTAAAGCAAGTGCGGTTGCGGAGGTGCTCGGTGACGGAGGCTTCTTGTTGGCAAACGAGCCGATCCGCTCGCGCATACCCCCACTGCTTCACAATCTTGCACGAACGGGATCGGGCCGGTTTGCCGTCAGTTCGTTGGACCCTGAGAAGCTCGCCAAGAAAGTTCCTGGTGTTTTTGACAGGGTGCTCGTCGATGCACCGTGCAGTGGTCAAGCACTTGTCGGACGCAATCGCCAATCCGAGGCTGCGTTTTCACAAAAACAGATCGAGCACAGTGCGTCACGCCAGCGTCGGATCTTGGCTGCTGCAACCATGCTGCTAAAACCGGGCGGGAGAATAATCTACAGCACCTGTACCTTCGCGACGGCCGAAAATGAGGAGCAGGTCAAGTGGATGATTGACTCGTTAGGGTTAACACCCGCCCCCATCGACCGTCTCGATCCATACCGTTCACCAGGAAGTCCCGCCAGTTACAGGATTTGGCCGCACCGACACGCATGTGCGGGCAGTTTCGCGGCATCGTTATCGCAGCCGCTAGAGGCTTCGGGAGCTTTGATGCCTCGTTTGCGAAAAACGCAGCCAGTCAAACCAGAAGCCGATTTATCGAATTGGTACCATGGCGATTTGAGCACCTATCGCTATTTCGGCAGCGGAGTGAACTTGTACGCATTACCGTCCGATGCCCCGGACTGGGTTGAAAGCGTAGCGGTTGCGGGACCGGAGATTGCCTATAAAACGGGAAAAGTGTGGAAGCCAGCCCATGCGGGAGCCCTTCGCCGAGATTCGCTAACCCCGAGCTCGCCCCCAAGCTCGGGGATAGCGATCCAGCACACCGATGTCGACAGCGAAACGGCCAGGGTTTACTTGTCAGGTGCCACGATCGCGAACTCGGAACGAGGTTGGAGTGTCGTCATGCATGCTGGTCGGCCGCTAGGGTGGATCAAATCCGACGGCAGAATCGGCAAGAACCATCTCCCGACCGCCTCCCGTTGGCAAGGCCAAGCCAAATCGTGATGAAACGAACCCGAAAGCACAAAAAGTGAAACAAAAGGGGTTTGCAGAATTAGCCGCTTCCTGTAAATTCCTGCAAATTGACCAAGCACCCCTAGCTCAATTGGATAGAGCATCGGTCTACGGAACCGAAGGTTAGAGGTTCGAATCCTCTGGGGTGTACTCGACTTACGTCAATTCTTCATTTGAAGTGTACCCAAGTTTTTTGGGTACACTTTTTTCTTGCCTGAGCAGTTTAAACGCCTTAATCTCGCTTGCTGACAGCTCGAAGTGCGGAGCCGTCGCGTGACGTGCCGCATTAGCGAAAACGAACGACGGAGCAGTCGCGAGGAACTAGCGGTGCGTAGGCGGGAGTGGAGCGAGCGGCACGTGCCGCGGCGGCGTAGCAGAATGGAGGCTTGGAGTGCAGGCTCACGGACAAGCACTGGTGGTAGCGAGGTACGAGCAAGCCGGGGTTTGTCGGTGTGGCAAGCGGAATCTCCATCGCCCGAGATAAATGCTTCAACGCTAAAACTGCTGCACGCCATGCGACAAAAACCACAGGCCTCGCGCAAGCGTTCGATCTAAACCAAGCTGGCCGCACGCCCGCAACGAATGTGTCCAGATTGA
>JGI12210J13797_10401205_pt1 | contig 10631 bp, 7 predicted proteins | sample ElkSlonscriptome_3_FD_13797 | JGI IMG/M metagenome (IMG submission 13797) | reverse complement strand
ATCAAGCACTATGGCGGCGAGCCCGCGAACTTCCTCGACGTGGGCGGTAGCGCCAGCAAGGAGCAGGTCACCAAGGCCTTCCAGATGATCCTCGGCGACGGCGACGTGAAGGGGATCTTCGTCAACATTTTCGGCGGCATCATGCAGTGCGACGTCATCGCCGAGGGCGTGGTCGCGGCCACCAAGGAGCTGGGTCTCACCGTCCCGCTGGTGGTTCGACTCGAGGGCAACAACGTGGACCTCGGCAAGAAGATCCTCGCCGACAGCGGCCTGACGATTCAGTCCGCCGAGAACATGGCCGACGGCGCCAAGAAGATCGTGGAGGCAGTCAAGTGAGCGTTCTGGTCGACAAGGACACCAAGGTCATCATCCAAGGGATCACAGGATCCTACGGAAGCAAGCACACCAAGGCCTGCATCGAATACGGCACCCATGTCGTGGGCGGCGTGGTCCCGGGCAAGGGCGGCCAAAAGTTCGAGAAGACGGTCCCCGTGTTCAACACCGTGCGCGACGCGGTGAAGGAGACCGGCGCCACCGTCTCGACCATCTTCGTCCCCGCGCCGTTCGCGGCCGACGCCATCTGCGAGGCGGTCGACGCCGGCGTGGCGCTGGTGATCTGCATCACCGAGGGCGTCCCCGTCCTCGACATGGTGCGGGCACGTCGCTACGTCGACAGCTCCGATTCGCTCCTGCTGGGTCCCAACTGCCCCGGCGTCATCACGCCCGGTGCTTGCAAGATCGGCATCATGCCGGGACACATCCACAAGCCGGGCAACGTGGGCGTCGTCTCTCGCTCGGGCACCCTCACCTACGAGGCGGTGGGACAGCTCACCGCGCTGGGCATCGGTCAATCAACCTGCATCGGCATCGGCGGCGACCCCGTCAATGGGATGAACTTCATCGATTGCCTGAAGCTCTTCAACGACGACCCCGACACCCACGGCGTGATCATGATCGGTGAGATCGGCGGCTCGGCGGAGGAAGACGCGGCGGCCTGGGTCAAGGCGAACATGAAGAAGCCCGTGGCTGGCTTCATCGCCGGCTCGACCGCACCTCCTGGCAAGCGCATGGGCCACGCGGGCGCCATCATCGCCGGTGGCAAGGGCACCGCAGCCGCGAAGCAGGAGGCCATGACGGCCGCCGGCATCAAGGTCGCCCCCACCCCCAGCGACATGGGCACCACCCTCCAATCGATGATGAAGTAGCGAAGCGTCTCGACGGCTGCTCTCTCGAGCCATCTCGCCGAGACGCCTCGTCCCACGGTCTCAGCCCTCTCGAGGGGCTGAGGCCGTCGCCGTTTGTACCCGGTGGACCGACGCCATCGATAGTTCTTGACGCTCGAGTACGTGACCTTCCCCAGTCGAGCTGAGACCTGCGCCGGGGCATGCCTTGTTCAGGGACGCGAAGACGAGGAGGGTGGGGACGCCATTGGTGGTCACCAGGGCACGAGACGCCGTCATCGCCTTCGGGCGTCTGCAACGGCAATGAGCTCAAGGCATGCGGTAGACCACGCGGAGCGCCTCGGGTCCGCAACCGGCGTTGGGGTTCTGGACGTTGCGCCAGATGAGGTAGTTCGCGGCGGTCCCCCTCGCATTGCTCGGGACGGAGAGGCGAAACTGAAGCAGCGAGGCGGAAGCCTGGCGTTGCGCCTGGAGAGGCCCCGTCACGTCCTCGGTGAGGCGGGGATGCGGCGACGGGAAGAAGGGCAGAGCAAACCCCAGGGGGTCCGCGTATACCTGGAGGGACAACGACGAATGGCCAGCGGCGCGGTCGGCCGGATCGTAGCTGATGTGGGAGAACGCATCCGTGGTCAGCGGCTTGCCCCCCACGATCGAGACGTAATCGCAATCGATGTCAGCGAGCAGCAGGTCGGCGCCTGCGGGAATGCCGCTGATGTCGAAGTCGACGAGCAACCGGGTGTTCGCGTGAAACTGGTTGAACTCTCCGTGCGTCACCCGGCCAACGGGAATGACGCCATCGTTCAACTCCCAGAGGGATCCATCGGCGCTCACGGCGCCCTCGAAGGTCTCTGGCATGAAGTCGGTGATCTCGCGAAGCGTGGCGAAGCTCGCGTCGAAGTTGGTCGGTAGGGGATTGCCGGCCAGGTCTTCGGCGACGTTGGTGACGCTGTAGCCATAGTCCGTGGCCGCCACGCTCGGCCCCCCCTGGGCGTAGCTGAGAGCAGCGGGCACCACCTCCATCGTCTGGTCGTCGAGCCAATTGAAGATCAGGCTGCCGAGGTCCGACGACTGGACGGCCGCCTGGGCGCTGGTCTTGTCCATGGGCTCGCTGAAGGTGACGATGATGGTAGCATCGTCGGTCACCCCCTGGGCGCCGTCGGCCGGAACCACCGAGACGACCGAGGGTGGCGTCGTGTCGGGTCCCGGACCCATGCCTCCACTACCGGTCGTGCCCCCGCTTCCCACCATGGCCCCGCCGCCCCTGGTGTCCCCAGAGCTGCTCGACGAAACGACGTCGTCGCCGCCCGCGCCGCCGGGTCTGGGAGCGGCCTCGGAGTCGTCTCCCCCGCAGGCCGTGATTGAAACGAGGGGCACCGCCAGCAGCAGAAGCCCGAGAAACCCAGTGCGCGAAGCCTTCTTCGTGTCCATGACTCCCCCTCGACCCACCGGGCTGCATGGTTGCGCAAATTGATCAGGAAACCTCTCTCGGCAAGAAGCCACGAAGCCGAAGGCTGGTCGACGACCCCCCCCAGGTGCTCTAGACAAGCGCCATGACCGAACGCGGCGCCAAGGGCAGCAGTGGCAACCGAGATGTGGGCATCACCTTGGCGGGGATGAACACGGTGGCCATGGACCTCGACGAGGCCCATCCTCCGGGGATCGTGACCGAAGCGGCGGCCAATGCCGTTCGCTACATTCTGGCCGCGACCAAGGTCGAGCCCGATTTCAGCTTCGAGTCACTCGCCCTCGTCGACCACTACGTCGAGCAGGCGCGGGTCGAGGTCATGGAGCGCCCGGAGGTGCTCCCCCTCACCGCCCAGACCCTCGGGGCCTACCTCGGTGAGGTCGTCCGTCGCCGGCATGCTTGCTGGTGGCGCATCGACCGCAAGGACCCGGGTGCCTGGCGCCTGGAGTTCCACCAGGTCTACGTCGCGTTCTACCCGGTGCACGTGGCTTACGTCTGTCTCACTGAACAGGATGCGGACGAGGCCTTCGGCGGCATGGAGATGCCCCCGGACGATTTTCAACACCTGCTGGCGCGTCTCGACGCCATCCCGGGGGTGAGCGAGGACCTCTTCTACGTGCCGACCACACGGCTCGAGGTGCTCGACATCGCCGTGGACGCCCTCCTCGCGCAGCGCGCCACCCGGCCCGAGGTCGCCCGCCCCTACCTCGCCAAAGACTACAGCGTCTGAGCACGACCGAACCCGATCAGACGGGATGCTACGCGTGCAGATGGCGCGGCCCAACTTTGCTATGGTCCGGCCGTGATCTTCATCTTCTACGCGCTGCTGGCAGCGCTGGCCTGGGGCCTGTGGTTCATGCTCCAGCTCCAGATCTGGATCCCGCTCGTGGTGTCCGGGGTGATGTTGGTCATCGCCATCATCACCCTCATCTACCAGCGCGTGAAGGTGAGGCGATCGGCCGCAGCGCTCGAGAAGGCGCTCGCCGACCAGGGCCAGCAGCAGGTCATGAACGCTCGCCCGGAGCGCCGGGCCGAGATCCAGGCCCTGCAGAAGCAGATCACCGACGGTATCGGGGCCCTCAAGAGCAGCAAGCTCGGCGGCAAGAAGCGAGGCTCCGCTGCCCTCTACTCCCTCCCCTGGTACGCCATCATCGGTCCCCCTGGCGCGGGCAAGACAACCGCTCTGCGCCACTCGGGCTTGGTCTTTCCCTACGCCGACTCGAGCGTACGTGGCGTGGGCGGAACCCGGAACTGCGACTGGTGGTTCACCAATGACGCCATCCTGCTCGACACCGCCGGTCGCTACGCGACCGAGAGCAGCGATCAGCAGGAGTGGCTGGCCTTCCTCGACCTCCTCCGCAAGTACCGGACGAACAAGCCCCTCAACGGCCTCATCGTGGCCGTGAGCGTGCCCGACATCATCGACGCCAACGAGCAGCAGCTCGAGGAGATGGGCAAGAAGCTCCGGGCGCGCATCGACGAGGTCATGACCCGACTGCGCATGCAGCTGCCGGTCTACTTTCTGGTCACCAAGTGCGACCTCGTGGCCGGCTTCTCCGAGTTCTTCGGCGATCTGCGCAAGAGCGAGCGCGCCCAGGCGCTCGGTTCTACGCTCTCCCTGAAAGAGGACAAGAGCGACCCCAGCGCGATCTTCGCCCGCGAGTTCGACCTCATCGTCCAGGGGATCCACAGCCGCTCTTGCAAGCGTCTCGTTCAGGAACGCAACCGCCAGGCCCGTGAGGCCATCTACCAATTCCCGCTCGAATTCGCTGGGCTGAAGCGAAACCTGCAAGACATCATCGCGCAGGTCTTCATGGTCAATGCCTTCCAAGGCACACCCATCTTCAGGGGCTTCTTCTTCACCAGCGGCACTCAAGAGGGCGCCCCCATGGGTCGCGTCCTCCAGCGAATGGGTCACGCCATGGGCATTCGGCCCGCCCAGGTGATGCAGCAGCAACGTGTCGAGTCGAAGAGCTACTTCCTACACGACGTCTTCATGCGGGTGGTCTTCCCCGACGCGGACGTCGCGGCGCGCAGCGCCTCCGAGCTCAAGCGCAGTCGGCTCGTGCGCGGGGCGGTGGCCGCCACCGCCTTTGCTGGCGCGCTCATCTTCGCCCTGCCGAGCATCTTCTCCTACTTCAGCAATCGAGCCTTCATCGACGAGACCGAGGCCCTGGCCAAAGAAGCGTCCGGCATCGACTGGGATAGCACCGACCCCGTACGGAAGAAGATCGATAAGCTCGACCCCCTCCTCGAACGACTGAAAGAGCTCGAAGAGGAGAAGCAGGGCACCAACCTCGACCTGATGTACATGGGCAATCAGCTCTTCACGCCAGTGCTCCAGGTCTACATCGCCAACATGCAGACGGGCTTCGTCACCCCGAGCAAGTACCGGCTCGAGGAGCAGCTCAACAAGGCCAAGGGTGAGCGCTACTACAAGGAGCGCCGCCTCCTGAAGACCTACCTCATGCTGAGCGAGGTCGAGCACCTCGAGCCCGACTGGGCCACGGCCCAATACACCGAGGTCTGGGCCGTCGCGAGCGAGGCGACGAGCGAGACCACCAAGGGGGAGCTGAAGCAACGAATGCGTCCCCACGTGGCGCACTACTTCTATCTGATCAAGCCGCAGGGCGACGACAACAAGCCGCTGGCGACCTTCGTCCCCGCCAATCCGAAAATCGTCAAGAAGGCCCGGGAGAAGCTCATGGCCGTCTCCCCTCAAGACCGCTACTTCTCGCTCTTCGTCGACGAGCTCGAGTACGAGGTTCACGACCCGCTGCGCGATCCGGTCCGCACCAACCTCGTCTATCCACCGGTCGATCTGAAGACCATGTTCGAGGACCGACCCAAGGTCCTCAAATACCTCGGCAGCAAGCAGCAGAAGTCGAGCAAGAAGACCTACTACGAGATCCCGGGGCCCTACACGGGCAAGGGCTATCGTGCCGTGCTCACCAACCTCAAGGCGGCCACGGAGCTCCTCGAGAGTGAAGCCTGGGTCATCCCGCTCACGGAGCGGGAGAAGAAGTCCAGCATCCTCGAGAACGACCTAGGCGCCCTTGGGCAGACCTACGAGACGAAGTACATCAACCATTGGCGAAGCTTTCTCCGTGACATCGACGTGCGCCGTCCCGGCAACATCAAGGAAGCGGTCGAGCTCTACCGCATGCTGAAAGAGCCCGAGTGGCCCTACCTGCGGATCGTCCGCCACGTGCGGGACAACACACAGTTCGGAACGAGCAAGGTCCTGCAGAGCGAAGCGACCACGAAACTCATCGAGCGCCGACTACAGAACCGACTCGGGCGTGCCACACGGGGCATCCGCGTCAAAGTCGACCTCAAGAAGCTCGCCGGTCGAACCACCCAAATCCCGGGTGCCTTCCGCAAGCTGGTCGAGTTCGGGCTTCCGGAGGGAAAGAACAGCAAGGTCGTCCTCAGCGAGACGCCGCTCGCCAACTACATGGACTCGCTCAACAAGCAACGAAGCAAGATGGTGGTGCTCCTCGACAACCAGGACGACCCCAGTGTCAATCTGGTCGCGCTCGACCTGAAAGACGCGGTGAGGAACGTTATGGCGAGCCTCGAGAACAGCGACCCCAACGCCCAACGCCTGCTCATGCCACTGCTGCTCAATCCGCTCAATGTCGGTGGTCAGATCCCCATGCCGGCGACCCTCAGCTCCAACCCCTGACGGGCGCGGCGTCGGCGGACGGAGAAAAGTTACGGCCACGGCACAAAGCAACGGCTGAAAGTGGCTCAGCCACTTCTGAGGCTTCCCTCATCGAAAGAATCCGCCTATGCCCGGGGAGTCATGAACATGCGCAACTTCGTTTGTATTGGTGTCGTCGCCCTCATGGGCGCGACGGGCTGCAAAGCCTCCCTTAAAATGGGCAAGCAGCCCGATCCGGAACCCGTTGCGGAGCCCGCGCCGCCCCCCCCCGAGCCGCCCGCGCCCGAGCCGCCCAAGCTGACGATGGTGGATCCGCCGGACGTGCACCTCGTCGGTGACCACATCACCATCGACAAGAAAATCCATTTCGCCAATGACAGCGACGTCATCCAGGAGGACTCGTTCGAGCTCCTCGACCACATCGCCGAGGTCTTGAAGAACCACAAGGAGATCCAGACGCTCCACGTGATCGGTCACACCAGCAGCGTGGGTGACGATGCGCACAACATGGACCTGTCCAAGCGTCGTGCGGCGGCGGTCATGAAGGCCCTTCAGGACCGCGGCGTCGAGCAGACCGTCGACTCCAAGGGCGCCGGCGAGACCCAGCGCACCTGCAAGGAGGAGACCGACGACTGCCACCAACAGAACCGTCGCGTGGAGTTCAAGGTCGAGATGGAGGAAGCGGGCGCCTGAGCCGAGCCCCCAGAGCCTCGGCGGCTAGCCCGCCGAGGTCTTCTTTTTAGCGGCTTTCTTTCGGGGGGCCGCTTTTTTGATCCCCTTGGCCACGGGCTTCTTTTCGTCCTTTCCGGCCTTCTTTGGCTTCTTCTCTTCAGGCTGCGCTTCGCCGCCTTCGAGACTCTGCTTGAGCGCCTCGAAGAGGTCGATAATCTGCGCCTTGGGCTGTTCGGGCGCGACGGTGATCTCCTCGCCCGCCACCTTCTGATCGATGAGGCCCTTCACGCGATCGGTGTAGGCGTCCGAGTAGTTCTCCGGCTCGAATTCGTCGGCCGAGAGCTGCTCGATGAGCTTGTCCGCCAGGTCGAGCTCTTGCTTTGAGAACTCGAAGCTCCCCCCCACGTCGAGGTCTTCGAAGGCACGCACCTCATTGGCGTAGAAGAGCTGGTGGAGGATGAGGCCGTCGCGATAGGGGCGCACGAGGACCAGCTGCTCTTTGCCCTTGGCGGCCCATCTTGCGACCGCCACCATCTCCTGCCTGCGCATGGCCTCCGCGAGCAGGTGGTAGGCCTTGTCGCCGCCCTTGTCGGGACCGACGTAGTAGGACTTCTCGATCTGGACGAGGTCGATGGTGTCGAGGGGTACGAACTCTGCGATGTCGAGCGACCCGGTGCGGTCAGCCTCGAGCGCCTTCAGCTCGTCCGGGTCGAGGACCACGAATTGTCCGCGGGCATACTCGTAGCCCTTGGCCATCTCTTTGCGGTCGAGGACCTTCCCGGAAACGGACGAGACGTACTGCTGCTTGGGCCTCGCCCCGGTCTCGGGTTCGATCATGTTGAATCGAACCTTCTCGGAGGAGGTCGCGGTGAAGACCTTCACGGGAATGGACACCAGGCCGAAGGAGATGGTGCCCGAGGCGATCGCGCGCGCTGCCATGGCGCTATGCTAGCAACCGCCCCCCGTGCCTAAGAAAGATTCGGCGTATTCTCCGGCGACATCCGATCGCCTCGCGACCTATCGTCGCAAACGCGACCCAGCGGCTACGAGCGAGCCGTTCAGTGGTGTGGCGACTGAACGCGCAGTCAGCTCCATGCGCGGTCGCTACGCAGTTCATCTTCACGACGCGAGCCGCCGTCACTACGATCTCCGCCTGGAGATCGGAGGCACCTTGGCCAGCTTCGCCGTCCCCAAGGGACCCAGCCTCACCCCTGGCGACAAGCGCCTCGCGGTGCGGACGGAAGATCATCCGCTCGACTATCTGGAGTTCGAGGACGTCATCCCCGAAGGCAACTACGGTGCTGGAGCCATGATCCTCTGGGACCACGGCACGGTCCGCTACTTCGATCCCCCACCGGTGGAGGGGCTGGAGACAGGCAAGCTCGACTTCGTGCTCAGCGGCCACAAGCTTCGGGGCCGCTTCGCTCTCGTGCATACCGGCAAGCGCCCTGGCGCCGAAGACAATCAGTGGCTCTTGCTGAAGAAGCGCGACGAACATGGCCAGCGAGAGGGAGACCCTCTCGCTGAACAGCCGCACAGCGTACTGAGCGGCCTCACGGTGGAGCAACGAGCTCACGCTTCGATGGTGGCCGAAGCCCTGCACGAGGAGCTCGACGGCCTCGACGTCCCCCGCCGTGCGCTCACGGCCACCGAAGTGAGCCCCATGCTCTGCGCGCTGTCGCGCTCGGCCGAGGCCGAATTGATCGACCCCGAGCGACTCTACGAGCTCAAGCTCGACGGGGTCCGCATCGTCGCCGACAAGCGCGGCGACGAGGTCGAGCTGCGCTATCGAAAGCGCCGGCCGGCTACCCTCGCCTACCCGGAGATCGCGCGCGCGCTCGCGACCCTGGCCACCCAACACGTGGTGCTCGACGGGGAGGTCGTGGCCTTCGACCCCGAGGGCAAGCCGAGCTTTCAACGCCTGGCGCGCCGGATCCACCTACGGCGCCCCGCCGACGTGGCACGCGCTGCCATCGAGGTGCCGGTCACCTACCTCGTCTTCGACTTGCTCGCCCTCGAGGGCTACGACCTGCGCCAGCTTCCTCTGTGGCAGCGCAAAGCCCTGCTCGAGCGACTGCTCCCAGGAAAGGGCCGGCTGCGCGTGCTCGACCATCTCGAGCGCGACGGCCGCGCCCTCATGACCTTCTGCCGGTCCCACGACCTCGAGGGTGTGGTGGGCAAGCGACGGGCCTCGCCCTATCGAGATGGTCCACGTCGCAGCGACGACTGGGTGAAGCTGAAGATCGAACGAGAGACCGACCTCGTCGTCGTCGGCTGGGATGAGAGCGACAAGGCCCGGAAGCTGCGCAACCTCGTGCTCGCCGCCTACGACGACGAAGGACGGCTGCGCCTAAGAGGTAAGGTAGGCAGCGGCCTCGACGAGGCGACCATCGACCACTTGCTCTCGGTGCTCGGTCCGATGGAGGTCGATACGCCGCCGGCGGAGGGCGAGCTCGATCGCAAGGGCCCGCGCCATTGGGTGCGCCCAGAGATGGTAGCGAGCATTCGCTATGCGGGCGTGAGCGAACGCGGCATCCTGCGCTTCCCCGTCTTTCGCGGGCTGAGGGCCGACGTGAAGCCGGCCCAGTGCTACCTCGCGCCCACCGACGAGGTCATCGCTCTTCGGCTCGAGCAGGGGAAGGCCTCCGAACGCGAGAGCGCGCTTCTCTCCGCCGTCCAAGTGGCCCAGCGCGTCGTGCTCACCAACCAGGACAAGGTCTTTTGGCCCGCGACCGGCTACACCAAAGGCGACCTCTGCAACCATTACGCCACCGTGGCGCCTCATCTCCTGCCTTGGCTGAAGGACCGTCCGGTGGTGATGGTGCGCTATCCGGACGGAATCGAAGGCAAGAGCTTCTTCCAATGGAACGCGCCGCAGGGCACCCCGGATTGGCTGCGTACGGTGGCGGTCGACGACCCCAGCCTGACCGAGGGGCGCTCGCGAAAGCGCATGTTCATCCTCGACGACGTCGACGGATTGCTCCACTTGGCCAACCTCGGGTGTATCGTCCTTCACGTGCTCGCGGCCCGCGAAGGTAGGCGCCACCTCTGCGATTTCGTGACCATCGATTTCGACCTGCCGGAAGGGGCCTTCTTCGGGGACGCCGTGCGGCTGGCACTGACGCTGCGCGAGCTGCTCGACGAGATCGGCCTCGTCGGCTTCCCGAAGACCTCGGGGCAATCTGGACTCCACGTCCTCATCCCCACGGCCAGCGCCAACCTCCCCTTCGAAGCGGCCCGCCAGCTCACGGAGCTGCTGGGGCGACTCATCGTGGCGCGGCATCCCGAGCAGGCGACGATGGAGCGACGGGTCGAGCTCCGCGGTCGAAAGGTCTACGTCGACACCGGACAGACAGGAACCTCACGCACCATCGTCTCCCCCTACTCGGTGCGCGCGGTGCCAGGAGCCACGGTCTCCGCTCCCCTATCCTGGGACGAGCTCTCGGCCGGGCTCGATCCCACGAGCTTCGACCTGTGGCATGTGGCCGAACGCCTTCGTGACCAAGGCGACGCCTACGCAGCCATGCTCCAGACGGCCGTCGACATCTCCTCCGTGCTTCCTCGACTGGCGGCACGCATCGAGCCGTGATGCCCGCGGCCCGCTGGTTCCTTCGACGCCGAGCGCACACAAGCCAATGCGTGGTCG
>JGI12210J13797_10007852_pt1 | contig 10633 bp, 7 predicted proteins | sample ElkSlonscriptome_3_FD_13797 | JGI IMG/M metagenome (IMG submission 13797) | reverse complement strand
TTTAGCCGTACGGGGCATGGTTGGTCCGTAGTGTGAAATCGGCTGAAGCCTACACTCCAACCGTTGGAGTCCAGGCTTTAGCCGTTCGGGGCATGGTTGGTCCGTAGTGTGAAATCGGCTGAAGCCTACACTCCAACCGTTGGAGTCCAGGCTTTAGCCGTGCGGGGCAGGGTTGGTCCGCTACGGCAATGGCGTCATCGTCAGTATCTTTTGGTCCGTATCAGGCCAACGGCAAACGATCTCGAAACGGAGTTTTCCCTGGACGCCGAGGGTGGTTACCATCGCCTGCAACTGAGCGGCACGCGTCGTTATTTTCGTGACCCACTCGATTTGTGCTTTCATGTTCTCTCGATTGTCTTGCAAGTTTCTGCGTCCAAGGGTGTCCGCTTGAGCGTAAATCGCTTCGAGGCGATTTCGTTGTTGTTCGAGTAGACCGGAGTGCTGCAATAATTGGCTGGACCATTGCGTCAACCCTGCTTCGGTAAACGTTTGCCATGGCAATGCCGGATCGAGTCGCGCAGCAAATCGGATCTTCACAGCGAATTTTCTGGAACAACGCATGTTCAATAGCACGGCGACTTGAACGAATTCGAACTCTTTGTGCGATAAAACGGCTAAGGCTCTTGAGCTTCGTGGACGATCCCCTTGGACCGGTTCAATCCAGCCAACCTCGATTTCATCGGGTAGTTCAAACTCGACCGATAACCGCGATACCTGAGGCGGTATCATCCCACCCAAATCCCATGTCGGTTGGTAGTCAGACTCGGCGAAAGGCATCGTCCACGGATCCGCTTCGATACAAGGGCGCAGGTACAAAGTATGTCCATTGCCGTCTTTTAGACGTCCGTGCTGAAGCAAGTTTGCGACGGGACGCTTTTTGCCTTCTTTATCCCATGCAAAGACGAATTGACCGGAGTCGTCGGCACGAAGCGTTGCAATCGTTTGACGATCTTTGCCATCACGAATCAAGTACGCTCGATCGGATGGTTGTTCTTCAAGACGCAAGTCAATCGGATACGGAAAATCAAGAAACAGGTTATCGCTCGATAACCCCTCGATGCTATTTGACGCTTCCTCACCGCTGGTGGCTGGCAACGTGATCGCTTGGACTTTGGCAAGCCGAACCGGTTGAGGTTTTTCTGCCGCAGAAGTCACAGGTTCCTCTTCAAGGGCGTCACCCTTTTTGAGTTCGTTAACCGATGGCATGATCGCCTTGTCGACGCTTGTCGAATCGGAATCATCTGTTTCAAGTGGCGATGGATGGATGCTGGGCATGGCGAGATTGGGGACAAATTCATTCACAGGTGCCAGTAGGCTGGAACGATCATCGAATGCTTCCGCATCGTTTTCGGTATCGTTTAACTCGGAGTCAAAGGTTTCAAGAACCGTGGCTTCGGAAGAAAGCGAAGTTGCATCCTCACGAAAACGGTTTGATTCGGGGTTGGGGTTTGGCAGGCTAGTGGACGGCTCAGCCGAGCGAATCGGATCCCCCTTTGCGATCGAGTCGCTCGGTTGACGGATCGTCCACCAAACGATCGCAACAACGATGAGTAGGACTGCGGAAACGACACCAGCCGATTTCGCGGTTGGCCTCGTCCGAGTCGAATCGCTCGACTTGTTTTTTGGTATGCGTGAGCTAGTTGTGTTGCTGTGTCGACTTAGGAGCGGTGAGCCTTTATCGTCTGCTCGCGTTACATCCGACTCGAGAAGTTTCCTTCGAAACGCTTCAATGCGACGTTCGCTCTCTTTGCTGATCGGTTGCGATGCGACTGGCTGCGAACAAACCGGGTAGGTTCGATCTTCGCAGCGCAGTTCGCCCGTTGATAGAACCGTCCATTTCGATAAATCGATTTCGGGAAGTTCGGTTGAACCTGAGGTATCGGGCGAGTCACCTTCGGAGAGACAGTTGATGGCAGCGGAGCGGAGTTGCCTGCACCATTGATTAACAATCGCTTCGGGCGGTCGCCCGAGCCGCTCGATCAGATCAGCAATCGATTCAAAGTCGTGTGGTGGTTCGCAGTGAATGGGCAAGTTGGTGTGGCTCATCCTGTTCATCGTACACGTTCCGCGGTCGGCAAGAGGAGTTGGTTTGAGTGACGAAGTTCAAGTTGCTTGCATTTCATCAGGAAGTCGATCGAGGCGGATGTCAAGACAGAAAGGGGGAACAAATCATTTTTCCTGGTCAGAACATTCAGAATAACCCAAACTTTGCTGCCGGTCGTGCCGATAAAAACGCATGAAGGAGTTATTCCAAACGATCGGATGACTCTGCCTACTTCTGAACCACCTGCCGTTTGTGAGGCGGCGAATGCCGCGGAGACGTTTGCAATGCACCGAATGATCCCAATAAAATCAATTTGCCTAAGCTTCTTGGCCCTCGGGGTCTTCGCAGTTCATGTTGGCTTGCCAACCTCGAACGCTCAACCACCTCGAGTCGCCCACGCGGACATCGACTATGCCGCCAGCGGCTACGTGACGCCGGCTGGGATGGTCCCGCCCGAAATGAATCCTGGTATGCACCCAGGCATGGTGATGCCGGTCAATTATGACCAAGGTGGCTATGTCCCAGCACCAGGCCCCGTCCCTGCATCAGGATCTGCCATGCCCTACCAACAGATGGGCTACGGCGGCTACGATCAATATGGGGCGTGCGATCAATATGGATCGTGTGATGCCTGCGATGGCGGATGTGACGGCATGGGATGTGGCGGCAAATGTGGATGTTTAAGTTGCTGTGTGCTCGGCGAAGGCGGCTTGATCGGTCGGCTCGGAAGCCGTGGCAATGGATGTGGCGGGTGTGGCGCACAGGGTTGCCCAAGTTGCGGCGGCCTGACGAATCTCCGGCACTTCTGTATCTTCTGTCAGGGCGATGGATGTAGTGCGTGCCAAATGTTCGGACGCGGTTATCTACTCGGTTGTTTGTCGGCTCTCGCTCCCTATCAAGATGCAGGTCGTGGAGCACAGCGATGGTACGACTTGTCGGCCGAAGCTTTATTTCTCAGTCCCGACTTTGACGGAATCGGCTCGACCGTTTTAACGACTCGAGGGATCGATGGCACGCCAGTCCTGCGGACATCGGATGCCTTTGATGATGATTTAGAAGCGGGGATGCGATTGTCGGCAGCATTGATCTTTGGTGCTGGCGGTAACATCGAGGGTACCTACATGGGCGGTCAAGAATGGAATGGGTCCGCTACGGCGTTGTCACCCGCCGAAACGATTCCCAATCCAACGTTCGATCCAGTTGCACCGAGTGGTCCTAATAGTTTCCCGCTACAAATCCTCAGCGGTGCCGATCTCTACTCATTTATTAGCGAGTTTGGAACGAATCCGAACGGCGGCTTCGACGATACCGACCGATCGATTTCGCAAAGCATCAGCATGCAAACGAAATTTGATAGTGGTGAATTGAATTATCGCCGCCGCACGGTTGGACCCTACAGTCGCTTTCAAGGATCATGGTTGTTCGGACTGCGTTATTTGCGAGTTGACAACCGACTGGGACTCGATATCGTTGGCCTCAACAATGACGGAACTGACGCATCGTTGACTGACGGAACGTTGCGGTTCTTCAATGCCACCGACGATATTAGCAACGATTTGTTCGGGGCTCAAATTGGTGGCGATGTTTGGTGGAACGTGATCGCAGGCGTCAACCTTGGTGTTGAGCTAAAGGGAGCATGGTTGAAGAACGAAGCACGTCGAAACGCCAGTATCTCTGCCAACTCGATCGCTGGCGGTGGCCCAGGAACGGTTACCAACTCGTATCGTAACGACGAAGGGACGTTTGCGTTGGAACTATCAGCCCAAGCCGTCTACCGACTCACCCATTCGTGGTCTTTCCGCTCGGCTTACTATCTAATCTCGATTGACGACATCGCCAACGCTGGATTTGAGGCCGACGCGATCCGAAGTTCGGTCGCAAGCGGCTCCGCAGGCAGCGAAACGCCACTGAATTTTGACACCTTCACGGTTGACGGTTTCTCATTCGGTGCCGAATACATCTGGTAGAACGATGGCAAAGGCGGCTAGCCTGTGCGGATCGCACGGCTACGCAAGTTTCACCGCGTGCCCAACGGGCCGCGCGTTCTTTGTTTCACCGCGTGCCTAACGGGCCGCGCGTATACAATGCCCACTCGCGGGGCGATACCCACGCGGTTTAACTGGAACCCACGCGCGGGGCGATGCCCACGCGGTTTAACTGAATTCTTACTGAGCTTGCCGATTGATCGGCTCATCGACGATCAGTGCGGATGGGAAGTCGGCTGGCTCAGCTCCCTTGTCATCCCAGCGTTTGTTATTGCTACGGCCGGCGGGTTGATTCATGGGGATTTGCATCCCACCCTTATCCCCCAGCATGGCATAGAGGCGGTTTTGCATTTCCCGTACCACCGACTCGTATGCCGGATCATGCAGCAAATTGTTCAGTTCTCCAGGATCGGTGTTTAGATCGTACAACTCATCGGTGTCCCATAATCCGTAGTACGTGATGTATTTGAACCGATCACCACGCAAGGCAAATTGGGTTGGCGTTTGCGGAAAATTCTTTTCCCAATAGTAAACGTATAAGAAATAATCACGCCAGTTCATCTTGCGATCGTTGGGCATGTCGAGAAAGCTTTGGCCGTCCATATATTCGGGTGCATTCAGGCCGGCAGCGTGCAAGACGGTTGGTCCGACATCGATGTTGCCGATGAGATTGACGATCGGTTTGCCGCCTTCAAATAGGGCGGGGCATTGCATCATCATCGGTACTCGAATCGACGTTTCGTAGGCGACGCGTTTATCAATCAAGCCATGCTCGCCCCACATGAAACCGTTGTCGCCCATGTAGATAACAAGCGTGTCGTCGTGTATCCCCATCTCTTTGAGTTGTTTCAACACACGTCCGACGCTGTCATCAACCGCCAAAATCGATTCGCAGTAGCGACGGTAAAGATAATCGAGTCCCCGATCACTGTGGTAGGCAAAGTCAACGCCGTGCCAACTGTTACGTTGATCTCGCACCCAACGTGGCGTGTTCTTGCTGGCCGACAATTCCGATCCATCGGGTAGGAAGCTCAAGTCCGCATCCGCATAGCGTCCTTGGTGGCGCCGAGCAGGCGTGAAATTGGCATGTACCGCTTTATGCGACAGGTACAAGAAGAAGGGTTTGTCTTTGGGTCGCGATTCGAGCCACTCGACCGCATAGTCGGTCAACTCGTCGGTAATATAGCCCTTTTGCGGCACTCGCTTGCCATCAACATTGAGCGTGTAGCCTGGGTTGGGGGCGAAATAATGGCCCTGTCCACGGAAACTAACCCAGTGGTCAAACCCGGGCCGAGGTGCATCGTGTTCGCCACCCATATGCCATTTGCCAATGAAAGCGGTTTGGTAACCGGCTCGCTGCAGGTATTGGGGAAAAAACAGGGTGCCCTTGGGAACGAGGCGGTTGTTATCGATCACGCCATGTTTGTGCGTGTACAGTCCTGTCAAAATGGATGCCCGACTTGGCGAACAAAGACTGGTGGTCACGAACGCATTTTTCAGATGGACGCCGTTTGCCGCAATCGAATCGAGGTTCGGCGTTTCGAGGAACGGGTGTCCCGCGCATCCCATCGCATCGAAGCGGTGGTCATCCGTCAATATGAAAACGACATTGCGAGGTTTGATGCCTTCGCGAGCCGCCGTCGGCGGCAGGTCCTCGGCGAAACTAAATGGTGTGGCGAAACTAAATAGTGTAACGAGAGTTAGAACAGCTACGTAAAGAGAGGGGAGTCGAAGTTGAAGCATTGGTGGTCCTGGAAGGTTTTCGTGTACGCGGGATAGAAGGCGGGATCGGTCCTATCATACTAGAACGATGAACCCGTCTCGACCACGCGAGTTCCAATAGAACGGCGATGGCTGATGATAAAAAACCATTTTTCTTCTCTTTTCTACCGGAGTTTCGCCCGAGTACAGCAAATATAATAGAGACGGGTTACTTTAGTAGCTTTGTCTGTTCAGAAGTGAGATAGAACCAATGCAATCAGAAAACGGACGGCCTGCGTTCACGTTGGTCGAGTTGTAAGTCGTGATGGCAACCATCGGCGTCCTGGTCGGATCAGACGGCGAGAGCGTGTTTAAAGTTCAACTGGTTTCCCGAGGAACTGACTCTTGACAGTTTGCAAGACGTCACGGAAAAGTGGCAATGGTATCACACGAAAATCATGCGAGACCATTCGCGGATTGAAGTCGATGAGTACTTGACCGACGAGTTTTCCAATGAAGCGGTTTCGTTCGTTCGACGCAGCAAAGATAAGCCGTTTTTTCGATACTTGTCTTACAATGCTCCGCACTCGCCGCTGCAAGCATCCAAGAAGTACCTCGACCGCATTGAGAACATAAAAGACAAGCGACGGCAAACCTACGCAGCGATGGATTTTGATGGTTTTATGCAGTTGTGCACCAAGCAGAATATCAAGCCTTTCGTCGTCGTGAATGTGTTTGCGTCCAAGTATGCGGGTGGACCCTCTTACGAGGAATTGAAGACAACTGCCGTGAGCCGTGGCCGGTTCGCTCAAGCCGGATACGGAGATCGTGATAACCGAAACCGGCGTCACTCCAGCGAATGAGAAATTGGGAAGAACCAATAATACTTACAAAGCGTTATGGTGGTTCGAGGCCCAGATGAATGAGATTGCGGTTCGCAATGTTTCTTACGTTTACTTTTGGGGCATTCACAGCCCCTCGGGCGGCCCGCAAGATTCGAACAACGACGTCGGCGTACTGCTTCGCATCGACAACAACGAGCGAAGCCGATCGGAGAAATCAATCGGATGGTCAATCAATTTCTGCTAAACCGGATGCTAAAGACTTCCAATACGGTTCCTTCCCTTCGCTGTTATGCGACATCCGATTCCGAGAATCGCTTCGCCAACCTATTCTTGATGAACAAGGATTTGGTGTCTCGGCAGGTCACGATTCAACTACGAAACGACGAAAAGCAAGACCGAGAATTTCAACGTGTCATGTTAAAGGGAAACGCTCCAGACGACCGAGCACAGGCCTACACCCAGCTACCGAATATCGCGGCAAGCGGAGCAAGCATCGACATTGTCTTGCCGCCTCTCTCGTTGACGGTTTTAAGTCAAGCAGGCCAATGAGCATCATCGTGATGGAGTCAGTATTGTTCCACTCTTGACGGGCACCAAGACGGAATTCTCTCGCGAGACAGGGTTCAACGGATCGGTCGTAGGGCCAAAGGCCCAGTCATTTACCTAGCCCAGTCCGCAGGACTGGGATGGTTAACTTAACCAGGCTGTTGGCATGGGCTTGGCAAACGGATGGCCATTTGGGCTGAAAAAAAGATCAAGCCCTTTCAAGAAATCGAGCGTTTAGCGAGATTTTCGGGGAGCGCATCCGCGTGGCTGCAGCGTTGGAGCCAGCATGGACGCCCCTACCCGAACCTAGCTTCTTTTTCTACGAAGAACTTTGTGGAAGAATCCAAAGCGAAAGATGTTGCGCCGCAACGAGCTTCTTGCCACCTGAAAAGTCACTCGGATCGATGTCGACTCGCGCTTCGGGATGTTCGTTCAAGTACTAGGTGATTTCATCGTCCGCTGGCGCGGAAACGTCTCCACCCGAGCATCCACAAGCACACACGAATACAACTGCAAAGTACAGGAACGCTTTCAAAGTGGTTTCTCCTCATTAGAAAAAATACTGAGGTTGGTCAAGGCTCAGCAGGTAAGCGTATCATCCGATTGTTTAGCGGCAAGCCGAGAATCGTCGTGGATTAAAGTGGGCGATTGGAAAGTCTTACTATACCGGCGTCTTGACCATACGTCCGCCCAACTCCGAACTGTGTACGAGAACATGGCGATTCGGCCGCCGATGACGTTCTCGATGACGTTCTCGATGACAAGACAGAATCCAAAATGGGCTAAGCGATCCTTTGGTGATTCTGCTTCAAGTTTTAATCCAGTCTTGATGCAGCGGTATTTTGGAATGGTCAAATGCATCGACGATAACGTGGCACGACTGCTCGATGCTCTTGAACAACTGAGTTTGACCGAGCGAACCATCGTGGTATTTACCGCGGACCATGGCGATTTGTGTTTTGAGCATGGTCGTTTGAACAAGGGCAATCCCTATGAAGGGAGTGCAAAAATTCCAATGATCATCGCCGCACCTGGTATCATCCCTCCTGGTAGCCAAATCGATCAGGCGATGGGCACCGTTGACTTCATGCCCACGATCCTATCGTTGATCAGTCAAGCCGGAGGTGGCGATTGGCAAGCCGGAGATGGCGATTGGACCCTTGACGAAAATTTGCAGGGGCGGAATGCCGCAGACTTGTTTCGTGGTAAAAAAGATCCATCGTGGAATGGCGTGACCCTTCTGCGGTCTGCGAATCAACAGGCCACTTACAGGGACTCTCGCCAGCCTCAAGGGCGGTTGCACAGTAACAAGCCGGTTGGCAATGAATGGACGAACCGGCGGAGCGGTTCGGCGAGTGCGTTTGTGAAGGCGGCATCTGGGAAATCTGCCGACACTACAGTAGAATCCCCAGGTTTCCGAAACCGAATGTATAAATAAGAGAGAAGATGATGTGTCCAGCAATATCCCCTACATATCTCAAGTCCCTATACACGTTTGCCATTGCGGTTTTTGGGGCGGCCTCGACGCTTTCCGCCGAACAGCCGGCCGCCACAGCGCGACCGAACTTTGTATTAATTGTTGCCGATGATCTTGGATTCGGTGACGTCGGATTCAACGGTAGTACGCAGATCAAGACGCCTCATTTGGATAAGCTTGCAGCCGGCGGTGTCGTTTGTGAGAACGGCTACGTCAGTGCTCCCGTTTGCAGTCCTTCGCGTGCTGGTTTTCTGACCGGACGGATCGGAGTGACCTTTGGACATGACAACAACCTGGGCGGACACATCAAAGGGTTTGACCCCGAGTTTGTTGGCTTGCCCGTCGACCAAAAAACGATCGCAGATCGACTCGGTGAACTCGGCTACAAGACGGGATTGATTGGTAAATGGCACCTCGGAGACCTTCCCCAATTTCATCCACTCCGGCGCGGCTTTACCGACTTTTGGGGATTCACGGGCGGCGGTCATGTCTATTTCCCCACACCGCCTGGCAAAGGATACGACGCACCGATCGAGTGTAATTATGCTCCGGTTGAGCCGATTACCTACATCACCGACGACATCGGCAATGAATCGGTTAAGTTTATCGAGCGTCATCGCGACGAGCCGTTTTTTTTGTACGCCTCGTTTAATGCTCCGCACACTCCGATGCAAGCTACCGAGGCCGACTTAGAGCTGTATAAGCACATTAAGAACGAGAAGCGTCGGACGTATTGTGCCATGGTCCATCGGCTCGATGTCAACATTGGAAAGATCCAGGCAGCCCTTCGGGAAAATGGTTTGGCCGACAATACCATGACGGTGTTCATTAGCGACAATGGTGGGCCCGTCGATGCAAACGCATCGATCAATTCGCCCTTCAACGGCCAAAAGGGTATCTTGCTCGAGGGTGGCATGCACGTGCCTTACGTCGTCCATTTTCCTGGCAGAATCGAAGCAGGCAAGAAGTATTTGCCGATGGTTAGCAGCGTCGACTTTGCGCCAACTTTCCTTAAAGCCGCAGGCGGTTCGATTGACGAAAAGATGAAGTTCGATGGCGTTGATCTGATGCCATTCTTGAGTGAACAAACGAATGCAGCGCCACATGAAACCTTGCGATGGAAATTTACGATCAGCCGGGCGATACGAGACGGCAAATGGAAACTTGTCAGTGTTCCCGATCGGCTGCCGATGCTTTTCAATCTCGAAGAAGACATTTCCGAGCAGAACGACGTGGCCTTAGAGCATCTCGATCAGACGAAAAAAATGCTCGAGGATCTGGGCCAATGGGACGTGCGATTACCTTATCCTGTCTTTCTCGAAGGCGCCGTTTGGAAACGACGACAACTCGATCTGTACGATAAAGATTATCAGCTCCAGCAGCCCAAGCCGTAAGCTTTTGTAGCTTGTGTTTCACGCTTCCATCGACACAGGGTCGTTGGGGAGCTCCCGCCACTACCGACCCTGCGTCGGTGGAGCGACGACGAACAAGCTAACCCCGAACCGCTCCCCACCCAGCTCCCGCCACTACCGACCCTGTGTCGGTAGAGCGACGACTAAAAAGCTACCCTGAACCGCTCCCCACCCAGCTCCCGCCACTACCGACCCTGCGTCGGTAGAGCGACGACCAACAAGCTACCCCGAACCGCCCCCCACCCAGCTCCCGCCACTACCGACCCTGTGTCGGTGGAGCGACGACCAGTCAGCTAACCCCGAACCGCTTTCATCCCATACGGCCCGATCGTCCCTACATAGAAACTGTTCATCCACATTCGCAGCATTCCATGTCGAAAGGCGATGTTGTTCATATACGATAGCGCCACTTCGGCAGGAGTCGTTGCGTATCCAATACCGAGTGTTAAATGGACATGGTCCGCCAGGATCGAAAGCCGCGAAATCCGATGGCGTTTCTTTCTTGCCGCACAAATGATTGCATCGCGAGTCTTTGACAAGAACGCTGGCTCTGTGATGCGCCATCGCTTTGCATGAACCAACACGAGATGCAAGGCCGCTACATACTGCCCATGCGAACTAGC
>JGI12210J13797_10121568_pt1 | contig 10637 bp, 8 predicted proteins | sample ElkSlonscriptome_3_FD_13797 | JGI IMG/M metagenome (IMG submission 13797) | reverse complement strand
GGCCTTCAAGCGGCAGCAGGGCCTGGAGTTCGACCCCTGGTTCTTCCAGCACGGCGAACCCATGGGCCGTGGGGTCTACGTCGTGGAAGACATGGTCTTCCTCGAGGAAGAGTGGGATCCGGCCCGCCCCCACCATGGCGGCGAGGTGACGGTGCGGTGGCAGGGGCTAGACTACGCGGTCCCGGCCCCCGACGACCCTGGGGACCTCCACTTCGTCCTCCTGGAGGGGATCGTGACCCCGCCACCGTGGTTCGAGTTGGTCCTCGTCCGGCGTCGGAGCTGGCTCGATGGTGCGCGCCGTCTCATATCCTCGGAGCCGCCCCGGATCCTCCACTCCCGGGCCCAGGTGCGCTCCCTGCAGGATCCTGATCCCGAGGTGGGGGTCTAGTGTGATGCCACGAGGAGCGACCCCACGCGATCGTAAGAGTCTGTCCCCAACCCGACACCATGCCCGCCCACGACGCCTACCTCCGACTCACGCCCTACGAGCGCCTGATCCCGGATGCCGCCTTCGCCGCGTCGGTCTTTGAAGGGATCCGGGCCCAGGTGGAGGCGCACCCCGAGGCGGCGGCGGATCCCGGCGCCTTCGCTCTCCTGGAAGGGAGCCGGCGAGCGCTGGCCGAGCTGCGAGACCCCGACTCCGGGAGCGACGACCACGGCGCCACCCACGCCCTCCTCCTCTTCCATGCCTTCCACCTCCACCAGGCTGGCAGTCCGCACCTCCTCGTGACGGTCCCGGTGAGCCGGTGGGCTGTGGAGGGAGCCCCGGAAGGGTCCGGCGATGCGGCGGCCGAGGAGGCCGTGGACCGGTCCGAGGGGGAGGGGGATGGCGAGAACCGGGGCGGTGGCCTTCCTTCGGCAACCTATATCCAGCTCCCGCAGCACCTCTTCTGGTTTCGTGACGAGGACGAGGCGCGTCCCGTGTCGCTGGACGGGTTCTTCTGGACCGTGAGGGGAGAGACGGCCTACGTCCTCGGCGTCGGTGGGCTGCAGGGCCCCGCCGAGGAGGGCTTTCGGGTGCTTCCGCTCCCCGGAGTTCCCCGTGCGGACGCACCGGTCTGGCTCGAGGAGACGATGCGGGATTCCGGAGAAGACTTCCGGAGCGACATCCCGGGAGCGGAGCTGGAGGGGCTCTACGAGCTTCGGACCGCCGGGGAACTCCTCAAGCTGGCCGCCCGGATCGATCGCTTCGTGAGTCGCTTCGCCCCTGAACGGCCGTCGTCGAGGGCCCGGGGAGAGTTTGAAGAGGGTCGTGAGGGCCCGTCGCCGCTTGCCGGGGCGGACACGGCCCATGCGGGGCCTTCACCCGGGACCCCGCCCTACACCCGACTCACCCTGTAGGTGGAGGCGACCATGCCCCGGGAATCGAAAAAGGCACGGAAGGAACGAGCAGCGGAGGTCTTCCGGATCCTCCACGAGGAATACCCCGACGCCCACTGTGAGCTGGATCACGAGGACCCCTTCCAGCTCTCCGTGGCGACCATCCTCTCGGCCCAGACCACGGACGTGCGCGTCAACATGGTCACGCCGGAACTCTTCCGCCGGTACCCGGACGCTGGGGCGCTGGCCGAGGCGGAGCAGGAGGAGGTGGAAGAGATCGTCCGTTCCACGGGCTTCTTCCGGAACAAGGCCCGGAACATCATCGGCTTTGCCGACGCCCTGGTCAGCGAGCACGACGGGGACATCCCTCGGAGTCTCAAGGAGCTCCACGCCCTCCCCGGCGTCGGGCGCAAGACGGCAAACGTGATCCTGGGCAACGCCTTCGACATCAACGAGGGAGTGGTGGTGGACACCCACGTCAAGCGTCTCTCCCGGCGGCTGGGATTCACGAAGGAGGAGACCCCGGAGAAGGTGGAGCGGGACCTGATGCCGCTCTTTCCTCAAGAGTCCTGGACCCTCCTGTCCCACCTGCTGATCTGGCACGGACGGAGGGTGTGCGACGCCCGCAAGCCGGCTTGCGAGCGCTGCGCCGTGAGCCACCTCTGTCCCTCCTCCCGGGTCTGACCCGACATCCACCAACTCACCTCAACCGGATTGGCCGAGCCATGCCTGATCGAAATCACGCCCTGAAGCTCCTTCACGAGTGGGTGCAGAACGAAGGTCTCCGCACCCACATGCGCGCCGTCGAGGCCTCGGTCCGCCATTATGCTCGCATGCGCGACGCCGATGAGGAGGTCTGGGGCCTGGCGGGGCTCCTCCACGACCTGGACTGGGAGAAACACCCAGACCGACACCCCCTCGAGGCGGTGGACGCACTCCGCGAGGCGGGCTACCCGGAGGAGGTCCTGCACGCCATCCTGGCCCACCGGAACGACTTCACCGGGGTCGAACCGGAGACGGAGTTGGATCGGGTCCTCTACGCCTGCGACGAGCTCTCCGGGCTCGTATACGCCTGCTGCCTGGTTCGACCGAACGGGATCGACGACCTCAAGCCCCGGTCCGTGGTCAAGAAGTTGAAGGACAAGGCCTTCGCCGCCGGGGTGGATCGGGACGACGTCGCCCGGGGCGTGGAGCTCATCGGCCTGGACCGGAACGAGCACATCCAGAACGTCATCGACGGCATGCGCGCGGTGTCGGAGGATCTGGGGGTCCGTGCCGAGGATCTCGGGCGTAGCTGAGCGGTTATACAGGTATGACATCCGTCGCCCCCTCCAACCTTCGATCTGCGAAGCTGTGCCCGACTCCGGTCGGCCAGCTCTTCGGGTTGGTGTGTCTGGGCCTGATCGGGAGTGTGGCTCCTGGCTCGGCTCAGGAGGATGTGGAGCTGCTCGGTCGGCTCTACGGCACCACGCCCCCGGCGGCCTACTACGAGCAGAGGGCTGCCGATCCCGGGGCCTTCGAGTTCTCCGGCGCCTGGTTCCGCCGGAACTCCCGGCTGGAGGCCGACCCGGAGGGGGGCCGGGGTGGCCTCCGCATCCGTGAGGGCACGGAGATTCCCATCGCCCGCTCCTTCTCGGGACCCGACGGCCTCATCGGGCGCGCGGAGCCCGTAGAAGGCACCTTCGTCCTGCCCCTGGTGCTGGGGCGCTTCGCGGACACCCAGGGGGCGGTGGAGGCACCGAGCCGGATCCAGCGGGAGTACTTCGACGGGCCTTCGTTCCGGGCAGGGACGGTGGCGGAGTACTACGAGGAGATCTCCGGCGGTCGGGTGACCCTCGTCGGAGAGACCTTCGACTGGGTGGAGTCGTCCCTGACCCAGACGCAGGCGACGGGGGGCCGGACGGTCCAGGGGCTGGCCTCCGGGACCACCGGGCTCTTCATCGTGAACCTCCTCGAGAGTCTCGACGATGGCTCCATCGACTGGGGACGCTTCGACAACGACGGCCCCGACGGCATTCCGAACTCCGGGGACGACGACGGAGCCGTGGACATCCTCGCAGTGCTCCACCCCACGCCAGGGGCGGAGTGCGGGGGTGGGGAGAACCGTATCTGGTCCCATCGCTGGAGCCTCTCCGCGGCGGCAGGGCTCTTCGCCACCGGGGGCTACGTGACCTCTTCTCCAGCGGCGGGGGGTGGGTCCATCCGGGTCGACGACTACGTCGTGCAGCCATCCCGGGACTGCCAGGATTCGGATCTCGCCGACATCGGGGTCCTGGCCCACGAGCTGGGGCACGGCTTCGGGCTCCCGGACCTCTACTGCACCGGGCGTTGTTCCGCATCGGGGATCGGCAACTGGGGTCTCATGGGCACCGGTTCGTGGGGATGCCGGGGCCAGGGTCCCGACGCTCCGTGCCACATGGGGGCCTGGAGTAAGGAGATGTTGGGTTGGGCCGATGTGGAAACGGTCGAGGCAGGTCGGGACCTGGGCACCGTGACGTTGGAGCCTGTGGCGGCCGGGGGGCGCGTGCTCCGAGTCGACGTGCCGGGCACGTCCGAGTATTTCCTCCTCGAGAACCGGCAGCCGCTGGGGTTCGACGACGATGTCAGGCCGGGCCTCGTCATCTGGCATATCGATGAGGGCCGGGTCGTCCAGGGATGGCCGTCGAATACGGTGAACGGGGACCCTCGGCGTTTTGGCGTACGGGTTGTGCAGCCCGACGGGGACGGCGATCTGGAGGCGGGCCGGAACCGAGGGGATGGCGGGGACGTCTTCCCCGGCACCTCGAATCAGCGGGCCTTCCACGCCGGGACCTTGCCGGCGGCCCGGGCCCACGATGGGACGGCGTCGGGTCTGACCCTCCTGGATCTCGACGATTCGTCACCCGATCTGAGCTTCCGACTCCTGAGCCGCTTTCAGGCCGTCGAGGCCCGGACCACCGGCGACGGAGGCATGCCGGGGTTGTTGAGCATCAACGGCGTGGCTCTCCCGGCCGGTGGTGGAGAGGTCGCTCTGGCTCCCTTCGAGGAGGTCACGGTGGCGGCCTCCCGGGGAGCGGCGCTGGTGCCTGGGGTGCGCACGCCCTTCGTGCAGTGGGCGGACGGCGTGACCGACACAGCCAGGACCTTCGTTCTGGCCCTCTCCGATACCTCCATGGAGGCCGAGTACGCCGGCCGCCAACTCCAGGTCGCCCTGGAGCTGGGCGGCGGGATGTTCGGGGTGTCGCCGGGGACCGTGCTCTCCCAGCCCTCGTCTCCGGGACTCTGGTTCGAGGCAGGGACTGCGGTCACCCTCGAAGCCCGCCCCACCCCCGGATTCGCCTTTACCGGGTGGAGCGGGGCGCTGGCTGGGGCGCCGAATCCCGTGGGCCTCGTTCTGGACGAGCCGGTCTTCGCCGGCGCGGCGTTCGAACTGGAGTTCGCCGCCGACGCGGTCGCTCCCCTGAGTCTGGTGGGCGGAGACGAGGTTCGTGTCACCCTAACGACGAACGAGGCGTCCGAGCCGGTTCGGTGGGAGGTGGCAAGCGGTGCCCTCCCCTGGGGCATCATCCTCTCCCCGGAGGGCGTGCTCACCGGCAGCCCCTCTGAGATCGGGTCCTTCGAGGCCACGTTGAGGGCGCGGGACGCCCTGGGCCTCGAGGGAACGATTCGCCTAAGCTTCGAGGTCGGCGTTCCCGACATCGCCCTCGAGACCATGGCTTCGGATCTCCTGGCTGACGCCGAGACCGGTGCTCTCACGTCAGGGCAGTCGGCCTTTCTGGACCGATCCGGGAACCGGAACGGAACCGTCGATATCGGAGACATCCGTGTCTACCAGAATTCGCTCAGACCGTTGGGAGCCCGTGCACCGTCCGAGGTCCTGGTTCGCACCCTTCGCGTGGCCCTGGGGAGGCGTCCATGAACGGGCGGTCGGTGAAGGGTCGTGTGTCCAGGCTCCGGAGCCTCTTCTTCCGAGGGACGGTGGCGCTGGCCGCGACGGTCCTCGCGTTCGCAGCCACCGCCTGCGGCGACGACCAGCCGCAGGTTGGGGAGCTCCGAATCGTCGTCTCCGAGACCACGGCGGTGGGAGGGGCGGTGCTCGAATTGTCCGGTGAAGGCCTCCTGGACGTCCGTGGTCCGCCGGGTGTGAGCGTGGTCGCCCGGTCCCTGGACATCGAGGGATCCAAGGCGCTACCCCGGCTCCGGGTGGTGGCGATCCAGGAGACACCCGGACCGCTGGCGCTGACCGTGGATGTAGCGGACCGGGACGCACCCCTGCCAGGGGCCACTCTGGTCCAGGCTTCCGGGGTGGACAACGCTCTGATCCCCACCTCGATCCTGCCAGACCCGCAGGTCCTTCGCTGATCGCGGATCATCTCCCTGCGGGGTGAGCCGGATGGGCGCCGGCTCCTTCTTGCCCAGCCCTCGCCCTGGGGCCACCTTCAAACGTTCGCGTCCCGGGCCGCGCCAGTTGCGCGGCGACCGGGACGCTTCTCGCACGCGGTCCCGTCGTCGGCTCCACCGCAGGGCCCGCCTCTACCACCGGAGGCTCCATGACCACAGCCACCTGGGTCACCATGCTCCTGATCTGTGGCTTCGTATGGGGAGGCTTCGTCGTGGCCGTGACCACCGCCTTCCGGAAGGAATCCCGGAAGGACAAGTAGCCGCGCACAGCTCCGCGCGACTTAGCTGCTCAACAGCCTTCCAGGACTCTCCGTGCCGCGACGCGACGATCTCGAAAGCATCCTCATCCTGGGGTCCGGCCCGATCGTCATCGGGCAGGCCTGTGAATTCGATTACTCCGGGACGCAGGCGGTCCGGGCCCTCAAGGAGGAGGGCTACCGGGTCATCCTGGTGAATTCGAATCCGGCCACCATCATGACGGACCCGGATATTGCCGACCGGACCTACATCGAGCCTCTCACCGTGGAGTGGGTCGAAAAGGTCATCGAGCGGGAGAAGCCCGACGCCATCCTCCCGACCATGGGAGGGCAGACGGCTCTCAACATCGCCATGGAGCTGCAGGATCAGGGTCTCCTCGAACAACACGGCGTCGAGCTGATCGGGGCCAACGCCCGTTCGATCCGGATGGCGGAGGACCGGGAAGAGTTCGCCGAAGCCATGGAGAGGATCGGGCTCGCGGTCACCACCGGGGGCTTCGCCCGGACCTTGGAGCAGGCACTGGAGATCGTGGAGGAGACCGACTATCCCAGCATCATCCGACCCTCCTTCACCCTGGGAGGCACCGGCGGCGGCATCGCCTACAATCGGGAGGAGTTCGAGGCCCAGGTCCGCAAAGGTCTCGATGCCTCGCCCATCACCGAGGTCCTGGTGGACCGCTCGGTGCTCGGGTGGAAGGAATACGAGCTGGAGGTGGTCCGAGACGGAGCGGACAACGTCATCATCATCTGCTCCATCGAGAACCTCGACCCCATGGGGGTGCACACCGGGGACTCCATCACGGTAGCGCCGGCCCAGACCCTGTCCGACGTCGAGTACCAGAAGATGCGAAACGCCGCCATCGCCATCATCCGGGAGATCGGGGTGGAGGCCGGGGGCTGTAACATCCAGTTCACGGTGAACCCCGAAGACGGTGAGATGCTCATCGTCGAGATGAATCCACGGGTGAGTCGCTCCTCGGCGTTGGCGTCGAAGGCAACAGGATTCCCCATCGCCCGGGTGGGGGCGAAGCTCGCCGTGGGCTACCGCCTGGACGAGCTCCCGAACGACATCACCAAGACCACGCCGGCCTCCTTCGAGCCTGTGCTGGATTACGTGGTCTGCAAGTTCCCCCGCTTCGCCTTCGAGAAGTTCCCCGAGGTGAACCCCGTGCTGGGGGTCCAGATGAAGGCCGTAGGCGAGACCATGGCCATCGGGCGGACCTTCCGCTCGGCCTGGCAGAAGGGGATTCGAGGCCTCGAGATCGATAGGGCCGGTTGGGTCACCGGCGAGACGCTGGACGATGACGGACTGACTTCCGACGAGCCCGAGGCCATCCTCTCGGCGCTGCGGCGTCCCACAGCGGACCGTCCCTTCCAGCTGAAGAGAGCGATGGAGGCGGGAATCTCCCGGGAAGAGATCTTCGACGCCACGGGAATCGACCCGTGGTTCCTGGATCAGCTTCAGCAGATCCTGGAGCGCGAACGGGCCTTCGTTCAGGCCGATACCGTGTCTGCGGATCACCTCCGTCGGATGAAACGGGACGGATTCAGCGATCGACAGCTCGCGGATCTCCGGGGCGTGTCAGAAGACGAGATCCGGGAGCAGCGTTGGGATGCGGGACTCCACCCGACGTACAACGTGGTGGACACCTGCGCCGGGGAATTTCCTGCAGCGACGCCGTACTTCTACTCGTCGTACGAGGACGAGAGCGAGTCGATCCCCTCGGATCGGGACAAGATCATGGTCCTTGGGAGCGGCCCGAACCGGATCGGGCAGGGCGTCGAGTTCGACTACTGCTGCGTGCAGGCGGTCCTGGCGCTCCGGGAAGCCGGGTACGAGACCATCATGGTCAACTCGAACCCCGAGACCGTCTCTACCGACTTCGACGTCAGCGACAAACTCTACTTCGAGCCCCTGACGCTGGAGGACGTCCTGGAGATCGTTCGCCTCGAGCAGCCCCAGGGGGTGATCGTCCAGCTCGGCGGCCAGACGCCCCTGAAGCTCGCCAAGCGGCTGGAGGAGCTCGGGACCCCGATCCTGGGAACCAGCGTCGATGCCATCGACCGGGCCGAGGACCGGAAGCGCTTCGAGGAGGTGTGCCGGAAGATCGAGGCGACGGTACCGGCCAACGGGACGGCGAGCAGCGTGGACGAGGCCCTGGAGATCGCCGAACGGATCGGCTATCCGGTCCTGGTGCGTCCTTCCTACGTCCTCGGCGGGCGCGCCATGGAGATCGTCTACGACGAGGAGAGCCTCCGGGGTTACTTCGGTCGCGCGGTGAAGGCCAGCCCGGACCACCCGGTCCTCATCGACAACTTCCTCGAGGACGCCTTCGAGGCCGACGTGGATGCCCTGTGCGATGGTACCGACGTCATCATCGGCGGCATCATGCAGCACATCGAGGACGCCGGTGTCCACTCCGGGGACTCGGCCTGCGTCCTGCCGCCCTACCTCCTGGATGGCGACGTCCTGGAAGAGATCCGGACCATCACGGCCCGATTCGCCCTGGAGCTCGGCGTGAGGGGGCTGATGAACGTCCAGTATGCGATTCGGGACGGTGTGGTCTACACCCTGGAGGTGAATCCCCGGGCCTCGCGCACCGTCCCCTTCGTCTCCAAAGCCACGGGAGTGCCCCTGGCACGCCTGGCCTCTAGGGTCATGGCCGGAGAGATGCTCGCGGATATGGGCGTCCCCACCGAGCCCCGGGTGGGCGGCGTAGCGGTGAAGGAGGCGGCCTTCCCCTTCTCCCGCTTCGAGGTGGACGTGATCCTTGGCCCGGAGATGCGGTCCACAGGGGAGGTCATGGGCTTCGACGACTCCTTCGGAATGGCCTTCGCCAAGGCTCAGGTCTCGGCAGGGAACGTGCTCCCCGAGGCCCCGGGGAAGCTCATCGTCACGGTGAACGAAAAGGACAAGCCCACGGTCACCCCGATCATCCGCCGCTTCGTGGATCTGGGTTGGGAGATTCGCGCCACCAAGGGCACCCATGGGTACTTCACTCGCCTCGGGATCCCTTGTGAGCGGGTCTTCAAGGTGAACGAGGGGCGGCCCAACATCGTGGACCACATCGTCAGCGGCGATGTCGGGCTTCTGATCAACACCCCCATGGGAAAGGCGTCCCAGTACGACGACTATGCCATGCGCCGGGCCGCGATCACCTACAATGTGCCGTATCTGACGACCATGTCGGCCACCAGCGCTGCCTGCGACGCCCTGATCGCCCTCCGGAATCGGACCCACCGGGTCAAGTCGCTGCAGGAACGAGTGCAGATGAACGCACCCGTGCCGGCGGCCTCCAGTTAACCGCTCCGAGTCGGACGGGCTGGACGACGTGGCTCCTACCACCGCCTTCCTCCTCCACGAGGCCGCTGCCCTGCACGACACGGGATGGGGGCACGCGGAACACCAGGGCCGTCTTCGGGCGTTGAGCTCGACCGTGGGCCGGGACATGCTGGCGCTCCACGGGAGGGTGGCGCAGCTCCCCTCCACGCCGGCCACGGTGGACGACCTACTTCAGGTCCACGCCCGGTCGCACGTAGAGCGGGTACGCGAGGCCGTGGAGCAGGCGGCGGCACGAGACGAGATCGTCGCCCTGGACGAGGACACACGGGTATCCGCCGCATCGTGGGATGCGGCGATGGGGACTCTGGGTGCGGCCCTCACCGCCGCCGAGGCCGTCGCCACGGGCCGGTTCCGCAACGCCTTCGTGGCGGCTCGTCCCCCGGGGCACCACGCCACCCCGGACCGGGCCATGGGCTTCTGCCTGTTCAACTCAGTCGCGGCGACGGCGCGGTGGCTTCAGGTTCACGGCCACGTCGAGCAGGTTCTGATCGTGGATTGGGACGTGCACCACGGAAACGGCACCCAGGAGATCTTCTGGCGGGACCCGACGGTCTTCTTCCTGTCGCTGCAGATGTACCCTCACTGGCCCGGCACCGGCGGTGCCGAGGAGAAGGGGGTGGGGAAGGGGGAGGGCACGACTCTGAACGTCCCCCTCGAGGCCGGGACCGGCGGCGCGGAGTATCTGGAGCGCTTCGAAGCGGCCTTGGACCAGGCCCTCGAACGGTTCTCTCCGGATTTCGTCCTCGTGTCCAGCGGATTTGATGCGCTGGCGGGAGACCCTCTCGGGGGACTGGCCCTCGAGCCGGCGGATTTCCACCGACTGACCAGGGCTCTCCGGGCTCGGGCGGACGAGCAGTGCGACGGGAGGGTGGTGGCGTTGCTGGAGGGAGGCTACGATCCAAAGAGGACGGGATTGGCCGCAGTCGCGGTCATTCGCGCCCTGGCAGGGATCACCGAAGCGGATCCGACGGTACCCGTTCATTCAGGATGACCGTGGCGCGACCTCGTCAGGAGGATTCCATGCGGCGCATCGAAAAAAGACAACCTCTCGAGATGTATCGTGGGCTCGTAACCGGCCTGCTGGTCGCGGTAGCCTTTCTGTGGGCCCCCGGGACGGCAGCCGCGCAGTCCCAGAGAGAGATGCCCCGTGAAGAGCCGGGCCAGTACCAGAGGCCAGAGGCGGCCCGGGAGGCTATGGATCAGCTCAAGTCGCCGTACTGCCCGGGGCTGATGCTAGAGGTGTGTCCGTCCGGAGGCGGCGTGGCCTTGAGGGATTCTCTGAACACCCTCGCAGAAGAGGGTTGGACCGCCGACCAGCTGGTCGACTGGGTGCTGGC
>JGI12210J13797_10249440_pt1 | contig 10640 bp, 8 predicted proteins | sample ElkSlonscriptome_3_FD_13797 | JGI IMG/M metagenome (IMG submission 13797) | reverse complement strand
TAGAGCTGTCGGTCGCGCTCGAAGTGGTAGCGGGCGTGTCGCGCCTGCTCGTCGGCGGACAGCAGCGTCAGGTGATCGGGGTGGTCCGAGGCGACGGGGTCGGCGAGTCCCACCGCGATCGCGCCGGGGGCGAGCTCCTCGAGCCAGTCGTCGGGCGCGGTGGGGAAGTGGAGGGTCAAAAGACGCTGATGCGCTCGCTCGCGGGGGACTCCTCCACCCGGTGGAGCCAGCTGGTCTCGCCGTCGAGGGCGAGCGGCTCGAGGCCTAGCCCGCGTCGGACCATGATGGTCCAGTCCTCGACCCGACACGCGCGGCCGACCTCGATCGGCGACAGCTCGATGTCGAAGGCCTCCTCGAGGGTGAGGGCGAGCTCGTAGGTGGTGGCCGGTTCCAGGGCCAGGAGTCGGTCCGGGGTCAGATCCCTTCGGGACAGCCTCTCGCTCAGGAGCGCGATGACGTCGGCATCGATGCGAGCGAGGTCGAGGCGGCCGAGGGTACGACCCACGCGGGATGGGTCTCGAATTGGTTTCACACGACTCACAACGTCAGGGGGGGAGCGTTCGTTCCCCGATGAAAGTTACGGGGCAGAGATCACCCGCGAATCCGATGCGTTCAGCCCGGTTCCGGTTCAACCCCCAGCGGGCCTTTTCCCAGGCGGAGCCGCCTGTCGTCAAGAGGGGTGTTTCTGCGACAGAGGTGTCCAAGCACCGCATCTGTCATGGAATGTAGGCTTCGTGTACGTCTACCGCACCGAAGGCCTGGGTGGTCGCGCCGCCGGGGACGTAGATGATTCCGTTCAGGCTCGCCGCTCCGGTGCCGTGCCGAGGGACGGGCATCGCGGGCAACGAGGTCCAAGCGCCGGGGCCCGGATCGTAGCGCGAGACTTCCGCGAAGACGCCGCTCTGCGCGTCGACGTTTCCTTCGCCGCCAAAGACGTAGAGCCGTCCTTCCACCACGGCCCCCGCGGTGCCTCCACGGGGCGTGAGCATGGAGGCGCCGGCCGACCAGGTGTCTGACCCGGGGTCGTACACGTACACGTCACCGGACAGGTCTTCGATGCCCGTGTCGCGCCCGCCGAGGGCGTAAACCATGCCGTCGACCGCCCCTCCGGCGAGATGGTCGAGCGGCTCCGGCAAGGGCGCGAGGCTTCGCCAGGTATTCTGGACCACGTCGTAGGCGCTGGTGTCGGGCACCGCGCCCTGGCGAAGCCCACCCGCCACGACGATCTCGTCGCCGACGACGCCGACCACGCCGCCGCCGCGCTCAGTGCCGGCCGGCATGCTCGCGACGGGGCTCCACGCGTCGAGGCCAGGGTCGTAGACCCAGCTGTCGCCGTCGGCGGTAAACGATAGGGCTTTGAGCCCGCCGAGCACGTAGAGCTTGTCGTTGACCACGGCCGCGTGGACGTGGTGGCGTGGCTCGGGGAGGGGGGCGACGTCACGCCAGGCGTTGTTGCTCGGGTCGTAGGCCTCCACGCTGGCGAGCACCCCCGCTTGGGCGTCGAAGCCGCCGATGACGTAGATCTCTCCCGCTAGCGCGACGACCGCGTTCTCTTGGCGCGGCGAGGGCAGGGGCGCGAGGTCGGTCCAGCCGGAGGCGGACGCACCGCCCTGGCCGCTGGCGGTCGTGGTCGCCGTACTGCTGCTCGATCCCCCGCTCCCTGCCTTGCCACCAGATCCACCCGTCGCGTCGCCGTCGCTCCCGCAGTGGAGCGCGGCGATGGCGAGCGCGCTCCCGAGGAGCGTGGTGGCGGTCCCGGGCCGTCCGTTCACGGCGAGTACCGGACCTCGACGCGGGAGTAGCTTCCGCCGGTCTCCGAGGACAGGGGTCCCGCCTGGCCGCTGTTCAGGTTGGCCTGGTAGATGAGGCGAGTGAGCACCACCGGCTGACCGGCGATGGTCGTGTTGTAGGGGTTGCCCATGCCGTAGGAGTTGCGCATCTGCGTGGTTCCGCGCGCGCCGAGGATCCCGATGATGTCGCCCGCCTGGATGGGGATGTTGACCGGGATGAAGTTGTTGCTGGTGTCGCTGTTCGTATAGAAAAGCGTCGTGAAGCTGGTGGTGTTCGCCGAGAAGGCCGGCGGGGGGCCGTTGGTGAACTTCACCACCTGGATGTTCTGGTTGTTGGGGGACTGGGTACCCACTTCGAGCGGCACGCGCAGCTCCTGAATGGTGAAGCTGGTCGGCGCGGTGAACCAGAAGCCCCGGGTCGAGGTCGATGGGAAGATGCTGTTCTGCGCGCCGACGTCGAGGTCGGTGATGGCGCAGTCGGTGTCGTTGGTGGCGTTGCAGGTGGTGGGGCAGCAGCTGTCGCCATCGACGCAGTTGGTGACGGGGGTGCCGCCGGTGCACATGCCATTGCCGCACATCTCCCCGGTGGTGCAGGCGTCGAGGTCGTCGCACATGTCCCCGTTCATCAGGGCCTGGGTCGTGCATTGACCGGTCACGGCGTCGCAGACGCCGAGCTGGCAGCCCTGGCTGAACGCGGAGCAGTCCTTGGGCACGCCGCCGCTGCATACGCCGCTGCTGCAGGTGTTCTGCACCGCACAGAGGTCGTTCTGGTCGACGCAGCTCTGACCATCGTTGCCCGGAACCGGCTCGCACATCCCGTTGGTCGGATTGCACTCCGAGATGAAGCACTCGTTGGGGACGGGCGAGAAGAAGCAGTCCTTGGGCGTGCCGCCGGTGCATGCGCCGGCGACGCAGGTGGCGCCGGAGAGGCAGAGGTCGGTCGAGGTGCAGGGCGTGTCGTCGGCCAGGGGCGACGCGGTGCAGCTCTTGCTCTGCTCGTCACACGCGACCTCGTTACAGGCGGGGGGCGCCATGCCGCAGTCGTTCTGCGGGCCTCCGGCGCAAGTGCCCGTGCCGTCACAGGTGTCATCGACGGTGCAGAAGAGACCGTCGTCGCATGAGGTGCCGGCATCCTCGGGCACCACGGTGCAGCTGCCCACGGCGCCCGGGTACTCGCCCTGGTTGCAGACCGACTGCAAGCAGGGGGGAGTGTCGATGAGGCTGCAGTCTTCGCCGCAGGGGAAGGGGTTGGCCATGCCGCCCGCGCCGCCGGTCCCGTTGCCGCCGGTTCCGGACGTAGTGCCGGTGCTCCCCGTGGTCGTCGACGAGGTCGAATCATCGTCGTCTTCGACGACCTCGCTCGCAGCGCAGCCCGCACCCCAACCGGCGAATGCCGCCGCCGCCACCGTGCCCCAAACGAGCTGCCAAGTTACCCTCATGCCACCAAGATACCCCAAGTGGCCGCCACCGCGACAGCGAAGCGCCCCGTAGGCTTGTGCCAACGAGGCGGCCGTCGGATAAGTCAGCCCATGGACCCGGTCGCGATGCAGGTGCTCCAACACGTGCTCGCCGCGCGGCGTCGCGGGAAGAACGAGGTCGTCGAGCTCCAGGGGATGGACCTGCGCGGCGCCAACCTCCTCCGCGCCGACCTCGTCGAGAGCGACTTGTCTGGAGCGGGGCTCGACCACGCCCAGCTCGCGGGGGCCAAGCTAGGCCGGAGCAAGCTCCAGGGCACCATGTTCGCCGGCGCCAACCTCGCCGGGGCCGATCTCACCGAGGCCGACCTGCGCGAGGCGAACCTCAAGGGGGCCCGCGTCGAGGGAGCCTCCTTCGCGGGGGCCGACCTCCGGGGGGCGAGCATCGAAGACGTCATCGGGGAGCCGGCTACCGTGGCCGGGGCCCGCATCGACAAGGCCATGGCCGACCGGTCGCGGCTGCGCGACGACGACATCATCCAGCTCTGGAGCGAGGGGATCATCATCGAAGACCTCCCCCTGTTCGAGGACGACGTGCAGACCGTCTGCGGCATCCCCGGGATCAGCTCCGACGCCGGCCCGTCGGCGCGGCACGTCATGGAGCTCGAGACCGAAGCCCGCCGCCAGCGCCTCACCGAGGACAGCTCGATGCCTCCTTCGGCCCGGGTGAGCCAGGCCATGGCCGAGGCGGCGGTGGCCGAGACCAAGCGCCGGGACCGGCCGCTGTCATTGCGCTCACTCCGCCTCGTCGCCGACATCCTCACCCCGGAGATGCTCGCCGCGCCGAACTTCGTCGAGGGCGACCGCGTCATGGGCGTGACGCTCCAAAAGAAGATCGGCGACGGCAACGTGGCGGTGGTCTACCGCGCCAAAACCGACGATGGTGAGGAGGTCGCGGTCAAGCTCTTCAAGACCCACATGACCAACCAGGGGCTCTGCCTGCCCTCCTTCCGTCGGGGGATCCAGGTCATGAATCGGCTCACGGCCAAGGAGGTCGATGGGGTGGTGCCGCTCGTTGCGGTGAGCATCAATCGTCTCGCCGTGCTCACGCCGCTCGCGGCCAACGGAAGCGCCGCGGATCTCCCCGCCCTCAATTGGGGGATAACGACCATCGTCGAATTCGTGGAGCGACTCTGCGCCATTCTCCAAGCGGCGCACGAGGCGGGGGCGCTGCACCGGTGTCTGAAGCCATCGAACGTGCTGCTCGACGCTGACCTCAATCCCTTCGTCAACGACTTCGATGTGGTTGACCTGCCCTCCTTCGGGGGCACGGCGGGCGTGGGGGGCTACGCGGCCTACGCGCCTCCCGAAGAGCTGCTCGGGCAGAGCACCCAGAGCCCCACCAGCGACGTCTATTCCCTCGGTCGCATTCTCGCCTTCCTCTTGCTCGGCGAGCACCCGCGGGCCACCGCGGAGGCCGTGCCTCTGCTCGACGACATCGACGCCCCCGAGGGGCTCGTTCGCATCATTCGACGCTGCACCACGCGGGCCCCCGAACACCGCTACCAGACGGTAGCGGACCTCGTCGCTGATCTCGCCAAGTACGAGGACGCGGCGGCGGTCGGAATCGGGCACGACGACGACACGAGCTTCATGCCGGCCGGGGTGAGCGGGCTTCCTCACCGAACGCGGTGGCTGGGCCAACGAGAGCGGGACAGTTCGCCGGCGGCTCCTCCGGTGCGACGCTCGAGGACGCCGCCTCGCCCTCGCGGCAAGAAGAAGCCCGAGCCGGAGAATGCGCCCATGCGCAACGAGCAGCTCCTCGGCGCGGTGGGGATCCTCGCCGTGCTCGGGAGCCTCCTCGTGGTGATGCTCGTCTCCAGCCCCAGCGAGCGCATGGTGGGACAGATGCAGATGCTTTCGGCGGCGGGGGGGGCGCTGATGACCCTCATGCTCCCGCGCACCATCTCGGGGGGGAACGTCTTGCGTCTGTTCTTGGCCCTGTTGCTCGGCGCCGCGCTCTATTTCGTCAACCTCCCCGGCTTCATCGTCGGAAGTTGACCTCCATCACTCGGGGGGTGTTTCCAGCGCGGCGTAGGCGAGCCAGGCGCTCACTGCGTGCTGGACGTAGTCGATGCGGACCTCGGTGTGGCGCGGGTCGGCGTCCTCGCGGAGGGCCTTGGGCACGGCGCCGCGGTGAGGGCCGGTCCTCACCTGAGCGCGCAGCAGAAACCGGATGGCCGGCGGCACCGCGGCGTCCACGGCCGCGATACGAGACGCGTCCTCGAGATGAGGGCGCATGGCCAGGATGCCTTCGAGACGGGTTGCGGTGGGGGTCGTGCGTCCGTCGGCCCGGAAGGAGCCCCGCTGGGGGGCGCCCGAGGGGAAGTCGGGCTGGGTGAGCATGACGTCGATGACCTGACCGGCGTGGCGCAGGAGGGCGGCTTCCTCGCCCGGGCTCAGGCCGCCGAGGGCGAGGCGGTCGGCGGTGGCGATCAGCGCCCAATGGTCCGGGGGGATCCGTTTGGCCTCCTTGCGGCTCTCGGCGAGGAACATCAGCGCGCGGGTGGCCGTCTCGACGGCGCCGACCGCGATCTCGGGCGCCGTGGCGTGGAGACGGAGCAAACCGAGGGCCGCTTCGCCCGGGTAGTAGAGGGAGGTCCAGCTGTCGTCGGGGCCTCGACCCGCATAGAACTTGCTGTAGAAGCTGCCGTCGTCCTTCTGGAGGCGAGCGATGAAGCGCACGAGCCCCTCGAGCGCCTCGGGCTCTCCGTGCGGGGGGCGGTGCTGGGTGAGCGCCACCAACGCGAGCCCGGCGCCCCCGAGCTTCGCCTCGTCGTCCTCGCCGTGGGACCAGACGGCGTACTGGTCGCCGGTGTCTGCGACCGGCCTCAGGTATCGATCCTGGAAGTAGCGCAATGAGCGACCGAGCGCCGCAGCCCGCTCCGGCGAGGGCCATTGCGAGTGGACCTGACCCAATGCGTAGAGGGCACCTGCGTGGCGGAGCACGTTGTACTTACGCGGGACGTCCGCCTCGGGGTCGAGGTTGATGAGGTACACCAGCTTGCCGTCGCGCCGTGTCTTGGCCGCGATGTAGTCGGCCCCGCGTTGCGCGGCGGCCTCCGCCTCCGCCACGAGGGCGGGGCGAGACGCGGGCGCAGGCGCAGGCGCAGGCGTCACCGACGGCGGCGTGGCGACGGGGGCTTTCGGCGAGACATCTCGGGGTGCAGGCGGGGCGGAGGTGCCGCAGCCGAGCACGAGGAGAAGCGGAAGGATTCGTGCGCGCATCATCGAAAGACTCCAGGAAGATTGCCGCAAGAGCCGCCGTTCGGGGGCGGCGCGGCGCTAGCTCCCGAACGGGCCGCGAGAAGCGAGCAGAGGGCCAACGACGAGGCCGGGGACGAGCGGAAGGGCATCACGGAGGAAGCGTAATGTGCGCGCCCGGAGAAGAAAGGCCCCTTCCAATTGTGACTCGTCCGGCGTCCGGGCCTTGGCTCGTCCGCCGATGCGCGGTACGGCCCTGACCCTTCCAGGGAAGTAACCCATCATGGCGAAGCAAAAGAAGCGCAAGCCGAGCAAGGCTGACCGGGCCGACATCCACGCCCTCTACCAGGAAGCGGTGCAGGATCCGGAGAACGAGCTGGACACCTTCGACCGGTTCTTCAAGCGCTACCGCAAGAGGAAGCCGCGCTCCCTCAAGGAGGACTTCTGTGGGACGGCCCTCTTTGCCACCGCCTGGGTCGAGCGCGGCAAGAAGCGCTGGGCGGTGGGGGTCGACCTCGATGGTCCCACGCTCAACTGGGGACGCGAGCACAACATCGGGGCGGCGGGTTCCCACGTCGCCAAGCGCATCCAGCTCGTGGAGGCCAACGTGCTCGACGTGCAGGAGCCTCCCGTCGATCTGGTCTGTGCCCTCAACTACAGCTACTGCGTCTTCAAGACCCGTGAGGCGCTCATTCGCTACTTCAAGATCGCGAAGCAGAGCCTCAACCCAGACGGCATCTTCATCTGCGACATCTACGGCGGCACCGAAGCCACCATCGAGCACACCGACCCCAAGCGGAAGTACAAGGGCTTCAGCTACGAGTGGCAGCAGGCGTCCTACAACCCGATCACCCACGATACGGTCTGCCACATCAACTTCTACTTCTCCGATGGCTCGTCGCTCGAGCCGGCCTTCACCTACGAGTGGCGGCTCTGGACGCTGCCGGAGATCCGCGAGTGTCTCGCAGAGGCGGGCTTCGCCCACAGCGACGTGTGGTGGGACGATGGCGATGAGGACAGCTGGTACCAGCTGACCGAAAGGGCCGAGAACCAGCCGGGCTGGTTGGCCTACGTCATCGCCTACGACTGAGCCCAGCCCATCGAGCCCAGCCCATCGAAGCTCGGTCGGCCGCCTTCAGCCGATCACGGGGAGCCGCCCCTTACGGATCTGCGGCATCTGCAGCTCCGAGAAGCCGACCGGGCTCGGCACCTGGGCCGGGGCGCCGCCCGTGGGACGGATCCCCCCGCGCAGCGCTTCGCCGTCCGGGGTGCGGTGGCGCTGCTGGCCGCCGGCGATCTTGTGGTGAGCGAGTCGGTTCTGCATGAAGTTGAGCGGCCAGAAGCCGGCGGCTTGGACCCAGCTCGACTCCTTGCGAAGCACGAAGCGGCGCCACATCGAGCTCAAGGTGTAGAAGCTGGTCCAGGCCCTGACCCAGCCTTCCTTCAGCTCCTCCCGCGTCATGTGCGTCGGCACGTAGTAGGGCGAGCCCTCGTCGTGGTCGTCGCGTAGCCACCACTGCGGATCGGTGAGCCGGCCTTCGGCCAGGAGCCGGCGGTAGAGCGGGGTCCCAGGATAGGGGGTGAGGATGGCGAACGAGGCCATGGTGAGCTTCATCTGGATCGCCTCCTCGACGGTGCGATCGAAGACGCTCAGGCGGTCGGTGTCGAAGCCGAAGACGAAGCTGCCCCACACGCTGATCCCGTGGTCGTGCAGCATCTCGATGATCTCGCGGTAGGTCTCGGGCCGGTTCTGCCGCTTGCCGGTGTACTTCACCGTTTCGTCGTCGATGCTCTCGAAGCCGATGAAGAGGGCGCGGCATCCACTCTTGGCCATCAGCGCCACGTTCTCCAGCTTTCTCACCGTCGCCAGGCTGCACTGGCCCACCCAATGCTTGCCCAGAGGCTCCATGCGTTCGAACAGCTCCTTGCTGTAGGCGCGATGGATCATGACGTTGTCGTCGGCGAACATGATCATCTTGCCCAGCGTCTGGAGCTCGGCGATCACGTGGTCGACGGGGCGGAAGCGAAAGGTCTTCCCGTTGGCCGTCGAGACGCTGCAGAACTCGCAGGGGTAAGGACAGCCCCGCATGGTCTGGACCACCTCGAAGGGGACGTACTTCGGATCTGTGAAGAGATCGCGCCGGGGCGGCGGCATGTCCTTCAAGTCCGGGAGCTCGGGCCGGTAGATCGGCTTCAGCTCGCCGGCGCGGAAGTCTCGGATCACCCGGCTCCAGACCACGTCGGCCTCGCCGACCACCACTGCGTCGGCGTGCCCGAGCGCTTCGTCGGGACAGGCGCTGGCGTGGATCCCGCCCATGACGACGCTGGTGCCGCGGGCGCGGTAGGCGTCGGCGATGTCGTAGGCTCGACGGGCCGTCTTGCTGTCGACGCTGATCCCCACCAGGTCGACGTCCTTCAGGTCGCGACCGATGTCGAAGGGCACGACGACGTCGTCGGTGTAGATGATCTCCACGTCAGCCGGGGTCCGGGCCATGAGGACCCCGAGCCCCATTCGGGGCAGGTAGGTGGAGTCTTCGCTCGCGGGTGCGATGAGCTCGAGTCGCATAGGTCGCCCCAAGATAGCGCGACTGCGGGGGTTAGATCGACCGCGGGCTGAGGTACTGCAGGCTGAAGCGCTCCGCCCCGTCGGTCCAGAAGGCGGTCACCTCGAAGCCCGCCTCCTGGGCGAGGCGGGCGAATTCCTGGCGGCTGTACTTGTACGATTCCTCGGTGCGGATGGTCTCGCCGGCGGCGAAGTGGAAGGTTTGCTCACCCACCTTCACGTCCTGGTCCTCGTCGCTCACGAGGTGCATCTCGATGCGCCCGAGGCCTTCGTCGTAGCGGGCCTCGTGGTGGAAGGCCTCGAGCGTAAACTTCGCCGGCAGCTCGCGGTTGATGCGGGTGAGCAGGTTGAGGTTGAAGGCGGCGGTGACACCCTCGCGGTCGTTGTAGGCGCGCTCGAGCACGGCCTTGTCCTTCTTGAGGTCGACGCCGATGAGCAGGCCGCCGTCGGGCTGCACCGCGCGCTGGATGCGCCGCAGGAAGGCGATGGCGTCCGGTGGATGAAAATTGCCGATGGTGGAGCCGGGGTAATAGACGACCGTGCGCGCGAAGGGTTGGCTCGGTACGGGAAGGTCGAGGGGTTGAGTGTAGTCGGCGCAGAGCGGCAGCACCTCGAGATCGGGGTAGGCGGCACGGAGGGTGTCCACGCTCTCCTCGAGGGCGTCGGCGGAGATCTCGACCGGGATGTAGGCGGCGATGTCGAGGTGGTCGAGCAAGACACGGGTCTTGGTGCTGCTGCCGCTGCCGAGCTCGACCAAGCGGGCTCCGGGTCCGATGTGCTGCTCGATGGCGCTCACGTTGGCGGTGGTCGCCTCGAGATCGGCCCGGGTGGGGTAGTAGTCGTCGACCTCGGTGATCTCCTCGAAGAGCTGCGAGCCACGCTCGTCGTAGAGGTATTTGCAGGGCAGCGTCTTGGGCGACCGCGAGAGCCCGGATTGAACATCGGCGAGGAAGGTTTCGGGGTCGGGGGTGCTCATAGGTCTCGGGCCAATCGAATACAGGTGAACTGCCAGCGGGCGGAGGCGGGGAAGAAGTTGCGGTAGGTCGCGCGGAGGTGCGCTCGCGAGGAGACGCAGGAACCGCCGCGAAGCACGTGCTGATTGCACATGAACTTGCCGTTGTATTCGCCCACCGCACCCCGTGGGGGCCGATAGCCCGGGTAGGGGAGATAGCTGCTCTGGGTCCACTCCCAGCCGTCGCCCCAGAGCTGGTCGACGTCGCTCTCGCCGGTCGCGGGGCGCGGATGCAGCGCCCCGGACGCGACGAAGTTGCCCTTCATCGGGCGGGCGCGGAGGGCGAGCTCGAGCTCGTGTTCACGAGGCAGCCGTGCGTCGGCCCATCGGGCGTAGGCGTCGGCTTCGTAGAGGCTCACGTGCACCACCGGCTCGGACGCTTCGAGGCGTCGGTAGCCGGAGAGGGTGAAGGCGTGGCGCACCCCATCGCGATCCGTTCGGTCCCAGTACAGTGGGGCCACGATGTTCTCCCGCTGTCGCCAGTGCCAGCCCTCGTCGAGCCACAGCTCGGGCCGCCGATAGCCGTCGTCGTCGATGAAGGCGCGGTATTCGCCCACCGTTACGAGACGGTGCCCGAGCGTGAAGGGCGGCAGGAG
>JGI12210J13797_11280647_pt1 | contig 10646 bp, 10 predicted proteins | sample ElkSlonscriptome_3_FD_13797 | JGI IMG/M metagenome (IMG submission 13797) | reverse complement strand
ATTCAGAAAAGCTTGGTGCATTTAAAATAGAATCTGGAGAAAAATATGCGCTCGTTTTCGGCAACGAAGTGGATGGAGTAGAACAAGATGTCGTAGATCAATGCGACAAAAGCCTCGAAATTCCTCAAATTGGTATCAAACATTCCATCAATATTTCCGTATGTGCCGGGATTACCATTTGGGAATTTTTTCATCAAATGGAAATGGTGGACTGAAGAACTTGTATTTCTTATATTCGTCCCGTTATATTTAACGCTGTGAATAAATTGCAAAGATTCGCCTTAATTATTTTGTTCGTCATTTCCTCTGTGGGAGTCAGCGCTCAATATTTTAACGGACAAACTTCCTATTGGAAGAGTCAGCGGCATAGTTTCGGTTTGGGACTGGGTGCTTCTTTCTTTTTGGGAGAACTAGGAGGACGAGATCAAGTCGGAACCGATTTTATTTATGACTTAGAGCTTTCAAGAACACGACCGGCATTGCATCTCAATTATCGCTACCAACTGGGGAGTCGCCTCTATGCAAAAGCCCAATTCGCCTTTGCCTACATTGGCGGGAGCGATGCACTAACTGAAGAAATCTTTAGAAGAAATCGTAATTTGAGTTTCCGCTCAAGCGTTTTTGAATTTACCATCCAAGGAGAGTTTGATGTGATTGACTTCACCCCGAAGAACCGTTACGGCAAGGTAAAGACCAGCAAACTCGAAGGCTCGTCGCTCTATATTTCTGCCGGAGTGGGCGTGACAAGGTTTAATCCACAAGGAAATTTCGAAGGAACGTGGTATGACCTGAAAGATTTTGGAACAGAAGGTCAGCTCCAAGAAGGTGGACCGGCTGAATATTCTCTATTTACCGTGGTAATTCCGTTGGGTATGGGTTACAGGCTGCAGCTGAACAAGGAGTGGACAGTAGGATTTGAAGTAGTGCACCGAATCACCTTTACTGATTACATGGATGATGTGAGCACAGTATACTTCGACAACCAAACGATTGCTGATACACAAGGAGAACTGGCAGCGATATTCGCAGATCCCAGTCTCGGTTTTTACGTCGATGAAAATGGAACACGTGTTCCTCTGAATAGCACCGATACAGGTCTTCAAAGAGGTGATCCCGAGGATAATGACGCATATTTCTTCGCTATGTTCAACCTCAATTACAAGATAGCCCAAAAACGCTTCAAGCGTGGACGTGGTCGAGTGACCAAAAGACGTCGCCGACGAGTGGTATTCTAAGATGGTATTGGGTACAACGGACTGATTTCTGATAGGTTAGAGTTCCCAAGTTTTTAATCCTTCACTTGACTTTCATCCACTCGCTCTGTTCTGAAATGTAAATCCCGTAATGGCTATCAGGGATGTGTATCAATCCTAATTATCAGATCCGGAGAGTATCCTGCTCACTCATTCTGAGTACGAGCACACGATGCAATTTAGCAAGCCGCCTCCATAGGTTCAACCTCTATGCGATCCTCCAAGAAGGCCTATCCTCGCATAAAGACCGTTCAGCTGATAAAGCAGGATACCTTGATAGGTATTGCTTAGTTAAGCAGTATGAGACGATTGATCATCGTGCCATTCCGTTAATGCAAGGTAAGTGACAATCAACGGGCCAAGCCAGTTGTGCCAAACGAAGCAACCGCATGGATCCTGCAGATATGATGGAAGACTCACGGCTAAGCCAAAAAACAAAAAAGCCGTTTACCAAAAGGCAAACGGCTCTTAAAATTCAATTCAGTTGAGCTTACTCAGCCGCTTCGTCTCGGAAGTTTCTGAACTCCAAGTCGCTTGCAGCTTTATCTTCTAAAGAAGCATCCATTTCGTATGCTTTATTAAGATTTGTGGTAACTGCATTTGCGTCGTTCATGCGGGCTCCAACAATTGCTTTCAGGTAGTAACCCTTGGCCGTTTCAGCGGCATCAGATTCGTTTACCGTTTTCAATGCCGTTTCAGTGTTTCCCGTAAGTACTTGTGCCAACGCCTTATTGAAAGTATTGTAGCCTTTCATGTTTTGGATAGCTGAGCTGTAGTCTCCGTTTTGAATATCGATGATACCCATGTTGTAATTCACCTCATCTCCTGCTCCGGCAGCAGCTTCTAGCATTTCCATCGCACCTTCACGATCACCATTAAGTCTGGTGACAATAGCCATGTTGTTTTTCACGACCGGGCTTTCTTCTTTTCCCATGGCATTTTCAAACATTGTTTTTGCTTGAGACAACTCATTTTTACGGAGGTGTATAACACCCATGTTATTGTGAGCTCTGAAATCATCGGGGTAAGTAGAAGCAGTAGTTTCGTAGATGGCGTACTGCTCGTTCATGTCCTCAGTGAGCGTTGCTGCGTAAAGCATTTCCTCTACATTAAGACTGTCGGCATTGGCAGATCTTGCCAAAGCAATGATCTCTTCATCGCTTTTACCAACGATATCGTAGTTCACTGTGATTTGAGATCGACGTAGCTCAGGAAGAATTTTATCTGCAACCTCTGTATACGTCGCAGCTAAGTTTCTGATTTCCTCTTCGCGTTTCGTTACGTCGGAGTACATTTCCAGAATTCGCAGGATCAATTCTTTATCTGCGATGTCAGAAGCTTCCATTTTCTCTTTGAAACCAGCCCAGTCTTCACCTTTTGGCATCAATTGAAAAAATGATTCTTTATCGTACTCCATATCTTCGCGATCCATCAAGCGAGAAACTGCCTTCATTGCGCTCTCCGCTCTTTCTTGAGCCAGATTTTCGTTCAGACTAATTTCTCCTTCAGGTGAAGCATAAGAAACTATTTCAGCACCTTTAAATTGGTAGTCTTCGTTGGAAGCATACTCCTCCAAGAAATCTTTCAATGCATCAATATCATCGTCGCGTAATTCCGATGGACGAACATAAGAGGAATTCACCAAGTAGTTAATGGTTGCATTTGCTTGATGAGACGTGATTCTTTCAAATTCATCAGCCGCAATAATTGGCATATCATCACTCATCACCATCAATGGTGTAGTAATCACACCGTCGGCCAATTTGTAAGGCTCAAAAGCTTTCTGCTTGTTTCCTTGCTTACCCATAATATTGAGCATGAGCTCAGAAGTCTCCATCTCGGAAGAATAAGCAATTCGGTCAGAGTAAGTAAAGTTCTTTCCTGCTTCGTAAGGAATCACAGTTGCATTACCTGCCGCGTCTTCACCCTGGAATGACACAGAGTCATAGGGAGTTGTACCACCCTCGTAAGTGAGCATTGGAGTCAACGTAACCATTGCCTTCTTGCTGAAATACTTCCCGGGAAACTTCCCGTTGATATTAAGCTCAACGCTATCGCCACGCACAATCAATGGCTCGGGATCTACGTTGTACTGAATTGTCTCAGCATATTTTGCCATCTTTCCCAAACCACCACAGGCAGCCATAGCAAACCCAACTACAATTAAGAGGGCTGGAAATTTAAATTTCGAATGCTTCATTCGTTTGATTTTTATTTTGGTCTTTGTTTTTCTTGTTAATTGTGTGCAAACATACATATAGTTTTTTACACAATGAAGTGATTCACGCGGTTTTAAACCGACTTTGGAGTCGCGTCAATCACCTGATGGTGAAGGCCTTTGGAACGCGGTTTTTTTATGACGGATAGTACTTTTTCATAGACGAACCGATCTTTTACAAAGTCGACCTCCGAAACATCGAGTATTAAGACCCGCATATGCGCCGACTGCTTTCTCAAAAAGTCAAGGTATTTGGCTTGAACTCGACTCAAATATTCCTCTTCAATGCTCTGTTCGTACCTCCTGCCTCTCATTCTGATATTTTCGAGCAATCGCTTGGTGTCGGAGTAGAGGTATACCAATAGATCGGGAGTGGGAACGGTATTGAACATGATGTCGAAAACCTTTCTGAACAGGCGCAGTTCATCTTCATTGAGGTTGGATGCTGCAAAAATTAACGACTTGCTTAATAGATAATCAGAGATTCGAACGGAACTAAAAAGATTGCGGTCCGACCCAAGCCCCGAAAGCTGACTGTAGCGTTCGGCGAGAAACGACATTTCTAACGTAAATCCATACCTCTTTGGATCGGCGTAGAATTTTGGTAAAAACTCATTCTCGGCAAATTGCTCCAAAACCAACTCGGCCTTAAACTCAGCTGCCAGCTTATGCGCCAAGGTTGTTTTGCCCGATCCGATATTTCCCTCTACCGCTATGTAGCTATAATCCATTCAACTCAATTCTTGCAATTCCGATTGATCCTCCGATTTTCTCAAGAGCTCCAGCATAGAAACACCAAGTGACGGATGCCGGAAATCAGGAGCGATGTCGACCAATGGCCGAAGCACAAAATTACGAAGATGAAGTTGAGGATGAGGAATAATTAGCGCATCTGTTTTTATCACTTCTTCATTGAAAAATAAGATGTCTATATCGATCATTCTCGGCCGATACGGCTCACCTTGCTTTCGCTTGGACGTTTCGCGCCCCAGAGCCACCTCGATCTCGAGCGTAGCGTTGTGAATAGCCTCGATACTAAGCTCAGTGGAAACAGCACAGCACATATTTAAGTAAGACCGGTCATCTTCATATCCCCACGCCGGAGATTCGTAAATCTTTGACCGGGTAGATACTTCGCCCAGTTGACCGAGCTTGCGTATGGCGCTTTTTAAAGACTCCATTCTATTTCCCAAATTGCAGCCCAAGCCGAGATAGACGGTATTCCTAAAATTCACCTTGGTCTTAATTTGATTCTTTTGTTGGCTTCCGCTAAAACATCACATAAACCAATCATGTATTTCGTTGAACAAAACACGGGCAATCAGCTTACTTTTGTACAAAGGAAAAAAAAGAATGAAGCAATTTTTCAAATTCATGTTTGCAAGCCTCCTGGGAACACTGATTTCCCTGTTTGTCTTGCTATTTGTCGGAATACTTATCATCGGGGGAATTTTCTCCGCCGCTTTCAGCGATTTGGATAAATCCAATCAAGTAACGCGGGTAAAAGACAATTCAATATTGCATATCAAATTCGATAAGCCAATCGTGGATCGAGGGCCCGATGAGCACTTTAATATTGATTTCGGAGGTTTTCAATCGTCGACTCCTATAGGTCTCGACGAGATTATTGAGAATATTGAGAAGGCCAAGAATGACGATAAAATCAAGGGGATTTACTTCGATGTAGACTTTGTGCCTGCCGGAATGGCGACTACACAGGAAATTCGAAATGCGCTTTTGGATTTTAAAGAAAGTGGAAAGTGGATTGTCAGCTACAATGAAATCTACACGCAAAAAGCACTCTATTTGAGCTCTGCAGCCGACGAACTATATCTCTACCCCGAAGGTTTTATGGACTTCCGCGGATTAAATGCCGAAGTGACTTTCTTCAAGCGGCTATTGGACGACCTGCAAATTGAACCTCAAATCATCCGAGGCTCGAACAACAAGTTCAAAAGCGCCGTGGAGCCTTTCATTTTGGAAGAAATGAGTCAGGCCAATCGCATGCAAACAAAGAAGTGGCTGGATTCGATGTGGGGCACCCTACTCGACGGCATGGGGGAGAGCTACTCCTTATCTGCCGAAAAACTCAACGAAATAGCAGAAAACTACTCGATACGTGAAGCAGCCGATGCAGTAGATGCAGGAATGGCCACTGCCGTGATGTACGAAGATGAAGTGATGAGCCTGCTTCGAGAGAAAACCGAAACAGATGAAGATGACGACCTCAACTTTGTTACCCTACAAAAATATCTGAAAGCGCCCGAACCCGCCAAGGAAGGGGAAGGCTTCACGCTTTCTTACAAGAAGGACAAAATCGCGGTGATCTACGCTCAGGGAAGTATCGGGTTGGGCGAATCGGGTGATGGCGCCATTGGCAGCGACACCTACACGGAAGCTATTCAATCGGCTAGAAAAGACAGCTCGGTTAAAGCCATCGTTCTCAGAGTGAACTCTCCGGGAGGTGTGGCAATAGCAGGCGATATGATTTGGCGCGAGGTAGCTCTTGCTCAAAAAGCAAAGCCGCTCGTAGTTTCAATGGGCGATGTTGCCGCATCTGCCGGATATTACATCAGCGCTCCTGCCGATAAGATTTTTGCCATGCCGACTACCATTACCGGTTCTATCGGTGTATTTGGCATCATCCCGAATATGAAAGGATTTTTCAACGACAAGATCGGTTTGACTTTTGACAATGTCGAAACCAATGAATTCGCCGATTTCGGTGGAGTAAGCCGTCCGCTGAATGACGCCGAAATGGCCATTTTACAAACTTCCGTTGATCGCACCTATGGCAATTTCGTTGATATTGTAGCGGAAGGACGCGATCTCAGACCCGAGTTTATCGACTCCATCGGTCAGGGAAGAGTTTGGACAGGAGTAGATGCACTCGAGCTTGGATTGGTAGATGAGCTGGGTGGCTTGGAAGATGCGATTGCCGCTGCTGTTGAAATGGCAGGCATTGAGGACTACACCATTAAAGAACTTCCGAAAAGAAAAGACCCCGTTCAGCAACTTCTGGAAGACCTGAATATGGCGATGGTCAAAACGGCATTGGGATTTGATGTAGAAAACTCGGAGCTAATCGAGCAGTACAAAACCATTCAGGACATTAAAGAAATGAAAGGCATCCAAGCCAGAATGCCATTCGTGGTGAAGGTGGACTAAGCCTCTCTGCAAAACGCAATAGAATTGAAAAGTGCGGCCGGTGGTCGCACTTTTTATTTGCAGTCAAACTCTACCTCGTAACCGCTGTACTTCCTTAAGTTGATCACGTTTTCATGATCAAAATAGAGATACTGACCGCGAATCCCCGTCAACGTTCCTTCAATGGTTTTTTCCTTGTCGAGATTAATTGACTTCACCTTTTCGGGGTAGTCGCTCACGGGATAGGCAAATTCATGGACTTCCGAATCTTTGAGCGCATGCTCCTTCAGCTCTTCGGGAAGGAAAGAGATCATGGCATCGCGAAGCTCCGTCAAATCCTCCTCTCCCCTTTCGTCTTTGAGCATCTTTCGCCAATCGGTGCGATCAGAGAGGTATTGTTTCAATTCTATTTCGACATCTCCCGCCAGTTTCCGGTACGGAACTTCCGCTATTTTTATCGCTCGCCAAGCTCCTTGATCCAGCCAGCGGCTTGGAATGTTGGTAGACCGTGTCACGCCCACCTTTACTCCCGAAGTTTGAGCCAGGTAGATAAAATGAGGCTGATTGTGGTGCTTTTCTTCCCATTCCACATCACGGCCTTTTCCAAGGTGAGCTTCGCACAGCTCAGGCCTGATAATGCAGGGAGCCGCTTGGGCCGCATTCATGAAACAATCGTAACAAAACCCTTGACCAAAAGTCTTCTTGAGATCCTTGCCGCAGTTGGTGCAGTTTATCTTTCCCGTCCATTTCAATGTCAACGGTTTGTCGAGACATTGATTCATTTCGGGGCCAATTTCTTTGTTCAGGTTCAGTTGATAGTGAACTCCATCGTTCACCGTGACCTTCATTTTTCTCAAAGTGCCTTTTGCATTCATCATATTGCAGCTTGATAAGTTCCTTTTTAGTAATTTGGTTCTTTATCCTATCATTATGGCCTTAAATTCCGTTTTCTCATGGTTTATGAAGAAGCGCTTTCATCAGATAGAGCTCTTTATGAAATACCCGGTAGAGGTTCAAAACGAACTATTCGGCCGACTGATTGAAACGGCAAAGGATACAGAATGGGGGCGAAAATACGATTACGCCGATATTCGATCCCAACGAAATTACGGAGAAAGAGTACCACTACAAACCTACGAAGAGGTAAAACCCTACGTGAGCCGAATGCAAAAAGGCGAGCAAAACCTCCTGTGGCCGGGTGAGATAAATTGGTTTGCCAAATCATCGGGCACGACGAGTGACAAAAGCAAGTTTATCCCCGTGAGCAAAGAGGCCCTCGAAGGTTGTCATTACAAAGGTGGAAAAGACTTACTGGCATTGTACAATCACAATCATCCGGAAAACGGGTTGTACAACGGAAAGTCGCTCGTTTTAGGCGGAAGTAGCCAAATCAATGAATTCAGAAAGGATTCATACTCGGGTGATTTATCGGCCATTATCATCAATAACCTTCCGCTATGGGTAGAGATGAAACGCATACCCGATCGATCCATCGCTTTGATGGATAAGTGGGAGGAAAAGATTGAACGCATGGCGGAAAGCGTGAAAGACGAAAACGTTACCAATATGGCGGGAGTGCCATCGTGGACGCTGGTTCTCTTAAAGCGCGTCCTCGAATTGAGAGGCAGAGAGACCATCAATGAAATCTGGCCCAATCTCGAACTCTACATTCACGGAGGGGTAAACTTCGCCCCTTACCGCGAACAGTTTGACCGCATCATCGGGTCGAAGAACATGAAGTACTACGACAGCTACAATGCCAGCGAGGGGTACTTTGGCATTCAAGATCGAACCAATGCCGATGATATGCTCCTCATGCTCGATTACGGAATTTACTACGAGTTTATACGGGCATCGGAATCGCAAGATGAAAATCCGCGAATAGTGAGCTTGAGCGAGGTTGAGATCGGCGAGAATTACGAAATAATAATAAGTACCAATGCCGGTCTGTGGCGTTACCGCATCGGAGATACGATATGCTTCACTTCAAAATTTCCCTTTCGGATACAAGTAACGGGAAGGACGAAACACTTCATCAATGCGTTTGGTGAAGAACTGATCATTGACAACGCCGAAAAAGCGCTTGCGAAAGCTTGCGCGGATTGCAACTGCTCCATCAGCGATTATACCGCAGGGCCTGTCTACATGAGCGAAGAGGGAACGGGAGGCCACGAATGGTTGATAGAGTTTGATCGCGCACCCGAAAATGTGGAATCATTTGCAACAGCACTAGACAATGAACTCAAGAAACTCAACAGCGATTACGAAGCCAAGAGAACGGGTAATTTGACCCTGCGCTTTCCACTGGTGAAGAGTGTTCCGAAAAAGACCTTTTACAATTGGCTTAAAAGTCAAGGAAAGCTGGGAGGACAACATAAAGTTCCCCGATTGGCCAATAACCGCAAGTTTCTAGACGATATTGGCAAAATGCTCGTTCAAGAAAAGGTATGATCAAAGCCTTTCTCTCTTCGATTCTTTTCTTTTTATTCTCGCACTGCTCCCAAGCGCAGTACATGGAGCTCTATTCCATTCCCGGAAAGTTTGATTTTATCGAATACGACAATCTGCTCAATGTATACGGAGTGAGAAGTACCGAGATTTTCAAATACAAATCCGACGGGACGTTTGCCTTTCGATTCAGCGATGAGCAAATGGGCGGAGTTGGCGCACTCGATATCACGTATCCGCTTCGACCCTTGGTCATGTATCCCGACCTGAACTACGTGGTTTTACTCGACAATACGTTGAGCAACAACCGAGGCAGGATCAACCTCCTGAGCAAAAATATCAGCATGGGTACCTTGGGATGCTCGTCCGTTCAAAACCATTTTTGGTTTTACGACGCCATGAATTTTTCACTCACCAGAATGAACGAAAACCTGTCGCAAGCCGCCACGACAGGAAATTTATCACAGATATTGAGAATAGACTTGAATCCGAACTACATCGTAGAGTTTGCCAACCGCGTTTACCTCAACAATCCCGAATCGGGAATTCTGGTCTTCGATATATTCGGAACCTACATCAGTACTATCCCGATTAAAGGACTGGAACGATTTCAGGTATTTGAAAATACCGTGGTCTATTTTGAAAACAATAAACTTCACAGATACAATACCCGCGATTACTCGGAGACGGAAATTGAACTCCCCGAAAAGTGCAGGCAAGCCTTGGTATTCAAGAACCGAGTGGCGGGACTTTGCGGCGACAAGATTAAAGTTTGGGAGCTAATCAAGCCCTGAGTCTCGCCAGACCGTCAATATTTGTATTTTTGGCCTCTATTCAGAAATTATGCACGTAGCAGTAGCCGGAAATATAGGTTCAGGCAAGACCACCCTCACGGGATTATTAGCCAAACATTACAAATGGGATACCCATTTTGAAGACGTTGACGAAAATCCATACCTCTTGGATTTTTATAAAGACATGCAGCGCTGGTCTTTCAACCTTCAGATTTACTTTTTGAACAGTCGGTTCAATCAAATCGCGGAAATACGCGAAAAGAATATTAAGGTCATTCAGGACCGAACCATCTACGAGGATGCGTACATCTTTGCGCCCAACCTCCATTCAATGGGTTTGATGACCACGCGCGATTTTGAGAATTACTTCTCCCTTTTCAATTCGATGGAGAGTTTTATCCAAGCTCCCGATTTGCTGATTTATCTCCGAGCCACCGTACCCGCATTGGTCAACAACATCCAAAAAAGAGGACGAGAATACGAAGAGGCGATTCGATTGGACTACCTCAAACGATTGAACGAGCGCTACGAAGCCTGGATTTCTACTTACGACAAAGGCAAGTTGCTGATCATAGATGTGGACGACAATGCTTTTCATGAAAATGCCGAAGATCTGGGAGAGATTATTAGTGCGATTGATGCTGAGATTCACGGACTGTTCTGATCGAAACGATATTAAGTAAAAGAGGCGTTTCAATTGAAGCGCCTTTTTTGTTGGCGTATTTTTTTCTGCGACACGCTGGCGAAGGGCACAGGAAATTAAAGTTCTCCGAAGAATAAATGCAC
>JGI12210J13797_10569005_pt1 | contig 10648 bp, 5 predicted proteins | sample ElkSlonscriptome_3_FD_13797 | JGI IMG/M metagenome (IMG submission 13797) | reverse complement strand
TCATCCTCTGCCGAGCAGAGGCGAACGGGTTCATCGTGACGGTCGACGACGGAACGGTCAGCGTGCGGCCGCCAAAATTCGACGCAGCCAAGTTCGTCGCTGGCTTTGGCGACACGATCGCCGATCTGGAGCTCGAAATTGACGCGGCTAGCCAGCTGCCCGACGTCACATCCGCCGCTTGGGACCCGAAAACTCAGAAGGTTGTCTCCGGCAAATCGAGTGAGCCCTCGGTCAACAAACAGGGAAACATAGCCGGGCGCAAACTCTCCACCGCCTTCGATCAGCAAAGTCTTGGCCTCCAGACCCAAAGCTGGCTGGAAACGGAAGAACTGAAATCCTGGGCGGACGCCCAGCTGTTGAAATCTCGCCTATCGCGCATTCGAGGCACTCTGTCGATTCCGGGAAACGCTGAGATAAAGCCCGGACAATTGCTCGATCTTGCCGGACTCGGCAAGCGGTTCAATGGCTCTGGCTATGTTTCGGCGGTCCGTCACCGGGTGGCCGATGGGCAATGGACCACCGAACTCGGTTTCGGTCTCACACGGGATTGGTTTTCCGACGTCAATCGGGATGTCACGGCCCCGGTGGCTGCGGCGTTGCGTCCGGGCAGCGGTGGGCTTCAGATCGGCAAGGTCAAACAGATCCAAGACGACCCGAAAGGCGAGCGACGCATTCTCGTTGTACTGCCCTTGGATCAGGACGGCGCCCAGGGAATTTGGGTCCGCATCGCCTCACCCTACGCGACCAAGGACGCCGGTGTCGAGTTTCTTCCCGAGGTCGACGACGAAGTGGTTCTCGGCTTCCTCAGCGACGACCCCGACTCCGCAATAATCCTTGGCTCCCTTCATTCCAGCGCTCGTCCTTCGCCGGTGGTCCCTGATGAGAAAAACAAGATCAAAGCCATCGTGTCCAACAGCCACATGAAGGTCAGTTTCGACGATGTGGACAAGATCCTGACCATTGAAACGCCTGGCGGTCATGTAGTGACCCTTAGCGACAAGGATAAATCGGTGACGGTCAAGGATTCTAACGGTAACGAGTTGGAAATGAGCGGGAGCGGGGTCGCTCTGTCCAGTCCTAAAGACATAACCATCAAAGCGGATGGATCCGTGTCGATCAAAGGAACAAGCGGGGTCACTATTTCGTCGCCCTCGGACGTATCCGTAAAAGGCGCCGGCACCACCGTCGAAGCACAATTGGCGCTGACCGCAAAGGGCGGTGTGTCGGCCGAACTGAGTTCGTCGGGCAACACTACGGTGCGGGGTACATTGGTGATGATCAACTGAGGAGGGCGCCAATCATGCCACCCGCTGCTCGACTTACAGACATGCACACCTGTCCAATGGTCACTCCCGGTTTGCCGCCGGTACCCCACGTGGGTGGACCGATTGCTGGGCCGGGCGTGCCCAACGTGTTGATCTGTAAAATGCCAGCCGCGGTGGTCGGCGACACCGCTGTTTGCGTCGGCCCTCCCGATGCCATTGTCAAGGGCTCGGCCACCGTGCAGATCAGCGGGCGACCTGCGGCGCGCATGGGCGACACCACGGCGCATGGCGGCTCTATCGTCCTGGGCTGCGTGACCGTGATAATCGGAGGTTAGGCTATGAGGCGTGCGGCTCCGAAGTTCCTAGGCCGAGGCTGGCGGTTCCCGCCGCGATTTGCGGCCGATCTTGACTCCTGTGGGCGGCCCGAGGGCGAAGGGGTCCTCGCCATGGTGGACGGCGACGAGGATATTCGCGAGAGCCTCGCCATTCTCATGGCCACCATGCGTGGTGAAAGGCTCATGCGTCCCAACTACGGACTCGGCCTCCAGGAGCATGTCTTCGACCCCACCGACGAAACTACGCTCGGTTACTTTCGAAGCCAGATTGAAGAAGCCATCCTTTTCTACGAGCCGCGGATTAAGGTGGAGGCCATCACCTTCGATTCGTCGGACAACGTCGAAGGCCGGCTGCTGATCCAGATCGAGTATCGGGTGCCGGCCACCAACTCGCGATCCAATATGGTGTTTCCATTCTATTTCAGGGAGGGGACCAACATCCGGGCGCTTTAGGCGCGTCCTGGTGCGCTACGCCGCATGCCTCAGAGAAAGCCGACATCACCTGATCACGTATTGCGTACTGCCCGGTGGCTTCCGGCGCTAGATCTGCATTACTTTCAGGTCGATGAACGCAGCCAGGGCGACCTGATTACCCGCGCCACTTCCTATGCGAGACTGCTGACCTACTATGACTCCGAAAACCACCCGTTCCTGCCGCCCGATCTTGATGACGACGAACAGGTCAGCGTGTGGGAGACATTCTTTGCTCACGATGTGACCTTTCTCCTGGCGGAAATGGCGGGAGTTGACGCAGGCGCCGAATACCGTGCTAGCCAAGAGCAGGAAGACCTCCTGGACAATCGAATCGGTACGGAACTGAAGCGACTCAGCCGCTGGCAAAGACGCTCTCAAACGCTGGCCGAATTGGCCCCCGAGCAGAGCATCGAAAGCGCACTCGCCAGGACCGTGACGGAGACGCTTGGAAACGAGTTGCACCATGCGATCCCAACCCCGTTTTCTTCAACGCTAGAGGGGGATGAAAGCGCAACGTCACTGATTACCAGCCCTGCCGCCGACAGGTATTCCCGAGAGGCCGTCTACAGCACACTGAACCGCGTCACCGGGCAGCTTGCGGCATCGGCGCGCGACTATCTGGAGATTTCGCTGACGGATAAGTCTGATCACCCGCCGCAAACGGGGCTTTACCTTGCGTTTGTCAATCTGCTCCAGAAGTCACAGGCTCACATCAACACGCTGACGGAACGCCACCTGAAGTTCTATTATCAGACGGTCTTGCGCCTGTCGCCAACGGCCGCCACACCCGACACGGCCCACGTGGCCTTTACTCTGGCGCCCCATCTTCAACACTTCCAGCTTCCGGCCGGTACGCCCTTGGAGGCTAACGCGAGCGCCGGGCCAGAGCCCACCATCTACCGCACCGACGGACACCTTTCGATCAACACGGCGCGGGTTACGGACATGAAGGCCATCGGAATCACCCGCGAGCGAACTTGGCGGGAAGATCATCAACAACCGTTGCTGACTGCCGTCAAGATTTACCCGGCCGCAGACTCCGCCGATGGTTTGGGCCAACCGCTTCTCGAACCGGAAGTGGGTTGGCGGCCTTTCGGACCACCCGACTTGAGAACGCCGGCAGACAGGCAAGACCGCGAAGACGCAGAGATTGGCATCGCCATCGCCACGCGTTTCCTCACGCTGACCGAGGGGACGCGCGCGGTTGCGCTGCACTTAAGGTTCTCGGCAGAGAGCGGACACGATCTCGCCGAAGCCATAGCTATCTACCACCGCGAGGCAAGTCGCTCCTATGAGGGACAGCTTTCCGAAAGCAGATTCCAAGCGCTCCTATCCGACGCATTTCGCCTGTCGGTGACCACCGCTGCCGGTTACATGCGGCTTCACGGTCTGGCGGATACGACGGCAGCGCATGAGGGAACGCTAACTCTGCGCTTCGAGATCCCGGCAAGCGCCCCGCCGGTCACGGCCTGGGCGGCGAACCCGGACAGACCACAAGACGTCCCTCTGCTCAAGGTGACGCTCAACCCCGGCGCCCGTTTCTACGCTTATTCCGCGTTTCATGAGCTGAGTATCGCGGGCATCGCCATCGACGCGCACGTGTCGGGGTTGCGGGCGCTATCGCTTCAAACCGATGCCGGACCCGTCGACTGGAAAAAGCCTTTTCCGCCTTTTGGCTCCATCCCCCTCCCCCGGGCCCGATTGACGTTCACGCATCCAGAGCTCTGGCATAAGAGTATCAGCGAGCTGGGACTATCGCTTGACTGGAATGGTTTGCCGCCACCGCCCGGAGACTTCGAAGCCTACTATGCCGACTATGGACTGGAGACGCGCAACGACAGTTTTCGTGCGTCCCTTCAAATGGGCACGGGCCTTGGTTGGCAGACCGTACCGGAAACCGGCGCGCCGCCGATGCATGCTCCGACTGAGGTTGCATTGTTTCACCTGGCCGCCGACGGGTCCGGTATTGCTGAGAACTCGAGCTGGATATTCGACCTCGCCGGTATCCCACCGTTGTCAAACGTCCCCTTCGATACCCGATTGCCGCAGTTCGATCCCATGAGAACCGCAGGCTACTTTCGGCTGGAGCTGACGCAACCGGACTACGGGTTCGGCCAGAGCGTGTACCCTAACATCGTCGCCACCACGGCAATCGAAAACGGGCAAAAAAGCCTGAAATCGCTGCCCAGCCTCAACAAAGAGGCGAAAACGCTCAAGCCCCTTCCGAAAACGCCGCTCTTGCCGCAGGTCACCGCCATCAGCATCGACTATGCGGCGCATCTGAGCGCGGATGATTTCGGTCCGGCGAAGCCGATGGAAGTGTATCAAATCACGCCCTTTGGGCAGATGCCATTGGCGACGGATCGGCGGCTGGTGGCAAGCGACTACGACCACGATGGTATCCTGTTGTTGGGAATCGACGGGCTCAAGCCTGCGGAGATGCTGACGATACTGTTCGATTTGCACGACAGTACCGCGACGCAATGGTCGCAAGGCGATGGTTACGCCCGACCCAATCTAACCTGGTCCTACTTGGCCGATGATACCTGGCGCATACTGCCGGACGAGGCGATCCTGCAGGATGGAAGTCATGATCTGACCGTCAAGGGCATCGTCAAGTTGGCCCTCCCCTTCGGAATCACCAACACCAATACCATCATGCCCGCCGGGCTGTTTTGGCTTGCGATTACGGTGGACGGGGATACCAGTCGCTACGGGCGTATTCGGTCTATTTCCACTCAGGCCATCACAGCCACGCGGGACCTACCGCCTAACCCAAACGAATCCGTCGTCGCAAGCCTGCCGGCGGGCTCGATCCAACGACCGATCCCTGAAATTCCCGAGATCGCGGCGGTTTCGCAGCCCTTTGCATCGTCCGGCGGGCAAGCGTCCGAAAGCCAGCGCGATTTTAGAATCCGAGTGAGCGAACGCTTGCGCAACAAGGCCCGCGCACTGCAGCCGGAGGATTACCCGCAACTGGTGCTTGAAGCTTTTCCGGAGATCGGCGAGGCACGCAGTTTTCGAACTGGCCCGGGCCGCGTCGATTTGGTGATCGCGCCGCGCCGCGACGGCAGCGGATCACCGGTTCGCCCGTCGGTACCTCTCAACCTTCGTTTCCGGATTTCGCAGTGGCTCCACAAACGCGCCGGCATCTGGAGCGAGCATATCATCGTGCGCGATCCCAGCTATGAAGACATCAAGGTCACGGCCCATGTTCTCCCCGCTCCGAACCAGGGCCCTAATGTGATCGGGCGGCTTGAAACCGAAATCGCACGTCTCATCGCGCCATGGCTGTTTGACGCCAACGCGCCCATGCCCATTGGAACCGCCAGCCTCAATCTTCCCCAGATCGCTGCCCGAATGGAGGAATTGCCCTACGTTCAGAAGTTTTTGGGCTTGTCACTGGTCCAGGTTTATAGCTTCCGAGAGGGTGCCAAGGAGGTTTTGCATTACGGATTGAAGGATACGGCCCGGGCCGTCCCGCGCGACTCTTTGGTCGAAAAGAGCGACGTCATCAGTTCCGGTGCGTTCCTAAAAGCTGCGAGCCCATGGTCTGTGTTTGTGCCTGCGGACCAGCATAACATCTCCTATTTGACCGATCGACGCGGTCTGAGCGATCTGACGGTCGACATCGATCTCATTGCTGCCGACCCCAGAACGGTAGCCGCGTACGAAGCGGACAGTACCCTTATCCCCATGTTCCCGCCACGTGCTGGGATCGGAAACCTCGCCATCGGGCGCGATTTCGTGGTGACCACACCCGAGGACGCCCGGCCGCTCACGAGCCGCCTTCAGCCGCGTCGCGGCCTTCCCGTCAAGATGTTCACCGCCTCTCGCGACAGCTGACCGGGCAGAAATCGAATTCAGGAATGGAAACCATGACAGCAAGCCGACAGGAACTGAAGAGCTACTTCGCCAACGGAAAACTGCCGACGGGTGAGAATTTTGCTGAACTCATCGATTCGATGACCCAACAGGATGAGTTCAAAGCCCACGAGGAGGCGTTCGAGAAATGGACCAACCGGGGTGAAGTGTCATTGGGTGCGGGCGAAACGGCTTGGCGTTTATTTGTCGACTCCGCGGACAATATCCGGCTTCAACCTGGCCCGGATTACGATACCAAGGCCGGCGCAGCCGATGTCCAGCTTACCGGCTGGGTTGGGATGGCTGGCCGGCTGGGCGAAACACCCGGCGGTGAAACCTTTTCCGCCGAGGAGACTGAGCTTGATCTGGATGCGCTCTCATCCATCGGCAGCGACGGGAAGTGGCAAACGATCGTGGATATGCCCAGGCACCCGTGCGCTTTTGAAATCACCGCCGCGACGGCCCAGCCTGCCCCGAAGCCCCAATCGCGCATCAAAGCGGCGTTCTTTTGGCTTATTGGTCGCTCTCGCCCAAGCAATGCCATTGCGCACGCCGTTGCAACGGCCGATGGCTCTCACTCCAAGCCGTCGCTGACCGCAACTTGTCATCCCAGCTCGGCAAAAACCTGGCAGAGCCTCAAACGCAACCTCTTAGGCCTCTTACTGCTTGCGCTGACCGTTGGCCTTTTTCTGGAAACGCCCCTCCACAAGTCGCTAGCAGCGTTCGTCGGCCAGTTCCCAGAATTGTTGAAAATCGAAACTCAAGCGACCAATGACATCCAGAATGTGGAGAAATCGGTCAACACAACCACCGTCACCACATTGCAAAAACTCGGCCTCAGTGGCATGGATGCCTCCATCAAGGCTTACCCTGCAGTATGGATCGTCGCAGGCGTCATTTTGGCGTTATACTTCGCGCGTCTGCTAAGCCTTCATTTGTCGGCGCGACGCAATGCAATCTCTCTTCGGTGGGCCAAAACCACCGGCTCGGCCATATGGGCCAACGCCGAGTATGCGCTCGAGATGAGAGGCCCGCCAATCGACGAGGGTCGGGCGCCCGGCAAGGTCTTCTACCACCTTACAAAGCTTTGGAACTGATCGCGCGGGTACCGTGTTCGCATGAAAGAACTCAACCACATATCCAACGCGCCGCTTTCGCCCGAGACCTTGGATTTCGAGGCACTGTTACGCGAGGGCATCAAGCAATCGCAATTGCTCTCCAGCGACCAATGGACGGACTACAACGAGCATGATCCCGGTGTCACGATCCTTGAGTATCTCTGTTTTGCGCTGACCGATCTCGGGTATCGGACCGCTCACCCGATCGAGGATATCCTGTCGTCATCGGCTGCTTCCTGCCAAATGCGTCTCGATCAACAGCCGCTGTTTACCGGGAACCATATCCTATGCACCGCACCGCTGACGGAGGAGGACTACCGCAAGAAAATCTACGAATTGGATCCCTGGATCAAGAACGCCTGGCTGAAGAAAGTGGACGAACCGGACCAAGCGGTGCGCGGATTGTACAAGGTTTTTATTCAGACCTTTGCGCCCGTACCTTCGAAGCGTGATACTCAACGCGTTACCGGTGCGGACGAACCTCGCGAGCCAGACGAGGCTGCCATCGTCAAGCGTGTTCAAGACGGCTTGACCCGCTTGCGCATGCTTGGGGAGGACTTTGCCTCAGTCACAGCCATCCAGAAGAAGGAATACACCCTTGGTGCGGAGATCGAGATTGGCGCGGGCACCGACCCCGAAAGCACCGTCGCGCGCCTTCTTTTCAGCGTGGAGATGCAGCTCAACCCACCACCCAAGGTCCGGGATGTGGACCAGAAGTTTCAGGATGACGTACCGGCCGACAAGATTTTCGATGGTCCCGAACTGCGCCTTGGCACCATTGACAGCGACAGCTTGAAACCGTTGCAAAGCCGCATCCAGACCGAGATGGTCCTGGAAGCAATTATGGGCGTTCCGGGCATTCGCGAGGTCAGTCACTTGGAGATCATCCTGCTCTCCCCGGACGCCCCCGCGGAAATCCCAAAGGACGATCCCGATGCCACCGTGATCATACCGACCTTCTCGCGCACGGCGAATAGCGTCCAGCGCATTCGTGTCTATGTGGATGGCGCGTTTCAGCGTATCCGGCCAGATCGCGTACTGGCTCATCTGCGTCATTACGAGGAGAAGCGCCGTTGGGAGTCCACCTATGCCATGCGGCGCATGAAGGACATCACCTACGGGAAGATCCCGACGGGCAACGCCAAACGCGGACTGTCCCGCTACCGATCGATCCAACATTACTTCCCGGAGGCTTATGCCATCGGCCGCTACGGGGCGGGGGACGATATCCTGCAGTTCCCGGAGGCGCGCTTCGTCAAGCAGGTCCGGGAAAGACGCTATGCGGAAGCGCGACAGCTCAAGGCGTACCTTTTGTTTTTTGAACAGTTACTTACCGACTATCTTGCGCAGTTGGATCATACGTCCGCCCTTTTCTCCTTCGAACCCCTCAACCAAACCTATTTTAGCCAGCCTATTGTCCATCCTGACGGCCCGGACGATCAGGATGATCCGCCCGGTATCGCGGTGGTGCTGGGCGACGTGGGGCCGCAAAATTCTAATTGGTACGAGCGCTACACCGATGGCCTTACGGAGTTGACCGCTGACCAAGATCCAAAGCTTGACCGCCGCGAACGGGCCCTTGATCATCTACTCGCCCGGTTCAACGAACGATTTGACAATGAACGATTGCGCCGCCTCGACGGCTGCGAAACCGAGTCCCGCGAAGCGTTCCTGCAATGGCGCATAGATCGCAAACGGGAATTCCTGTCCGACTATGTCAATCTCAGCGTCAACCGCGCGCTCGGTCTGAACCTCATGGACCCGTGGGAAACATCCACGAAGTGTCTCCGGGAAACCGCGCTGCAGAAACGCATCCGCCTGAAGTCCGGGTTGCACGCGCCCCCGCTTATTGTGGAGCATATTCTGCTGCGTGACCTGGATCGGCCATTGGGTATCGGCGAGCTGGAGATCAACGAGGATTTTCGGATCGAGCAGGCGGCTCCGGTCACAGGCGTCCAGTTTTCATTTGACCGTGGGATGCTGCACGGCGTGATCAGAAGCAAGCGCGATTGGCCCTGCTGGCTTGACCTTCGCCGACGGATCTTGGACCTCGCCGCCGATCCAACCAAGTACGTCCGCTACCCGCCTGGCGGCTATGAGGTTGCCGTACGGCTGGACGATGGCGGCCCCATCTCCATCGAATTTATCGAACAATTCCCGTCCACCGCTGCGGCGCGCCTAATTACCGATCATTTGGTCGAGCTTTGCGCCGCCGCGCCGCCGGAGGCGCCGAATGCTTGGGACCTTGTGCGGCCCGCGGCCCTTCCAATCGATTTTTTTGATCACGCCGTCAGCGTGATCCTGCCCATTCCCGTCACCGCGAGTACTGGCGACACTGCGCGCGCGCAAGTGGTCGAGGGCTTTGTTGAAAGTATTGTTGCAGAAGCCTTGCCCGCCCATATGGCGCAAAACTGTTATTGGCTTGAACACGAAGAGATGGCCGCGTTTGAAGCGGACTATCGGGCGTGGGTCGGTGCGCAACATTCCGTTCGCAAGGCTCATTCCCCCGACAGTCCTCTCAGGCGGAGCGCCGCATGCGCTTCGCGTAAGCTTCGCGACCGGTTGAACGCGCTGTATTGCCGTGATTTTCTGGCGGACCGCGATCATCTTCGTGCAACCGGCGTGGGGCAATGAAACGCCACGCCTTCGAAAGCATTGCGTTCGATTTCAGTGTCCAGTCAAGGACCGTCGCGAACAATGTTCTAGAAAGGCTCAGTGCGTTCTGGTGGGCGGAGATGGAAACGATTATCGAGACCAGTATCGACGACACCATCGGATCTGAGGCCGATCTGATTCTTGACCGGCTTATGCTGGACCTTGGCGATCTGCCAGAGGTCGGAATGGAAGCCGTCCTCGCCGAGCGCCTCGCCGCATGTCTGCGGTCTGAGTTCTCTCGCGCAGCCCGGCATAGCAACGCAGGAACGCGCTACGAGGAGCCCGAGAACCTTGATACCCTGGAGAATAGTGCTCCACCAAGATCCTTAACGACACTCGAGACCTATCTCTTGACTGGCAATCTGCCATCGATACTCGCTGGTCCCAGTGCGTCGATCGACAGCCTGCTCGCCACGGCCCTAGACTCTGAGCCGGCTAGGCTTACCACGCTGTTGCGTCGGATCATGTGCTGGGACCAGTTCCGTCAACGGTTGTTTCTTCAATCCCGGCCAGAAACCCGCGAGCGGTTGATTCCGCAATTGTCGGGACCGCGCTATGCGCAACTCGATAGATTTCGCAAACAAGTGCTCCAAGGCCCTACCCAAGACGCCGGCAAGCCCACTCCGGTGCAGGATTTTGAAGAGACCCTGCAAGCCTCGCTCTTATCGGAACTCCTGAACCTGCCTGCCGGGAGCGGCCTGGATCAACATTTTTTCAGGGCAATTGCAGATACCATGGCGCTCACGTTCGATTCGGACCATGCCGAATCACACGCGCGCCGCAGCGCGCCGGAGGGATTATCATATGGCGTCGACGGGCAAGCACCGAATTCGGCGAAGCCGACATCCCATCTGAGCCCCTCTGGAGCAAATCCGGGTGGCCTCGCCCCGGATGGATCACTAACCAAGACCGGCGCACCAAACTCCGAGCCTGGATC
>JGI12210J13797_10396700_pt1 | contig 10649 bp, 9 predicted proteins | sample ElkSlonscriptome_3_FD_13797 | JGI IMG/M metagenome (IMG submission 13797) | reverse complement strand
GGTTGCGCTTGATCACTTCTGGTGTCACATAAGGGACATAATGGGCGTCATTGTTCAACGTAGCAATAAGCTGTTCTTGAAAGGCATACTCACTGTTAAGAAAATCCTGTACAATTCGGCTAGACTCCGGGTTTTTCTGCCAACTTCGATATCGCTCATATAGCCCAGTACCGTGCAGTGAAACGAATAACGTAACATACCTCCCCCAAGGCATTGCTAGCTGTTTCGCACCCGTCCAAATATCGATATGGACTTGGGTTGGGAGTTCAGTAAACCGATAGGGATAGCCAGTTTCGGGGTTGAGCGTGGGCGCTTGTTCCCACAACAACCAGCCAATATCATGTTGTTCGGCGGCGAGACAGAGTTCTTTGGGTGGGACAAACTGACCGAACTCTTCATTACCCCAAGCCCGGGCTAATTCACCGGAAACCCAAGCTTGAAGACTTAAAAGGCAACAGGGACCGAGGAACCGGGAACAGATGATATACAATTTCAATGCACATCAGCTTATCAGGAATCAATCACCTGCTGTCTTCTGCCTTTTGGTATAATTATCCCTACAAAACCAAACCCCCAATCATCCCTGCCAATAGAACAAAACCAATCCAGACATTTTGGCGGAAAATTTCCCCATAAACGGGTTTGGGAATATCAGGTTGGCGCAGTCGCGTATAGTGCCAAATCCACCCTATCGTGGCTACACCTAAAGCAATCCAAAAGCCCCAGTGTAGCTGCATGACCAACCCCAATCTCGCCAAAAATCCCACCGTAGCGGCAAAAAATAGACCAACGGCTTCCGGGGCGTAGTCTCCAAAAAATAAGGCGCTAGACTTAACCCCAAGCTTCTGGTCATCCTCTCGATCTGACATCGCATAAACAGTGTCAAAGCCTAACGTCCACGTTACCGTTGCTGCCCACAAAAACCAAGTGGCGGGTTGTAAGTTCCCAGTAACCGCACTCCAACTGATTAAAACCGCAAACCCCCAAGCGATGGATAATACCAACTGAGGAATCGGAAAAACGCGCTTGGCGGATGGATAAAATACAATCACGGGAATGGCGGCGACGCACAGCCAAAAGGTGAAGGGGTTGAGATACAGGGCGAGGATACCTGCACAACTCATCGCCACTAACACCACCACCACGCCAACTTGTACAGACAAGGCGCGAGAGGCTAAGGGACGTTCTTTGGTGCGTTCGACTTTGGGATCAATATCGCGATCCCACAAGTCGTTGATTACACAACCCGCCGCACTCGTGGCTAAGGTTCCCAGAATAATCACACCGACGAGGGGAATCGGGGGTGTACCCTGGGCGGCTAAGAAAACTGCCCACAGCGCGGGAACCATTAAAATTAAGCGTCCGGCTGGTTTATCCCAGCGCAAAAGCCGCGCGATCGCGAGCCAAGTTGGTATTGAGGGAGGGTGTTGTTCGGTCAGCATAGAGAATCGGGTTTTTTATCTAGTCTTCACTAAATTGGGCAGAACCATACCATTTCCATAGTAGGGGTTTGGTTCCCAAACCCCCACCCAAACCCCTACTGTCAATTTGACCAGATTTAAAGTTATCGTTGTCAATAGCATCACGGCTAGAGTTGTAATCCCGAATACAAGAATGATCGATTTAGCTGCCAAAGGGAATTCAGCAGGAGTTTCGACTCCAACCACAGACACTGAGAGAATTCTGGCTGCCATTGATATTGGCACGAATTCGATTCACATGGTCATCGTCCGGATTGACCCCACGCTTCCTTCGTTTACGATTATCGCCAAAGAAAAAGATACGGTGCGACTGGGGGAACGTGATCCCCACACCGGAAATTTAACCCCCCAAGCCATCAAACGTGCGATCGCGGCGTTGCAACGTTGTCAGGAGTTAGCGAAAAGTTTTCAGGCGGATCAGCTGGTTGCTGTGGCGACGAGTGCGGTACGGGAAGCCCCCAATGGACGCGCCTTTTTACAGCAAGTTGATTCACAATTAGGGTTATTTGTCAACCTGATTTCCGGTCAAGAAGAAGCGCGGCGGATTTATCTGGGCGTCTTGTCGGGAATGGAATTTAATAACCAGCCTCACCTGATCATCGATATCGGCGGCGGTTCCACGGAATTAATCTTAGGCGACAGTCACGCCCCTCGTTCCCTCACCAGCACCAAAGTCGGCGCTGTACGCTTGACCCGTGAATTCATTACCACCGATCCGATTAGCGATCGCGAGTTTCAATTCTTGCAAGCCTATATTCGGGGACGACTTGAACGTGCGGTTGAAGATATCTTAGCCAATATAGAACCCGGAGAAAAGCCCCGTTTAGTCGGAACCTCAGGTACAATTGAAACCCTAGCCGCCCTTCACGCCAAAGACAAATTGGGTGAAATACCCAGTCCCCTCAATGGTTATGAATTCAACCGCAATGATTTGAAAGATATCGTCAAACAACTCACCGCACTCACCTGCGCTGAACGGGAAAAACTCTCCGGACTTTCGGAGAAACGGGCAGAAATTATCGTTGCCGGTGCGATTATTTTATTAGAAACCATGACGGTTTTAGACATCGAGTCTCTCACCGTTGGGGAACGCGCCTTGCGAGAGGGAGTCATCGTAGACTGGATGCTTTCCCAAGGCTTAATAGAAGACAGACTTCGGTATCAAGGCGAAGTTCGCAAACGCAATATCATTAAAGTCGCGCAAAAATATCACGTTAATTTAGCCTCTAGTGAACGGGTGGCTAACTTTGCCGTCAGCTTATTTAATCAAACCAAAGGACAGCTACACAATTGGGGAACCGAAGCACGAGAATTGTTGTGGGCGGCGGCAATTTTGCACAATTGTGGTTTGTATGTGAGTCATTCTTCACATCATAAGCATTCCTATTACCTGATTCGCAACGGGGAATTACTGGGTTTTACCGATATTGAAATTGAAGTGATTGCTAACCTGGCTCGCTACCATCGCAGGAGTTCCCCCAAGAAAAAGCACGACAATTACAGTAATTTACCCAACAAATACTATCGGCATTTAGTCAAACAAATCAGTCCTTTATTACGTTTAGCTGTTGCTCTAGATCGCCGACAGATTGGGGCAATTTCTAAAATCCGCTGCCACTATACATCAGAGGACAAAGAATTGTGTTTGCGTCTGACACCTGTAGATCCCAATGATACCTGTGCCTTAGAAGTTTGGAGTTTAGAGGATAAAAAAGTCGTGTTTGAAGAGGAGTATAACGTTAAAGTCGTCATCCAGCTAGAAAACCAACCCAGTTAGGGGCTGATGAATAAGTGTTGTGGTGAGGGAGAGCGGGGGAAGCTGGGGGAGCTGGGGAAGCAATGGTATATTTTTCCTGATTCGGTGATGCCATGATGCGTGAAAGATGTTACCAGATTTCCTTGAAGTTGTAGGTTGGGTTGAAGAATGAAACCCAACAAAAGATAGGGCTAAAGCCCTTACTACGAACCCAAATGACAATCAAGGTCGTCCTTTCTTCTCGTCATACTGCTGATGGTAATCTTCAGCTAAATAATAATCAGAAGCGGGTTTGATTTCAGTCATAATATCCTGGTCATACTTACCAGACATCTGAAGCTTGCGCTTTGATTCTCTGGCTATTTTCTCCTGGTCAGGATTGTGGAAAAATATAACCGAGCGGTATTGCTCGCCGCGATCGGGTCCCTGACGATTATATTGGGTAGGGTCATGAATTGACCAAAAGACATTCAGCAGGTCATCGTAGGAAATCTGAGATGGATCATACTCCACTTGCACCACTTCTGCATGTCCAGTAATTCTGGCACAAACATCCAAATAGGAAGGGTTCTCAAAATGTCCTCCCATATAGCCGACGGATGTAGAAGTAACGCCCTTTAATCGACGAAATGCCGCCTCTACTCCCCAAAAACAGCCTGCTCCAAATGTCGCTTTTTCCATGAGATCTTTACCTATTTTTCCGACAACTGGGTATAAGTATAGTGGTGGAAATCAACGGACATGCCGTAGGGTGGGCATTGCCCACCAGCATACCAGTCAGTATCATTCACGTTAATTTTCTCCACCGACTTAGCCTAATTGAAGATGAACCAAGCATAAGTCAAAATTCCTAGAAACGCGAAGCCAAGGAGAGTTTCGCGTTGGTCTTGCCAAAGCCGAAGTATACTTTGCCTTATGGAACTTAAGGTTACTCTACGTTCATGACCGAGTTCATCCATGAGTTGAGCCACTCTAACATCAACTTCCTCAACGGAGACATCGCCTCGCTTGTAGGCAGCTTCTAACTCGTCAAGCTTTCTCCAGTAGTCTTTGGTGGATTCAATGAGATTAATCATGGTTACGCTAGGATTGTTAACTTATGTAAACATCCTAGCGTGACTCTTGGAGTCGGGGGGTGAGGTTTACCCAACCCCTTGTAGAGACGTAGCATGAGGAGTCTCTACACTGCCCAAGCTGGCATACATAGGGGTTGCTTCAGGGAGTCTGGTGGTGGGGTAGGGAGCAGGGGAAGCTGGGGAAGCTGGGGGTGCTGGGGAAGCTGGCGTTATTTCTGCCTTCTTGCACTAGCAAATGAAATGATAAAGAACAAAAGCAGATTAATCCTTCTCAGGTAATCTCGCTGCCCCAAATACCTGCTGCGGCGTCAATTCCAATCCCTCAAACAACAAATCGGTGATCACCATATCTTTCGTATAGGTTCGCGGTGGTGCATCAGGATAGAAAACGGTGATACTTCTGGCGTGGGGATCGACAACCCAAACTCGTAAGACTCCTGCTTCCAGATAATCGGTGGCTTTCTCCATCAATGTGCCAAATGTTTGTCCCTGTGAAATAATTTCAATGGCTAATTCTGGGGGAACTGGACAAGGTTCATCTTCCATCACGTCTGTCGGTAGTCGCTGATAAGAAATATAGGTCAAATCTGGCACAGGAACCCAGTTTTTACCGCGACGTTTTAACGCGATCGCCCATTCTGGGTAAACTTCACCTTTTCCCTGACACCACTTATCGATGATAAATAACAATGTCTTCTGCAAAGCTGAATGAAATCGTTTTGGTGACATCTTTGGTACCGCCTCGCCCTCGACTAATTCATGGGTTACATCGGATTCTGGCATTGCCAGAAAGTCTTCAAGTGTAAGTTTTTTTTCTAACTGTTGCATGGCTATAAGTGATTGGTATTTGGGAAACAGGTGATTGAGAAACCCTCCCCTATCTTCCTTATCCCCTTGTCCTCATTTTAATTGACAGATCCCTAAACCATCACACAAAGCTGTTTCTGATCAAGACTCTGGAGTTCTAAACTAGGAGGAATGGGTTCAGGTAGGGGTTCAATACTGTGATAAAAGGCATAGTTTAAATGGGCAGATTTAACCATTTGCTGGATACCATTGACTAATACTCTCGCTGTATTTGGTCCTCTGACTAAAGACGTGTAGAAAAATACATCGTATTTGGCTAAAGCAATTCCCTGACCCCCCTGACCAGTTTCATAAACATCCCAATTATACTGAATATCGACATTATTCAGGTTCCGGACTCGCCAAATAGCAAAACCATCTGTCCAGCCAATGTTCGTGAGTTGCAGCTTGGTCAAATTCTGTGTCATAAATCCCCCAATTCCCTGTTTTCAACGCTGTTTGCTGTGCTGTTTTTAGTATGGAAACGAGATGTTAGCGATCGCGTTGACGTATTGTGTAACTTGATACTGAACTTAGACAAAACTTATGGGTACGACATCACGATACCCTAGATCGTGCCAAGTTCAACGCGCTGGGAATCAACCTGACAAATCAGTGATAATAGTTTTATGTTGCACTATCGCAAGTCCATGCTCATTGACGCACCCGTGGAGGTTGTCTGGAACTTTCACGAGCGTCAAGATATCCTAGAACGACTTACTCCGCCTTGGCAACCTGTTCAGGTTGTACGTCGCGAAGGTGGGTTAGGTGTGGGTGCGATTTCGGAATTTCGTCTATTTGTTGGTCCAATTCCGCTGCGCTGGGTAGCGATTCACATTGAATGCGAACCCTATTCCATCTTTACTGATAAACAGAAGGAAGGACCGATGGCGTATTGGGTTCATCGCCACCAATTTAGTCCAGAAGCAGGCAAAACCCGCTTAACCGATAGGATTGAATATGGATTACCGGGAGGATGGCTAGTTGAGAGGCTGTTGGGTTGGTGGGTAGACGCGCAACTCGAACAACTCTTTAGCTATCGCCATCAGGTGACACAAACCGAGTGCAGCAGAATCGGGGAGGAGACGTAGCTATCCGTGTCAACTTACTATAGCCTTAAGCAAGATCCCCGACTTCGTAGGAGTTGTCGGGGATCTGTCTGTGTTGCGATCGCGAATTTAATTTGAACGTGTTAGCGTGAAAATAAGGATGAGGGATAATATCAAGTCCGGTAACATTGGTTGTATAGAGTGGGGAAGGGGTAAAAGGGTAAAAGAATAGAAGAGTAAGGTTTTTGTCCCAATAACTACAGGTATGATAGACAAACGACACAACTACAGATGACATGAAACAGTTTTACGTGCAGAGACGCACACACTGTTTTCCCATCAATCAATAAATAGGGCAAATTTAGAAATAGGATCAAGTTAAAAAATTAATGAGTATCTTCACGCTGCAATCCGTTAAAAAAGATTTTGGCATTAAAGAAATCCTCAAAGATGCCAGCTTTAGCCTCGATGCTACCGATAAAGTCGGCTTAATCGGTACGAATGGATCGGGTAAATCCACTCTATTAAAAATGATTGCTGGACTCGAACCCATTGATGGTGGTCAATTTATGGTCAATCCCGGCGCGAGAATTGCTTACTTACCCCAACAACCTGACTTAGATGAAAATCGTACTGTATTAGAACAGATCTTTGCCGATAGTGGTGAACAGATGAGACTCATCCGGGATTATGAGGAATTATCCCACAAATTGGCACGAAATTCAGACGATAAACAAGTTATGGCACGTTTATCTCAGGTGACACAGCGCATCGAAACTCTAGGTGCTTGGGACTTAGAAACCAGTGCCAAAGTCATCCTCACCAAGCTAGGAATTCAAGACTTTGATACACCCATTGGTAATTTATCCGGAGGTTACCGGAAGCGCATCGCCTTGGCGACAGCGTTACTATCAGAACCCGATGTTTTACTGATGGATGAACCCACCAACCATTTAGATGCCATGTCGGTAGAATGGTTACAAGGATATTTAAAATCCTATCCGGGAGCCATTCTCTTAATTACCCACGATCGCTATTTTTTGGATCAAGTCACCAATCGGATTATTGAAATTGACCGAGGTGATATTTATACCTACAATGGCAACTATGCCTACTACTTAGAGAAAAAAGCCCTAGCTGAAGAAACTGCCGTCAGTCAAGAACGGAAACATCAGAATGTATTGCGGCGAGAGTTGGAATGGCTGAAACGAGGTCCGAAAGCGCGGAGTACGAAGCAGAAAGCGCGAATTGATCGCATCCATCAGATGCAGGATCAAGAGTTTAAACAGGCTCAAGGTAAGGTCGATATTTCCACAGCCAGTCGTCGGATTGGCAATAAAGTAATTGAGTTAGAGAATGTCTCTAAGGGATATGGCGATCGCACGTTAATCCAAGACTTTACCTACGAATTTAGCCCCGATGATCGGGTTGGCATTATTGGCGAAAATGGGAGTGGTAAATCCACGCTAATGGATATTATCACTGGGCGGATTGAGCCGGATTCGGGTGAGGTGGATATTGGCGCAACGATTCATATCGGCTATTTTGATCAGCATTCTGATGATTTACTAATGGCAATCAATCAAGATCAACGAGTGATTGATTACCTCAAAGAAGTGGCAGAATATGTGCAAGCTGGCGATGGAACGCTGATTACGGCGTCACAAATGTTAGAACGTTTTCTGTTTCCACCGAATCAACAATATATTCCCATTCATAAACTGTCTGGAGGAGAAAAGCGCCGCCTATTTTTGTTACGTGTCTTGATGAGCGCTCCCAATGTGCTAATTTTGGACGAACCGACCAATGATTTAGATGTACAAACGCTTTCGGTATTGGAAGATTACCTGGAAAATTTCAATGGCTCTGTGATTGTGGTATCTCACGATCGCTATTTTTTAGATCGAACGGTCAACAAAATTTTTGCCTTAGAATCAGATGGGATTCTGCGTCAGTATCCGGGTAACTATTCTGTGTATCTGGATTACAAGGAAGCGGAAGCAGCAGCAGCGGCTGAAGCCAGTGCTAAGTTGCAACAGAAATCAGAAAACTCGGCAAATGGGGAAACGCTGAAAACGCAATCGTCTGGTAATGGAAAACCGCGTCGGCTTTCTAATTGGGAACGGCGCGAGTTTGAAGAATTAGAGGATAAAATTCCCCAACTGGAAGCGGAGAAGGCAGAGGTGGAGAAAGCGCTGTATAATTCATCTCCTGGTAAAGTGGATCAGGTGCAGGAACTTTATCAGAAATTAGAAACCTTGACTCATACTATTGATACAGCCACAGAACGTTGGTTGGAATTGGCGGAAATTGGGGAATAGTCTTATGTCATTCGTCATTTGTCATACTCGCTTTCATCGAGAAGCAAGCTACGTCATTTTTCCTTGATTAAGGGACGGTGAATTAAACTTCAAAATTGAACATTAAACATTCATAATTCAATGGCATATCAATCTATCGAGAATTACGGCATTATCGGCAATATGCACACCACAGCCTTAGTTGGCTTAGGAGGTTCAATTGACTGGTTTTGCTTTCCCAGACACGATTCTCCGAGTGTTTTTGCCGCGTTACTGGATGCTGAGAAAGGGGGGCATTTTAAGATTGCTCCCTGTGTGGATGGTGTCACTCATAAACAGTTATATTGGCCCGAAACGAATGTGTTGGTGACTCGCTTCCTGGCGTCTTGTGGGGTGGGTGAGATTATTGATTTTATGCCTGTGGGTATGCCAGTGAATCAGCAAGGGTATCACTGGTTAGTGCGGCAAGTTAGAGTCGTTCGCTGCCAAATGAAGTTTCGCTTAGAGTGCTATCCTGCTTTTAATTATGCCCGCGATCGCCACGAGACGATTCTCTCCTCCACGGGGGCGTGTTTTAAGTCACCGTCTCTGAGTTTGGGATTGGTGACGGATGTTCCTTTAAAACAAAATGAATGCGGTGTCTTCACCGAATTTACGTTAGAGTCTGGACAAACCGCCGTTTTTGTGCTGCAAGAAACTGACCAGGATGGGGGTTGTAGTTTGCCCCTGCGCCATCAAGAAGCGATTCAACTCTTTGACGATACGGTGGCGTATTGGCGACGCTGGATTGGCAAATGTACTTATGAAGGTCGATGGCGCGAGACGGTGGAACGTTCCGCCTTAACCTTGAAATTGCTCACCTACGAACCCACGGGGGCAATTATAGCTGCACCGACGTGTAGCTTACCGGAAATGATTGGTGGTTCCCGAAATTGGGATTACCGCTATACCTGGATTCGAGATGCATCCTTTACTCTGTATGCCCTACTCCGTATCGGGTTTACTGAGGAAGCCGCCCAGTTTATGCTCTTCTTGGAAAATCGCTGTCAGGAGTTGGATTCAGATGATCCATTGCAGATTATGTATGGGATTGATGGTTATCATGATCTTGATGAACAGATTCTGGATCATCTTGAGGGATATAAGGGATCTTACCCGGTTCGGATTGGCAATGGGGCTTATAAGCAGTTACAGCTTGATATTTATGGCGAGTTAATGGACTCGGTATATTTGTTCAACAAATATGGCACCCCGATTTCCTATGACTTGTGGCTATCCCTCCGGCGGTTACTCAATTGGGTTTGCGATAATTGGCAACGCCAAGATGAAGGAATCTGGGAAACACGCGGGGGACGTAAGGATTATATTTATTCTAATCTCATGTGTTGGGTTGCGCTGGATCGTGGTTTGCGTTTGGCTCAAAAGCGCTCATTGCCAGCAGATCACCAGCGATGGCTCAAGGAACGCGATCGCATCTATGAAGAAATTATGGCGAAGGGATGGAGTGAGGAGCGTCAAGCTTTTGTTCAATATTACGGTAGCACGTCCCTAGATGCCAGTAATCTGATTATGCCCTTAATTTTCTTCATGTCTCCCACTGATCCTCGCATGTTGAAAACCCTGGATGCGATTAATTCCCCCCCAGAAATAGGAGGACTGGTTTCCGATAGTTTAGTGTATCGGTATAATCCCGAAGAAGCGCCGGATGGTCTTTCAGGAACAGAAGGAACGTTTAATCTCTGTACATTCTGGCTAGTTGAGGCGTTGACAAGGGCGGGAAAAGTAGACACAAAGCGACTTGATCGCGCTCGACTGATTTTTGAGCAGATGCTTAGTTATGCCAACCATTTAGGATTGTATGCGGAGGAAACGGGATCAAGTGGTGAAGCGTTGGGGAATTTTCCTCAGGCGTTTACCCATGTATCTTTAATTAGTGCGGCGTGGAATCTGAATCGAGCGATCGAGCGCAATTTCTAGCGTATCAGTTCAAGAAGTCACGGCGATTAAAATCGCTGCTACACAAATGTATGCGAAGCCTTCCCGAAGGGTAGTCCGCCTGCGCGGACTGGATTATAAAGGAGGTAATCAACCCAAATTTGTATTACCCACCGCTAACTGCTATTACGCCGACTGACGCTCTA
>JGI12210J13797_10718657_pt1 | contig 10650 bp, 9 predicted proteins | sample ElkSlonscriptome_3_FD_13797 | JGI IMG/M metagenome (IMG submission 13797) | reverse complement strand
CTCGACGTCATCTCCGAGACGTTTGGTCCCAGTGAGGTCCAGCCGTTCCTCACCTACTTTGCGTCCGCATTCGAGCGAAATTCACCGCTGCGCAGTACACTCGTCGAGTCGCTCGACAAGGAGACGCGCTCCATGTTCATCAGCATCCGAGACCAGCTCCTCGCCGACGGCGAGGCCAAGGGCAGAGCCAGAGGCAGAGCCGAGGGCAGAGCCGAGGGCAGAGCCGAGGGCAGAGCCGAGGGCAGGAACGAGGGCAGGAACGAGGGCCGAAACGAGGGCCGAAACGAGGGCCGAAACGAGGGCAAGGTCGAAGCCATGGCGCAGGCGCTCGAGCGCCTGCTGCGAGCCCGCGGCCTGCACCTCGCCCGTGCCCACCGCGAGCGGATCGGCCAGTGCACCGACGAAGCCCTGCTCCAGCGATGGTTCGATCGCGCGGTCACGGCCGCCGCTCCGGCCGAAGTCTTCGAGGACTGACCTCCGCCCCCCTCACACTCCGGAGATGAGCAGCAAGCGCTGGGCCTCGAGCAGCTCGACCTTGGCCCGGTTGCCGGTGTTCATCGCCAGCCCCATGCGCAGCGCGTTGTCGACCAGCTCGTCGATGAGCGGCGCCGACAGCCCCAGCCGCACCCCCAGCTCGCGCGCCTCGAGCTCCTCCTCCTCCGACAGGCCGTCGAACGCCGCCACCGTGGTCGCGCCCGACAGCACGTAGGCCGCCTTGCGGCTGGCGTGCGGGAACAGCTCGGCCACGTGCTCGGGCCGCACGTCGGTCACGTCGAAGTCGAGCACCTCCTGCTGCATGCGATGGGGGATGCCCGCCATGATCATCAGGAACCCCAGGGCGCTGCGCTCCTCCCGAGAGAAGCCGTCGACCGACGCGATCTGCTTGATCGCCTTGGCGAGGTTGATCTCCTCGGTGAGCGTGAACTCCACCCCCGCCGAGCGCTTGGAGTTGGAGCCCACCGTCTCCTCGGCCGCCTCGCGCACGGTCCCGTCGAGGGTGGCGAGGAACGCCTCGGTGCTCTGCGCGATCGGGTTGGCCATCGTCTCGCCACTGTGCCAAGCACCACGACCGCCGTCCACCAGGGGGCCCCCGACTGCTAGGATGGAGCCCTCGCATGACCAGCCCCCGCACCATCCGCGAGCAGGAGCTCGACGCCCCGCGGCCCATCTATGCCGTCTGGGAGATCACGCTGCGGTGCGACCACGCCTGTGAGCACTGCGGCTCCCGAGCGGGCCCCGTGCGCGACGACGAGCTCGACACCGCCGAGCTGATGGAGGTGGCCGACGCCCTGGTGCGCCTCGGCACCCGCGAGGTCACCCTCATCGGCGGCGAGGCCTACCTGCGGAGCGACGTGTATGCGCTGGTCGAGCGCCTCGCCGGCGCCGGCGTGCGGGTGAGCATGCAGACCGGGGGTCGCGGGCTCACGGCCGCGCGGGCCCGGCGGCTGCACGAGGCGGGCCTGGCCGCGGTGGGGGTGTCGATCGACGGCACCGCCCCGGTGCACGACACCCTGCGCGCCAGCCCCGGCAGCCACGCCGCGGCCCTGGCCGCGGTGGGACACGCGCGCGCCGCGGGCATGGTGGTCAGCGCCAACACCCAGATCAACCAGCTGAACATGCACGAGCTGCCGGCCATCGCCGCGCAGCTCGAGGCCGCCGGCGTGGCGGTGTGGCGAGGGCAGCTCACCGCGCCCATGGGCCGCGCCGCCGATCACCCCGAGTGGATCGTGCAGCCCTACATGGTGCTGGACATCATCGACGCGCTCGCCGAGATCCAGCGCGGGGCCAGCGAGCGCGCCCACGCCCGCGGCGTGAGCGAGCTGCAGGCCTTTCGAGTCGCGCTGGGCAACAACCTGGGCTACTTCGGGCCCCACGAGCACCGCCTGCGGGCGCGCCCCGACCGAGCCGACCGCTTCTTCACCGGCTGCCAGGCGGGTCGCTACGTGATGGGCATCGAGTCCGACGGCACGGTGAAGGGCTGCCCCTCCCTGCCCACCGCCCCGTACGAGGGCGGCAACGTGCGAACGATGAGCCTGGCGGAGATCTGGGAGCGCGGCGAGCCGCTGAAGTTCGCGCGCGACCGCACCCTCGACGAGCTGTGGGGGCACTGCGCGGGCTGCTACTACGCCGACGTGTGCCGGGCCGGGTGCTCGTTCACCAGCCACAGCACCCTGGGCCGCCGCGGCAACAACCCGTTCTGCTACTACCGGGCCGATCGGCTGCGCCGGCAAGGGCGGCGCGAGATCCTCGTGCACGCCCACGCCGCGCCCGGCAACCCCTACGACTTCGGCCGCTTCGACCTGCGCGAGCAGGCATGGGCCGAGCCCGTGCCCGAGCCCGAGCCCGAGCCCGTGCCCGAGCCCGCGCGTCGCTCACTGCCCGTGCTGCGCTGAGCGAGGCGCCTTCCGTGCTCGTCGCGCACCCACGCCCGCCCGGGCTCACGCCGCACGCACGCACGCACGCACGCACGCACGCACGCACGCACGCACGCACGCACGCACGCCGCACGTACCCACGAACGCAGGCCCATCCACCGCACTCCGCTCGCTCGCCGGGCGTCGAGCGGCTTCAGCCCAGCGCCAGCCACAGTCCGGCCGCCACCGCGCCGAGCAGCACCACGACCACCACCACGATGAGCACCACCGACCGCCCCCCGGCGGGCGCGAACGCCGACGAGCGCGCGGACATCGAGCGACTGGCGCTGGAGCCTCCCCCCGGGCCCTGCGCGCCGCCGCCGGCCCCCGCGGCCGCGGGCCCGGCCCCGTGCCCCGACCTCCCGGCTCCCGGCCCTGCGCCATACCCGGGGCCTCCCGGCACGCCCATCACGTCGGGGCTCCCCGCTCCCGCCGGACCGGGCCCCATGCGCACGCCGGTGAACACCGCGGTGCCGGTCGGCCCCCCCGACGCCTCGGGGCTGGGCCTCGGCCCGGCCGCGGGCGACGAGGCCGACATCGGGATGGCCGCCAGCGCGTCGTGCAGCGCGGCCATCGACGCGAAGCGCTCCTCCGGCTGCTTGGCGATGGCCCGCAGCACCACCGCCTCGAGCGCGACGGGAATCTGTGGCACCGTCTTGCGCGGCGGCACCGGGGGATCTTCGAGGTGGCTGCGCAGCACCTCGAACGGGTTGTCGCCGGAGAACGGCGGCGCCCCGGTGAGCAGCTCGTAGGCCATGCACCCCAGCGAGTAGATGTCGGTGAGAACCCCGGCCTGCGTGCCCAGGGTGAGCTCGGGCGCCATGTACGAGGCGGTGCCCATGATCTCGCCCGTGCCCGTGAGCCCCCCCATGCTCGACGATTCCTCGTCGACCTTCGCGATGCCGAAGTCGAGCAGCTTCACCACCTCGACCTCCGAGCCGTCATCCTCGCGCCGCTCGGTGGTCACGATGCAATTGGTGGGCTTGATGTCGCGGTGCACGATGCCGTGCTCGTGGGCGACCGCGAGGGCGCTGGAGATCTGCAGGAGGATCCCGAGGGCCCGCGGCCACGGCAGGCCCCCGTGCTCGGCCACCACCTCGCCGAGGTCGCGCCCCACCAGCCGCTCCATCACCAGGAACAGCGAGCCGCGCGAGGTCTCCCCGAAGTCGATGATCTCCACCACGTTGGGGTGGTGGATCGTGGAGGCGGCCCGCGCCTCACGGAGCATCCGCTTGCGCGAGCGAGCGTCGGAGGCGAGGTGCCGATGCAGCACCTTGATGGCCACCGGCTTGCGGAGGATGGTGTGCACGCCCTCGTACACCCGGCCCATCGCTCCCTCGCCGAGCACCGCGCCGAGCGTGTAGCGCTCGTCGAGCAGGGCCGGCCCGTCGGAAGGGGGGAGGGAAGAGGACATGGGAAGCAGAGCGAGCGGCGCCTAGCCCGTGGTGGTCTCGGGCACGCCGTACTCGGGCTCGTTCACCGAGGTCGTGCCGTCCGTGCTCGCACCGCCGGTGCCCGTGGTGCCCGTGGTGCCCGTGGTGCCCGGGTCGTCGATCCCGGTGTCGGGGGTGCCGTACTCCACGCCCCCGCTCCCGCCGAGGGTGTCGTCGGAGGTGGTCTCCTGCCCCGTGTCCCCGGTGACCGCCCCGGTGCCCGTGGTGCCCGTGGTGCCCGTGGTGCCCGACTGCGTGCCCTGGGTGGAGGCGCCGGAGTCCCCCGTGTCGTCGGCGGGGCAGCCGGCCAGCGCCAAGCCCAGCAGCACCACCGCGCCGGCCCTCGGCGCGAGGGTGGTGCGCAGCGCGACCCCGCAGTGGGGGCAGCGATGCTCCTCGACCATCACATGGGAACGACACGCTGGACAGGGGCTGAGACGAGGCATGACGGGGCTCGCCCATCATCGCTCAGCTCGGCCTTCCGTGCACCCCCGGGGCCCCGCGCCCCCCTGCGCGCCGGCTAGGACGCCGCGGGCTCGGCCGCAGCGCCCTCCTGCGCCGCCTCCTCGCGCTTGCGCTCCTCGATGAACGCCCGCTGCTCCTCGAGCGCCTCGCCGATCGTCGTGGGGGCCGAGCCCTTCATCAGCGCGTGGCGCATCATCCAGCCGTTGAGCAGCCGCTGCTCGGCGTTGGGCAGGGCCTTCAGCGTGCGCTGGAATTCGGCGTGGGTGCGCCACGTGCTCGGATCGCGGGGGATCGTCTGCTCGTGGGGCGACGACGACGTGGAGCACGCCAGGGCCAGCCAGAGCGGCAGCACCAGCGCCGAGGGCCTGCGCAGCATGCCGCAACGGTAGGCATGCTCGGCCCGCGACGCAACCGGACCAGACCGGGCCCGTACCCTCCCCGCCGGCCTCGCTCCGGTCGCGTCGGCCGCAGCGACCCCACCGCCGCTCGGCGCTACTGTGGCCTCGATGAGCACGAGGCTGGCCCGAGGGCTACTGCGAGGAGACGACGGCGTGGTGCGCTGCGCCTGGTGCGGATCGCACGAGGACTACGTCCACTACCACGACCACGAGTGGGGCCGTCCGGTGAGCGACGACCACCGGCTGTTCGAGAAGATCTGCCTCGAGGGCTTCCAGGCGGGCCTGAGCTGGCTGACGATCCTCCGCAAGCGCGAGAACTTTCGGCGGGCGTTCGCCGGCTTCGACTTCGAACGGGTGGCCCGCTTCAACCGCCGGAGCGTGGAGCGCCTGCTGGGCGACGCGGGCATCGTGCGCCACCGCGGCAAGATCGAGTCGGCGATCCACAACGCCAAGCGGGCGTGCGAGCTGGTCCAGCGGCGGGGCTCGCTGGCCGCCTACTTCTGGAGCTTCGAACCGGCCCCGAAGGCCCGGCCCCGCCGCCTCACCCACGCCGCGCTGGCCAAGCTGACCAAGACCGAGGAATCGACCGCGCTCAGCCGAGACCTTCGCGCGCAGGGCTGGAGCTTCGTGGGCCCGACCACCGTCTACGCGTTCATGCAGGCGATGGGGCTGGTCAACGACCATGTCGAGGGCTGCTCGCTACGCGACCCGGTCGAGCGCGCGCGCCGGGCACTTCCGCGGCCCGGCTGAGGCCGCTTCAGGGGCGCACCACCACCGGCAGCCCCAGCGCTCGGATCCGGTCCCCCAGCGCCTCGAGCCACGCCTCGGGCAGCCGCTGCAGGCGCTCGGCCCCCGGCTGCATCGACGGGCGGGCCATGCCGTACAGCAGCACGCCGGCGATGGGGGTGCCCGCCCGGACCTCGCCCGCGAGCAGCTCGAGGTAGGCCCGCAGCTCGTCCTCGGCGGGCGGCTCGCCGTCGATGGCCACCACGCAGGTCTGGATGCGGGTGCGACAGGCGGCGGCGCAGCGGCGCAGGTTCTCGCGGGCGGCCTCGGGCGACGAGGCGGCGTCGTTGATCGCCCGGCGACCGGCTGCGGTGGCGCGGTCGAGCTTGAACCACACCTCGCCGCCCGCCCGGCCCAGCCGCTCGATCGCCCGCAGCACGCCCGGCCGGTGCATCAGCGAGCCGTTGCTGATGAGCACCTTGTTCAGCCCCGGTAGCCCCGTGTCGTCGAGCACGCCGAGCACCCGCGCGATGATGGAGTCGAGCTGGGGCGAGGTGGTGGGCTCGCCGTTGCCGGAGAACGCCACGTCGACCAGGCGCCGATAGTCGGGCTCGACGTTGCGCTCCATCCACTCGCGGCTGCGCACCTGCGCCAGCAGGCTCCGCAGCTCCGCCTCGAGCTGGTCCTCGTCGATCGGCGGCGCGGCCCCCCGCACCAGATCAGGCACCTGACAGTACACGCACCGCCAGTTGCAGGCGTTGTTGGGGTTGAGGTTGATCCCCACCGACACTCCGCCCGCGCGCCGAGAGACCACCGGGTACACGTAGGTCAGCCCCGCCGCGTCGCGATCGTGATTGGTGACGACCAGGCCCGCCATGCTGTCGCGGAGCATGACCCATGCCGGCCACCGCGGCCACCCGCCCCGCCGTCCGCGGCGCTCGGCCCCGCCCCGGCCGGCGTCGACCGCCCGGCGTCAGCCGCCCGGCTGCACCACCTGCACCCGCTGGTCCACCGCCGGCGGCTCGAGCTGCGACTCGCTGCCATCGGGCCACACGATCCGCAGCAGCGTCACGCGGTCGTGCGCGCCCAGCCCGAAGTGGCAGGTGCGCTCGCCTCCGCCGCCGAGCGAGGGGCGCCCGGAGTGAAAGCAGGTCTGCGGCCCGGCCTCGGTGCGCAGCTCCACGATGGCCCCCAGCGCCGCCCGGTTGCCGCCACGCCCGACCAGCTCCACGTCGAGCCAGTGGTGCGCGTCGTCGTGCGGCCGGCGGTTGTGCCACACCCGCAGCGGCTCGCCCCACGCGGCGGTGACCATGTCCCACGCCCCGTCGCGGTCCAGGTCGACCAGGGCCGAGCCCTTGCCGTGCCCGGGGTCGGCCACGCCCCACGCCCAGGTCTGCTCGAGGAAGGTGCCATCGCCCTGGTTGTCGAAGAACGCGTCGGGGATGGGGGTGTTGCCCTTGATCCGACCGCCGCTGTAGTAGAGATCGAGATCGCCGTCGTCGTCGTGGTCCAGCAGGTGGGCGGCCCAGGTGATCGACGTGCGCTCCCACGGCAGGCGCCCGCGCCCCACCCCCGCCGCCTCGGACACGTCGACGAACGTGCCGTCGCCCGCGTTGAGCAGCAGGTGGTTGTCGCCGATGTTGCTGAACGCCAGGTCGACGAAGCCGTCGTGGTTCACGTCGCCCAGGGCCAGGCCCATGCCGTTGACCCCGGGCAGGGCCACGCCGCTGGGCACGCCCACCTCGGTGAAGCGCCACGCGCCCGCCCCCACGCCGGGGCCGTCGTTGCGCCAGACCGCGTTGGGATCGCCGATCATGCCGCCCACGTCGTCGTTCACCACCACCAGGTCGGGATCGCCGTCGCGCTCGAGATCGACCCACGCCGCCGAGAACCCCACCCGATCGAGAATGGGTGCCCCCAGCTGGTCGGTCTGGTCCACGAACACGCCGTCGTCGTTGCGATAGAGGTGGTCGTGGGCCCGGATGTCGGAGCCGGGCTGCGGGAAGCAGAACGCGTGGTTGACCACGTAGAGATCGAGGTCGTCGTCGCCGTCGTAGTCGCCGAACGCCACCCCCATGGTGCGCTGCGATTCCACGCCCAGCCCCAGCTCCGCGGTCACGTCTTCGAAGCCCAGCACGCCCTCGGGCACCCGCCGGTTGCGGAACACCCGGTTGGTGCCGCGGCGCCCCACGAATAGGTCCTCGTCGCCGTCGCCGTCGAGGTCGACGAACGTGGCCATCGACACCGCATCGATCCCGCTCAGGCCCGCCTCCGCGGTCACGTCTTCGAAGTCGGGCAGGCCGTCGCCGTCGAGGTCGCCCGCGCTGCGGTGCAGCCGGCCCGCCGCGCCCACCGAGCCCACGAACACGTCGGGGGCGCCGTCGTCGTCGACATCTCCCCACGCCAGGCCCGTGTGGCTCTCGGCGCACTCGCGGGGGCTGCCGGTCACGTCGTGCACCACGCCCAGCCCCACCGCGGTCGCCACGTCGACGAAGCGCGGCTCCTCCACGCGCAGCCGGTGCTCGACCGAGACGCGGGGATCGGCGCGCAGGCGCACCACCAGGACGTTCGGTCCCCGCGGCACGTCGTCGGGAACGCGCACGATCGCCCCGGGCAGGTCGGCGAACAGGGGCAGGCGCGCAGCATCGAGGAGCCGACCGTCGAGCTCGAGGTCCACCTCGAACATCGGCACGTCGAGCATCACGTAGAGCAGCCCGCCCCGCGCCACCGCGTCGGGGGCGGCGTGGATCCGGGGCGCGAGCAGCTCGATCTCGCTGGTGTCGTCGGTCTCGGTCTCGGTCTCGGTCTCGTCGGTGGTCGACCCGGTGTCGAGCGACCCGCCCCCGCCGCAGGCCGGCGCCGCAGCGACGGCCAGAGCCAGGGCCAAGGCCAAGGCCAAGGCGAGCGGGCGAGCGCGGAGCATCGGCCTCAGTCTACTGCGAGACGGCGAAGACCCACAGCGATCCGCCATCGGCGATGGCCACATCGGCCCGCCCGTCGCCGTCGTAGTCGCCCACGGCGAGGCGGTCGATGGCGGCGACCCCGGGCTCTACGTGGGTCTGGCACCCCACCACGTCCAGCTCGTTCGAGAGGTTGCCCCGCACCAGGGTGAGCAGCTCGCTTCCGGCCAGCAGCACCAGGTCGAGCGCCCCGTCGCCATCCACGTCGCCGATCTCGCCCGCCGAGACCGGGAAGTCCAGGGCGTAGCGCGAGAGCGAATCCCCTTCGTAGCGCCAAGCTTCGAGCAGCAGCCAGTCGTTGGCCACGTTGGTGTGGCCGAGGATCTCCGCGGGCCCGTCGCCATCGACGTTGCCCGCCAGCAGCCGGCGCTCCACCGCATAGTTGGACGACGCCAGGTAGGCATCGACCTGCCCGTCGCCCGACGCGTTGCCGCGGTACAGGGCTGCCTCGCCGCCGTTCTGCACCACCACGTCGCCCTGCGTTCCCGCGTCGAAGTGCCCGGCCGCGTACGAGGTCACGCCGATGGTGTTGCTCAGCGCGAGGTGGGAGACCAGCGAGCCCGCCCCGTCGCCGAGGTGGACCGTGACCATCCCGCTGCCCGAGCGGCTCGCCAGGTCCAGGGCCCCGTCGCCGTCCCAGTCCAGCGTCGACAGCTCCAGGATCGGATCGAAGGTGGGGATGGTGAACGAAAGCGCGTACGAGCCCAGCCCGTCGCCTCGCAGGATCGCCAGGTCGTCGGTGCCGGTGGTCACCGCGAGATCGCCGATGCCGTCGCCGTCGAAGTCGCCGCCCGCCGCGTCGGCCACCCACCCCAGGGGCTCGGGCAGCGGCACCTCGGTCACGGCCTGCCCGCCCTGCGTGACCAGCTGGGTGCTGTTGGCGCGCCCCACCAGCAGGTCCTGGGCCCCGTCGCCGTCTGCGTCGACGAACGACAGCGAGATGATCTCCTCGTCGGCGCCCTCGGGCACCGGCAGCAGGCTCAGCCCCACCTCGTCACAGTAGGGCAGCACCTCCACCGGCTCGCACTGGCCGTAGTCGGAGCAGAACGAGGCGAACCCGCACTCCTCGTCGGAGTAGCAGCCCTCCCAGTAGCAATCGCCGCCGTAGCCGTCGTAGCAGCAGTAGTCGTAGCAGCACCCGCCGTCCAGACAGTCGTAGTCGTCGTAGCCGTAGGGGGTGCAGGCGTTGTCGATGCACACGAAGCCGTCGCCACACTCGACGTCGGACTGGCACTGCGGCGGCGGCGAGGTCGTGTCGGGCGGGGTCGTGTCGGTCGCGTCGGTGTCGGTGACCGTGCCGTCCGTGTCCTCCTCGAGGATGATGGTGGGGCCACAGGCCGTCATCGCCGACGTGGCCAGCACGCCCAGCGAGAGGTTCCACCAGCGGGTATCCAAGCGAGGGCAATCCATGCGCCATGACCTAGCAAGCCGCGGGCCAACCGCGGTTTGCTGCCCCGAGCGGGACTATTCGACGATGGCCGGCTTCGATCACGACACCGATGTCGTGATCGCTGGGGGGGCTGGACATCGGTGTCGCCCTCCGCCCGGCTACGAGGCTCCTTGGGCCTCGCGCAGCCCGTTCGCCACCTCCTGCGCCGTGGGGCGCAGGGCGGGATCGAACGACAGGCAGCGCTGGAGCAGGGCGGCCACCGCCTCGGGCTCGCCGGGCAGCGGGGGCGGGGTCGTGCGGGCCACCGCCTCCCCGTGCAGCAGCCGCATGGCCACCGCCTCGGGAAACGGGCGCGTGCCGGTGAGCAGTTCGAAGGCGAGCACGCCGAAGGAGAACAGATCGGCCCGCACGTCGACCGGCGCCCCGGGTCGAGCCAGCTCCGGCGCGATGTAGTGTGGCGTGCCCACGATGCAGCCCGTCTCGGTCAGCACGAGATCGGACGGGCTCGCTCGCCCACGATCGCTGCTGCTGCTGCTGCTCGGCCCCGCCAAGGTCTCGGTCTCGTCGGACGCCGGATCATCTCCGGCCGAGCGACGCGATGAGACCGTCTCGCGCTCGCCGTGCAGCGACCGCACCGGCTCGATCCGCGTGGTGGCGTGGGCATCCGCGCCCGCGCTCGCGCCCACGCCCGCGACCGCCCCAACTCCTGCGCCCGCGACCGCCCCGACTCCTGCGCCCGCGACCGCCCCGACTCCTGCGCCCGCGACCGCCCCGACTCCTGCGCCCGCGCCCGCGCCCAGCCCAGCGGGCTCCTCGAACGACCGGCCCACGCGGGAGATCCCGAAGTCGGTGATCTTGGCGATC
>JGI12210J13797_10042474_pt1 | contig 10650 bp, 5 predicted proteins | sample ElkSlonscriptome_3_FD_13797 | JGI IMG/M metagenome (IMG submission 13797) | reverse complement strand
CGTGCGGTTTTTGATGGGTACAGTTAGCGCCATCGACACGCACGATAAAACTGTGACCGTCCATATGCACCAAGAAACTATGAGTCTGTCGTACGACTATCTCATCATCGCAGCAGGCAGCCAGTCGCACTACTTCGGTCAACAGGCTATCGAGCAATATGCCTTTGGACTCAAAACGCTCTCAGAAGCCGTCGTGCTGCGCAACCACTTGCTGAAATGTTTTGAAAACGCCGCCTGGATAGATGATCCCGACGAAAAACAAGCGTTAACAACGATGGTCGTGGTTGGCGGCGGTCCTACCGGATTGGAGACTGCGGGAGCATTACGCGAACTTTATCACTATGTTCTGCGCAAAGAGTTTTCAAATCAGATTGACCAGCCCCAAAGCAAGGTGCTTCTGATTGAGATGCAAGACCATTTGCTGAACGGCTATCCTGACCGGCTGCAGAGCGCGGCACGCAAACAGCTTGAGGATATGGGCGTTGAAGTCATCCTGGGTAACAGCGTTGTCGATGCTGATGATCATTCGATCACACTGAGTGATGGGTCGATCATCCCCACACAAACACTGGTATGGGCCGCGGGCGTAAAAGCGTCACCGCTCGCTGAGATGTTGGATATACCACTTCAACGTGGGAACAGAGTGCCCGTACGTCCTACGCTTGAAATCCGTGATCGGAACAATATCTATGTCGTGGGGGACATGGCGTATCTTGAAGATAGCCACGGCGAACCTTACCCCATGCTTATCCCCGTCGCAAAACAACAGGGCATTCTGGCAGCCAAAAACATCGTGCAGCGGCTACACAACCAGCCCCAAGCGAGCTTTAGCTATACTGGCTTAAACAATCGCGGCATCATGGCCACGATCGGACGCAGCCGCGCTGTGGCGTGGATATTCTACCGGATTCAGCTTTCCGGCTTTCTGGCCTGGTTGGCCTGGTTAGTTTTGCACTTGCTGACGCTAATCGGCTTTCGCAACCGGTTGAACGTCTTCATAAACTGGGTATGGAACTACCTGACCTACGATCGGTCCGTGCGATTAATCTTGGAGCACCAACCGCATGGGACATTTGCCGATCCGGATTCAGCGGTCAAAAGCAACTCCATTCACAACAAAATCAGCTAACTCAGCACCCCTTTGACACTGTCCAGGAGACTATCAAACCCAATTCATATGAAAGCGTTGAGTAAGCATATATCTCACAAGGCAAAGATAATATATAATCAAGCATAACGCATGCTACGGGATAACATCCTCACAATCGCACAGGATCAACATAATGAACGATTCATACTACGGTGAAGTCATCCTCGATCCAGAAGCTCTTACACGTACCACGCACGAGCTTGCCCAACACTACGACCTGACTCCTGATGAAATCACATCCCTGGCACGCATTATTGAGTTATTTCCCCGCAGAACACGCATGTACTTTGATCTGTCAAATGCGGATATTTATGCGGACATTCCCCTGGCGGATAAATTTACATTTGATATTGAAACCGATGATTTAATTCTATTTTCGGCTGACTTTGACACGTTTGTAGATGCTCTGATCGAGATGGCTATGTATCTATCAGGCTTTTCCACCAAAATGGGCAACCCGGATGCCTGGGTAATCGACTTCACAATCGGGGCCTGGAAACCGGTCAAACAACGTATCAAAAACCTGCTCAACATCCCACTCACTGAGGAAGTTCACGGTGTGGTGGGGCTGCGGCCTGAAGCAGATGAAGCGCAAGATGGTGATCCCTATCCTTTCCGCACGCTTGTGTCGCATTTTGATCAACTGTCATTTCAACAAATGATTATGCTTGCAGCGCGGCAGGATGTTACCGTCTATTTCCCACCGGGCACCCATCCTAAAGTCAGCGCAGTCTACACCCATGCACGGCGAGCCATTGAAGAAGTCGCGCAGAATATCACAATTGAGGATCATCAAGCGTTCAATCTCAAGCTTAACAATGCGCTTCGGCGTATCGAACAGCTATTTGCTCCGGCCACGCTGGAACCCCCGAGTTGGATCGCACGCCTCTTGACACAGGACAGCAACCAGCCTCCATCTGAACAGAACGAATCTCTCCCACCAGATGTTCCCACACCATTTGAAACATTCATTGAACAACTTTTTAATGACGAAGATGGCAATGATTTTTGAGGACACAACCGCTCCCTAGCTTTCCATAACCTCATACAGTAAACGGCAAACTACGGTAGAATCACCAATGCCGACATATATTGGACACACGAAACTATTGTGACGAGGAGTTTCTACGATCATGCGCATACGGCGTTTTCTAGTGTTTGGGTCGCTTCTGTTCGCATTGACGATTGCAGTTTGGAATCCGGCTGCTGCTCAAGATGACGATGGTTACGATTTCACGTTCGTTGGTGGCGAAGATGTCCCCGTTCAGTACGACGATCAAGTCGTTGAGGGATTTACGTTTTCTAATATGACGTATCGCTCCCTGTACCCTGATGGCATGGAGTTTACAGTCAGGCTCACGCCCCCAGAAGGCGCTGTAATCGATCGTGTCACTCTGTTTTACACTTTTGAAACTGGCAAAGGCAGCCGTGTACAGGCTGAACGCGGAGAAGATGCCAACGAATGGATCGTGCGTCCCTACAGTGGTCGGGGGCTGCCCCCCTGGCATGAAATTGATGCTTATTGGGGCGTGCGCACAGACAATCTGAACGTGGACAGCGAACCCGTACATGCTGTGTATTACGACGCGTCACGTAAGTGGTATCGCGCCCAGAATGACGACGTCCTGGTGTACTGGTACGGTATGCCGGAAGACCTGGGACAGTACATCCTCGATGGAATGGCTGCCAACCATGATCGGTACCTGGAAGGGTTTGGCGAAGCGCTGCCATACCGCCCGATGGCTGTCATTTTCCCCCCAGGACCCGATTGGAATGAGTATCGCGGTGATAGCTCAATCGACGACACCGAATTTGGCTTCACAGGGACGACAATTGAAGAGGCAGGCAGCACGATCCAACGCGTACGAACGTTGGAACCGGCAACCATCCGCCAGGATTGCATCTGGAACCCTGCGGAACCGAGCGTGGAATATCAAATGCAGGTGGCGGCTTCAACTGTTACCCACGAAGTAGCGCATCTTTACCAACAGGAAACCGGCGTCACACGTGGGCCGGCCTGGTGGATTGAAGGCCAAGCGACGTTTTTTGAAACCTTCGAAGAATACCCCATTCATGACCGAGTTCGCACCGTTGCCGATCTACGCGGGGACGATCTGCCGACATTACAAGGGCAAGGTCCTGCACGCGGGACGCAAATCACATACGCAGATGGCTGCACCCATCTGGGTTACGATATGGGGGCTTCGTTTATGCAATGGCTCACCGACACCTACGGAGGTGTTGAAACCTACCGGTCGACGGTCGAAACCATGCGGCGAGGGGCACCTTTGACTGAAGCGCTCGAAACAGTCACCGGCAAAACATTATTGGAGCTTGAAAACGAGTGGCGCGCGTTTCTGAACGTGTCGCCAGTGCCCGAAGACGTGCTTGATCCTGGGGCTGCGCTGGACGATCCCGCCGATCCGTACTTCATGGAAGACGAAAGCGTTGTGTTGTCCGCCACCCCTTTGCAACCGCTACTGTATAGCAAACCAAGCACGGTTTCCATTGCGAACCGCACCTGCTTTGCCAATACGCCTGTCACCATTTTGCGGGCAGGCAGTGACGGAACCACCAACTGGTATGAAGTTGACTGTATGGGTCTAGTCGGGTGGATGAACCAGAGCCAACTCGCAGGACCTCAATAAACATAATTATCAGCACCAAACTGATGCTGGTCAGCATAGGCACGGGCTGCTACAATAGTCCGCATGGTTTACTATGGATATGCTTCTATCGTTTCGCTCTCGCACATGTCGTCCACAAATGGGCGGCCTTGGTGAGGTGCGCCCCGTAAACGTGTAATAAATTAACTAATACACACTCGAAACCCCGAACGGCTCTTGGCGCATCGCCTTGAGCCGTTTTTTGTTTTCTATCCAGCGAGGGAATCATGCAGGTCTTACAACTAGCACACATCACAGTCAATTTCGCAGGCCGCGAGATCGTCCACGATCTGAACTGGTCGATCAACGCACACGACCGTACCGGTTTAGTGGGACCAAACGGGGCCGGAAAATCCACCCTTTTTAACATCATGACCGGTAAATTGCAGCCCGACACAGGGTCGGTCACTTGTGGTCGCGGCATCAGCATCGGCTATCTGCCGCAAGATGTCGCGATTCCTGGCGGACGCACCGTACTTGAAGAAGCGTCCAAACTGCCGCCAACACTGGCACGCGTAGAACGCGAGCTAGAGCAGATTGAAGCGCAATTGGCATCAGAGGCCGTTTATAACAATCCCAACGCCTTAGCGCGCGCCCTGGAGCGCCAGAGAAAGGTCCTGGAACATTATGAAGAGTTGGGCGGACCCAGCCACGCCACCAACGTTCAGGAGTTGCTGCGCCGGTTAGGATTCACGCCCGAAGATTTTGATCTTCCGACCGACACACTGAGCGGCGGGCAGAAAAAGCTGATCCGGCTGGTTCAACTCGCACTAGAAACACCTGATATCTTGCTGCTCGATGAACCGGACAACCATCTTGATCTTGGTGGAAAACAACAACTCGAAGCATATCTCCGGCAGTATCCGGGAGCCGTAATCATCATCTCGCATGATCGTTATTTGCTCGATGATGTCGCCACCCAGATCGCAGAGCTCGACAACGGTCAGTTGACGATTTACAAAGGTAATTATAGCGCTTACATCACTGAACGTGAGTTGCGGCGGTTGCGCCAACAGCAAATGTACGCAGCCCAACAGAAAGAAATTGCCCGGATCGAAGCCGCCATCAAACGCTTTGAGCACTGGGCGCACCTGGTGGTCAATGAGCGTCACATTCGACAAGCTCGTAGCCGTCGTAAGATGCTGGATCGGATGGAAACCAATGGTGAAATCATCGAAAAAGTGACCGCACGTCGACAAATGGATTTGCAGATCAATGGTTGGCGTGGCAGCACAAATGCATTGGAACTAGTCGATCTGGCAATGGGTTTTGACGACGACTGGCTGTTTATGGATCTGAACTTTCTGCTGCGACATGGCGAACGCGTAGGTCTTATCGGAGGCAATGGAGCCGGAAAATCTGTGCTGTTCCGTCTGATCCTGGGCAAACTGGAACAACTTGACGGCGAAATCAAGATCGGCCCCAGCACACAGATTGGCTACTATTCTCAAGAACATGAAACGCTGCAACCCTGGTTAGATCGAACACCGCTCGACCTGATTCGTGATGTAGCGCCGCGCAGTGAAAGTGACGCTGTCGCGTTTCTGCTCAAATTTCTCTTCACCTATGACCAAACGCGCCAACCGATTCGCACTATGAGCGGGGGCGAACGTAGCAGATTGCAGCTCGCCAGTTTGATGTTGCAGCGGCCAAACCTGTTGTTGTTAGATGAACCGACAAACAACCTGGATATCTCGTCAATGGAAGTACTGGAACAGACATTGAACGACTTTGAAGGTAGTCTGCTCGTTATCTCGCATGATCGCTATTTTCTCGACCAGGTCGTCGATCAAGTCATCGAGTTAAAGGACGGCGCATCACAGCACTATCTGGGCGGCTATACGGACTATTTGCAGAGCCAGGGCCGTTTAGCATAACCCGGCCAAATCATGCTGTCTGGCTATGCCATAGATGGAAATCAGTGTACACTTTGGGGCGTGAACATCTATTCGCGCCTCAATCTCTTTGGTTAACTTGCTATGAATAAAACAATCCTTGACACGTTCTTGAGTGAATACGCTATCCAAAGCACAGCTCAACCGATCAACGCCAATGAAGATGAGCTTGTGCACATTGTGGGCGCTCAAGAACCTGTACGGGATCAACCAGATGAACGCTCCCGGATGTTGCTGCGGGAGGGGTGGTTAACAGTCGAAAGTCTGAAAATCGATCTGAAAGCCGCCGAGCGCAAGCAACTGGTGACGGCATTGCAACACGCAGCACAAGATTGGCTGCGTCAGCCGCCAGATAACAGCACGGCCAATGACCAACAACAAATTCGTTGGTTAGTGGAGAAAACGCGTTCTCACGAAAGCAAACAACAAATTGCGCACCGCGTGTGGCTTACGCTCGTGTTGCATAGCCAGGGACAGCGCAATCTACACTTTGATCACGCCGGTCGCACGCATTGGGACGGTGGTATTGCCGGGCGTATCGGGTTGTCTCCCGATGAACTGCTTGATCTCGTGCGGCAGCATGACAGCCACACCGTGTACACTACCAGTTTTCGCGCACCGGACGGCACCATCGCACGCGGTAAAGGTCGGCAGCGCTGGCATGTGTACCGGCTAACGATTGACCCTGTTGTCGATTCGCTGTTTGCCTGCCGCAAACAACCAGTGGAAGAAAAAGTCGCGCTGATTGTCGCCAGTGAAATTTACGCTACACAGCCTCAACTCCCGCGTGATTTTTATGGCGGCAACGAATTCCAGCAAGCATGTATTGACGCACAAGATCAGCATTTTGATCATATGCTGGTGCTGTCGCCCGAACATGGCGCTATCTCGCTAGATGACACGGTCCCCTCAGACAAAGCGTGGCATGACGTACTGGAACAAAATATCTGGCTCTGGCAAATTCAGACGGTGCAGCGTTTGGGCATGTATCTTTGCCAGAATAACGCGTTAGCCACTGATCCAGAACGCGACCTAAATTGGTGGATGTGGTTACATCCAGACTCCACGTATGTATTCACCGTTTTCGGAGGCGGGTTTGCAGTTCGCGTGTTGTTTGACCATATGCTGCGGGCACGCGCACGCACACCGCATCTGTGGCCTAACCTCGTGCTAGACGAGTATCGCAAAGGCTACATAGTCGAAGACTTTGAAGATAACCTTGATTTTGACATGGACGACGACATCTCAGATGACATGGCGTTCGAGCTTGCGATGCAGGACATCAACCAACTGCTCGAATGGGCGACCGATTTCGTCAGCCTGACCACAATCCGCGTGCCACCCTCGGAAGACGTGTGGGAAATCGAAGCCGATGAGGCGTTGATCCCCATCCGGTTATTGTCTGACAGTGGAGTCGACATCGAAAATCTGCTCGACTTACTAACGGATATCACCTTGTTGATAGAACAAGCAATTCCTCTAAACTTGATTATCAATCCGGGCATCGCCATTTCCAATTTGCTACAGGTCACACATAATCTGGTGCACCATGAACATGACAGTATCCAGGAATTATTGGCACTGTATCCTGACAACGTGCTAAATCAATACATCGAACGTACGTTGCAGGAACCCAGTCAAGAAGATCGCTTATGTGCATGTTTGACTCTGGCGGAACAACTTCATATCATTTCACTCACGATTTCACATAACACCGCCGATCAACTGCTTGTTTGGATGCAAACCTATATTTCCTCGCGTCTCCGTCAACAGTTGCTTGGTGATGAACATCAAACTGCCCTCTAATTCGCGTTAGAAGCCATCCCAGATTGAAGGATTTTTACTATGCTTACTCCTGTTGAAATTATAGTTTTCCTCGTACTTGCAGCATGTTCACTGTACCTGGCTCAACGAACATTCAGTAAAGCGTTTCAATCCATCGAGCGGGGCGAAGGTTCTTTACGTTTTGATAAACTGCCCGAACGCGTACGCCGCGCGATTGATGTGACATTTACACAGCGAACGGTTTTTCAGACCCGGCGTGGCACCAGCTTGATGCACGGGTTTATCGTGTGGGGCTTTTTGTTCTACATTCTGGTGAACATCGGTGATCTGCTCGAAGGTTTCTTCGATATCGAGTTCCTCGGAACAGGTCCCATCGCTGATGTCTACCGTTTGTTTGGCGACATTCTCAGCATTTTGATCATTGTCGGAATGACGTATTTTCTGCTCAGACGGTTTCTGGCAAATGCCCCCGCGACCACATTTCATGACAACATAAAACTGCATCCGGACGTGGTATCAGGATTACGGCGCGACTCGCTCATCGTCGGAGCCTTCATTCTGCTGCATGTGGGCGGGCGTTTCTTAGGCGAAACCTTTTGGATCAGCTTACATGGACATGATAGGTGGCAGCCGTTCGCCAGCGCAGTAGCAGAACTCTGGAACGGCATGGGAGACAATACGCTTGAAATCGCTGAACACGTCATGTGGTGGTTAGCGCTTGGGACCATCCTCGCGTTTGTCCCCTATTTCCCGTACACCAAACACATGCATCTGTTTATGGGACCGTTGAACTATTTCACGCGTCCGGATCGCACATCATTGGGGGCACTCGACCCGCTCGATTTCGAAGATGAAGAACGCGAACAATTCGGAGCGGCACGTATTGAGCATCTAAGCAAAACACAAATCTTTGATGCGTTCGCCTGCATCATGTGCAACCGGTGCCAGGATGTGTGTCCAGCTTACGTTACGGGTAAAGACTTGTCGCCCTCGGCGCTAGAGATCAACAAACGCTATGAAATCAAACACCAGATGGCGACTCTTGCATCTGGCGACGACACTCCGCATACACTGCTGGACTTCGCCATAACCCCTTCCGCTGTCTGGGCGTGTACCGCCTGCGGAGCCTGTGTGGATATTTGCCCGGTCGGCAATGAGCCGATGTTTGATATTCTCGACATTCGACGCAACCAGGTGCTGATGGAAAGCGACTTCCCCAACGAACTGCAAGGCGCGTTTCGCGGCATGGAGAACTCCGGCAATCCCTGGCAAGTGGGCGAAAGCCGCATGGACTGGGCCGAAGGAATGGACGTTCCAACCGTTGAAGAAACGACGGACATCGAAGTTCTGTACTGGGTTGGTTGTGCGGGAGCGTTTGAACCGCGCGCGCAACAGATCGCGCGTGATCTTGTCGCAATTCTCCACGCAGCAGATGTCAAGTTCGCCGTTCTCGGTGAAATGGAAACCTGCACCGGTGACAGCGCTCGCCGCGCAGGGAACGAGTATCTGTTTTATGAAATGGCGTTGGCAAACATTGAAACGTTGAATGACGTCAATCCACCGCGAATACTGGTCACGTGCCCACATTGTTTCCACACCATCGCAAAAGAGTACCCACAGTTCGGCGGCAATTTTGAAGTCGTGCACCACATTGAGTTCATCGATGAGTTACTGCATTCCGGACGCCTGAACATTGAACCGCAGGCGGTCAGTAACGTGACCTTCCACGATCCATGCTATTTGGGCCGTCACAACGACATCTACGATGCGCCTCGATTTGCTTTGGGTGCAGCAGGAGCCGCAGTGACGGAAATGCCGCGCAATCAGAAAAACTCGTTCTGCTGTGGCGCTGGAGGTGGGCAGTTCTGGAAAGAAGAAGAACATGGCAACGAACGTGTCAACATTGTCCGGTATAATGAAGCCGCAGCAACACGCGCTGATACCCTTGCGGTAGGCTGTCCGTTCTGCCTGCGGATGCTAGAAGATGCCAGCCAGGACGAAGAAGCAATGGCAGGCCCGCACGTGAAAGATGTAGCTGAAATCGTGGCCGCACAACTTGATTCGAGGATATGACCTGAAAATATACTGGTACTCAACATCATGCTACGAAGAGAGGGCAGATCGATGTTCTGCCCTCATTTATTTGTGAATAGCGCCGCACTTATGTTCAATAAACTTCATGTCACCAATCGCATTTTTCTCTTCAGCAGCAGTTTATGTTTGGGCTTGATCCTAGTGCTGGGGCTTAGTGTGATGAGTCCATCACCTGGGTTAGTACAGGCACAAGACGATCCCCCTGCTTCACCTCGCGCGCAAGTGGCGACGACATTGCCGTTTAGCGAAACCTTCGATACAAGCTGGGGTTGGCACGCCAGCAATGCTTGGCGCTTCGTCACAAACGATGGTTTTGACGGTGGCGGCTGGCAATTAAGCACAACATCCCGAAATACTACAAGTACATTGCAATACACCTCAGGAATCGATTTAAGCGGGAAACTAGATGCACGATTACTCTTTCGTCAAAACGGTTACCTGCCAACCAGCGATCTTGTCGCGATTGATGTCAGTCTCGACGGAGGACAGAGCTGGAACATGGTCGATATGCAGGCCGGAATTGAAGCTGAATGGGAACTACACAGCATCGAACTTGCAGCGTATCGTGGACACACCGTCCGGTTGCGCTTCCGAGTGATTACCGGACTTGAACTTCCAAAAGACATACCGGAAACAATCGTCCCCAGCTATCAAATTGACAATCTTGTCATTCAGTTCATTGCGCCTGAAATTGAGTATGTGTTCATCCCCGAAGACAGAGGTCCCCATACATTGATGGGGTTGCACCTAAACATCGGGACGTCAACAAATGCGGTCCTTGCGTTCGTGCGCCAGATGCAAGCATTTGGATGGCCGCTCGGAACAATCAAAGGGACAACCGGGACCGAAGATATCCTCAACGCGGTGAAGACGATCTCGCCCAGTACAGTGATTATTTACCGGTCCCTTGAAACACCACGCGGCATGGTAGATTGTCCAAACACGTCGAATGATCCCGTCAATGAAGCGCAAATATGGTTAGCTGGCTTACAGAGCCATTGGGCAACTGTTCAGGCGGATTATTTTGAACTCATGAACGAATGCCTTCCGTCAGCAGACT
>JGI12210J13797_10528135_pt1 | contig 10659 bp, 11 predicted proteins | sample ElkSlonscriptome_3_FD_13797 | JGI IMG/M metagenome (IMG submission 13797) | reverse complement strand
ATGCACGACTACTGGCACATGTACCGCATCGAGGAACTTTGGCTGACGCGAGATGCGTTTCTAACTCGACTGGAATAATCGGTTGCGAAACCGCCTCTCCGGACCGGCGATTCACGGCCCGAGATAACGCGCGAATATCCCTTGCGCTATCCCCCGCCGACAAGATACAGTCTTTTTGGAAATCGACTGAATTTTCGACCAACTTTCGGCACGCGCCGCCGATAAGGCGGCCTTTCTTTTTTCCCCAAGGAGCGGATCATGACCATCTATGCCAGAGACATTATGGTGAAAAAATTTGATACCATTTATGAAGAAGCCCCGGTTGAAGAAGCCGTGGAAAAGATCCTGAACGGCCGGGTAAGAGAAAACGGGCACAAAACCGTCAGTCTAATGGTGGTGGACGGCTATCATAAACTGGTGGGTGTGATTTCCATGTTCGACCTGCTGTATCATCTGCGCCCCACCTTCTTAAATTTCGGCATCGACGGGGATGAACTGACCTGGCATGGGCAATTAAAGAAATTCATCGGCGAACTGAAAGGCAAAACCGTAAATCAGGTCATGAGCGAACATGTGGTGGGGGCCTCGGAAGATGAGCACCTCATGGTGGTTCTTGACCGAATGGTCAAACGCAAATACCGCCGCCTGCCGGTATTGGAGGGGGACAAACCCATCGGCGTCATCTATATTTCGGATATTTACCACAAATTGTTTTTGCACCGCTGAAAGCCGAGCCAATCGCCCGGTCCCTTCCTTTTTCAGAAATTCTTTTCAGTTTGATGGGCCTGATTGGGGGGGGGTTCAAGATCGGTGAATGGAGCGGGTTTTTTACGGGGGGGTGGATTTTTTTGTTCAAGCCTCAGGACCCCCGAAAACCGCATCCAGATCCATCCCTAAATCCGGCAAAATCGCCGAACGAACCTCCCCCCGACCCTCCATGATTTTGGGTATGCCGTATCGGCCGTTTTCATCCAGGCGGCGAATGGTCAGAAGATTATCTGTCGGATGGATGATCCAGTATTCTTGAACCCCGTGGGCTTCGTAGAGGGCCACCTTTTGAATCTGATCTCGGGAGGCGGTGGCCGGAGAAATGATTTCAACCACCCATTCCGGGGCGCCCCGGCACCCCCGATCGTCGAGTTTGGCGGAATCGCAAACCACGGAAATATCCGGCTGCACCACCGTGGTGGTTTCTTCATCCTGTTCCTCGGACTGGGGAAGCCGCACGTCAAAGGGGGCCGCATAAACCCGGCACTCTTTTTCGGTCAAAAAATTGGCGACCTGGCGAAAAAGCTCGCCGCAGATTTCCTGATGTCGGCGTGAAGGCGCCGGACTCATGTCGTACACCACGCCCTCGATCAGCTCCAGCCGGTGCTCGCCGGTCCAGGTCAGGTATTCGCCGTAGGTGTGAAGATCGGGTTTTTGTAGAATTTCAGCCATTTCCTGAGTTTCCGCCTAATCCATTCGCCGAACGGTCTTGTCGAACTTGCCCAAAGCCCGGTTCAGGGTCTTTCCGGTTTCCCACATGGCCCGGGGGTCATCGGGGTGCTCCGTTGCAGTGCGGGCCAGTTCGATAGCGGCCCGCACCAGCGAATACACCGGGGTCAATACCGCCGGTTTTCCGGCACCGCCCCGCAGGTTTTTGGCGATATCCGCCAGGGCGTCCAGATGTTTTAGATCTTGTGTATTCGGCGCCGTTTTTTTGGTTTTGCTCGGCGAAGCTTTTTTTTTCGGCTTTTCCGCCGGATCAAGGCTGTGGATGATCCGGTCGTTCTGTTTGGCGGTCATGTAGGTTTCTTTAAATCTTCTTTTGGTGCCGCCGCCGAAGAAAATATTGTACATGTTCAGGGTGCCGTCGTAAATAATTTTGCCCTTAAACGGCAACAGAACGGTTTCGACCATGGCGGGGGTATGGGGAACGATCAGATCCAGGGGCTCTGCCAGGCCGAGGACGGCATACACCTGGTCTTTGGCGATGAATATTGCATAATTTTTCAGGAAACGTTCGATGAAAAACGAAGTCCGCAGGAAATGTTTCCAGCTCCTGACAATGGCCAATTCTTCGGCTGAAAAGCCGTCCGGATTGTCAGCCGTGAATTGGTCGATGATTTCCGGGTTATCATAAACGGCTTCCCGCGGGCCCATTCTTTCGGATTGGGGAAGCGCGCTGAAGTCTTCTAAATTATCAAAATCAGGCATGATCCCGTGTTTCTGATTGGCATAAAACTGAAGCGACCGCATCAATTTGAAATAAAGGTCCACATCTTGTTCGGATAGTATCATCTCATACCTGTCTTCTTGAAAGGGGGTGAACGGTTAAATTTCAGGCCGACATCCGAAATTTGCCAACATATCGAATGGGTGTCAATATCTGAATGAGGTCTGAAATTCGAAAAGCCAAGGGCATTCCCTTGACCCGAGGTAAGAAATGGGGCAGAGTCGGCCTGAACCATGACCACAGCGAGGCATGTCAATGAAATCGGATGGATGGAAGAACGGATTTCGGAAAACCGGGTTCGGAAAAAACCGGTTCGCCGGCGGAATGAACCCGCTGGTGATCTCCGCCGCGGCCCTGATCGCCGGGCTGCTGGCCTATCTGATCGGGATTCCGCCGCTGCACCGAATCGAGCTGGACACGGTCGACCTGCGGTTCAAGATTCGCGGGGAACGGCCGGCCCGGCCGGAGGTTGTGCTGGCGGTGGTGGATGAAAAGAGCATCGCACGAGAGGGAAAATGGATCTGGCCCCGGGCCAAGATGGCGGCCCTGGTGAACCGGTTGTCCGAAGCCGGGGCCCGGGTCATCGCCTTCGATATCGGGTTTTTCGAATCGGATGAAAACGACACCCGCGTGATTCAGGCCCTGGATCAGGTGGCGGACCGGATCGACCGCCTCGACAACCCGCCCGCCGGGATCAAAGATTACCTGGCCCGGCTCAAATCCGAAGCCGACCAGGATCGGCTTCTGGCCGAGGCGATTCGGAATTCCACGGCCGAGGTGGTCCTGGGCTATTTTTTCCACACCCGACTGGACCACCCCGAGGCCATGGCCGAACCGCTGGTGGCCTACCACCGGGAAAACATCGCCGGGTCCGAATATAGAATCGCCCGAATCGGTCCCGATGCCGCTTCGGCGCCCATTCTGAAGGGGATTTTACCCCAGTCCAACATTCGGCCTATTTCCGAGGCGACACGGTATGCCGGTCACTTCAATATGGAGCCGGACCGGGACGGGGTGGTTCGGTTCATCCCCACCGCCATCTTTTTTCGGGATCACCTTTATGCCCCGTTTTCCCTGATAGCCGCCGCCGCCTACCTGGACCAACCCCTATCCATCGAGGTGAATCGAGACGGCGTAGTTTCCGAGAAGATCGGATCCAAAGACCTGCCGGTCAACCGATTCGGACAGATGGAGGTCAATTACCGGGGCCGGGAGCGGAGCTTTCCCCATGTGCCGGTCACCGACATTCTAAGGGGGGAAGCCTCGCCGGACCTGCTGCGGGACAAGCTCATTCTGGTGGGGGTGACCGCCATCGGGGTTTACGATCTTCGGGTGACCCCCTTCGAAAACAATTTCCCGGGGCTGGAAATTCACGCCAACGTGGTGGACAATGTCCTGAGCGGGGAATTTCTGCGGCGGCCCGAGTGGATGCCGGCCGCGGATATGGCCGCCATCCTCTTTTCGGTCGTCCTGCTCGGGTTTGTTCTTCCCCGCATCGGGGCCGGTACCGGCACCCTCATCACCGCCGGTCTCGCCGGGGCCTATCTTCTGCTGGTTCAGTACCTCTTTTCAGCCCGCGGGCTGCTCCTCAACCTGGTCTATCCGTTATTCATGATGCTGGTCATGTACATCGCCATCACGATTTACGGGTATTTTTTGGAGACCCGGCAAAAGCGGTTTATTCGGAATGCGTTTTCCCATTACCTGGCCCCGGCCGTGGTGGAGCGGCTCATCGAATCCCCGGAAAGCCTGGTCCTCGGCGGGGAGGAACGGGTGATCACCGCCTTTTTTTCGGACCTTCAGGGATTCACCTCGGTTGCGGAATCCATGAAACCGGCCCTTCTGGTGGAACTGCTCAATGAGTTTCTCACGGAAATGACCGACATCATCCATCGATACGAAGGCACGGTGGATAAATTCGAAGGGGATGCCATCATCGCTTTTTTCGGCGCCCCCAACACCCTGAAAGACCACGGCCGAATTGCCTGTCTGGCCGCGGTGGACATGCAGAAGCGGCTGGCGGTCTTGCGGCGGAACTGGCGCGATCAGGGGCGGCCCGACCTGCGGATGCGGGTCGGGATCTGCACCGGCCCGGCGGTGGTGGGGAACATGGGCTCCAAAAACCGAATGGATTACACGATGATCGGGGATACCGTCAATACCGCTTCCCGGTTGGAGGGGCTCAATAAATTGTACGGCATCGAGATGCTGATCAGCGAAACCACGGCCCGGGCCGCCGAGGGAACGGTGGTGATGCGGGAGGTCGACGCCATCAGCGCGGTGGGAAAACGCAAACCGGTGACGGTTTACCAGATCATGGGCTATCCCGAAGATGTGGACGCGCCGGTTCGGGAAGGAATCCGTTATTATGAGGAAGGGCTTGGGGCCTACCGGTCCCGGAACTGGAATGAGGCCCTGGCATTCTTTCAAAAGGCCCTGGAACGGATTCCGGATGACGGCCCCGCCCTTGAAATGTCGGAGCGGTGCCGTGATTACCGGATCACCCCGCCCGAAGATGATTGGCACGGGGTTTTCACGGCGCGGCGGAAATAAAAACCCGCTCTTTCTTGCAAAAGAGCGGGTCGGAGGGAAGGGGGCGGCCGAAATGGCCGTCCACCCATTTGGAGGCTTGCGGGCGAAATGATCGGCATGGGCATCGGTCCCGGAATTTCATCGGTGGCGATTCCGAACATCAGCCCTTGGTCTCCCGCCCCCTGATCCGGATACCGATTGACCGGCTTATGGATGCGGGTTCAGAATCCGGTTGTCGATCAGCCGGGTCTTCCCGAATTTGACGGCGAGGGCCATCAGAACCGGTCGGTTCAGGGGGGTCACCGGTTCCAGGGTGTGGGGATCGCCGAGGCGGACGTAGTCTACCGCCGCGTCCGGCTGGGCTTCGATGAGCGCCAGGGCTTCCCGGCGGATTCGGTCGGGGTCGGTTTCGCCTTCTTGAACTCGCTCCTGGGCCCGGTCGAGGGAACGGCTGAGGCAGAGCGCCTGCCGCCGATGATCCGGGGTCAGGTAGGTATTTCGGGAACTCATGGCGAGACCGTCGGGTTCCCTCACAATGGGGGCGCCGATGATCTCGATGTCGAAGTTGAGGTCCCGCACCAACTGTCGAATGACCAGAAGCTGCTGGTAGTCCTTTTGTCCGAACACCGCCGCATGGGGTTTGACGATGTTGAAAAGCTTGGTCACCACCGTGGCCACCCCTCGAAAGTGGACCGGTCTCGAAAGGCCGCAGAGATGCTGAGGAAGTTTTTCCAGAGTCACATAGGTCTGGTAGCCGGGGCCGTAGACGGTCTCCGGCTCCGGTGCGAAAATGACGGCGGCGCCGGCTTTCTCGCAAAGCCGCCGGTCCTGCTCGAAATCCCTCGGATAGGCCTCCAGGTCTTCTCCGGGGCCGAACTGGGTCGGATTGACGAAGATGCTCACCACCACTTCGTCTCCGTGTTTTTTGGCTTCGGTGATCAGCGACAGGTGGCCCGGGTGAAGGTATCCCATGGTGGGGACCAGAACCACCGTTTTTCCCGAGATTCGGGCCTGATCCGAGTGGGCCTGCATGGCCGGTATGGGTCGTATGATTTTGATGGCGGCACCCCTTCCTTTCTGAAAAATCGGAGGGATGTTAATTCACCCGGTTGCAAAAGTCAATCCCTGGATCGAACCTTCGGACGCTTTTTCACCGTCGGGTAAATATCCGTTGAACCGTGCGTATCATCTATGTTACCATGTATTTATACACTGAACAAGACTACACACGCCCTTTGCCGGGGGTTCGCCGCGGGGTTGAATTCGCAGATGACCGATATTTGAAGATCCGGAGTGTGACGCTATGGACTTACAAAACAATGAATTGGATCGGGTGACGATCCTGTTGGCTTCATTTTATGTGCTGAGCTTTCTCATCAGCCCGATTCTGCTGATCTGGTCCCTCAACACCCTTTTTAAAACCGGCATCGCCCTTACCCTCAAGAACTGGCTGGCCGGGCTGGTTCTGATGGGGATCATCAAGTTCCTGCTGAGGGGAAGGGAACAGGTCCGGGAGATGGATGAGGATTATTACCGGGAAGAAGAGGAAGAGGAGGAAGACCCCGACTGGGATTACGGATACGATTTTCCCGAGACCGATAAGAGTCGCCGCAAAGCCAAATTGATTCTTTATCAGAACCCCAAAAACACCCACAAGTCCCCGCCGGAAGAGAATTCCTGAAGATGACCGAGGCGTTGGCAGCCCATGCGGTCGGGTCCCGGTGCCGCCGGTGCGGTATCTGCTGTCGAAAAGGGGGGCCGGGCCTGCATCTCGAAGACAAGGGGCTGGTGGAAACGGGCCGCATTCCCCTCGAACAGCTCTATACGATTCGGGCGGGGGAAACGGTCTATGACAATGTTCGGGAGAGGCTGCATCGCACTTCCCGGGACATCATCAAGATCAAAAGCCGACCGGGCCGGCCCGAATGCGTCTGGTTGAACCCGGCCGGAAACGGTTGCGACCACTATGACGACCGGCCCCTGGAGTGCCGGGTGCTGAATTGCCGGGATACTCATGAAATCGAGTCGGTCTATTGCCGAAAACGGCTGGTCCGCAAGGACCTGGTGGGGGAGGTCCAAGGCTTGTGGGACCTGATCCGTGACCACCAGGACCGGTGTGATCCGCGACAGGCGGAACTGCGCACTCGAGCGGTCGATCCATCGCTGAAGGTATCCCCGGAATTTCACATTGATCCATCCGGTTTTCATTCCCGGTCCGATTCGACCTATGGGGGTTCCGAGGCGACGGCCGAGTTGAACCGAATCCTGCAATACGACTTGCATCTCAGGGAAGTCCTCACGGAACAGGGCGGGGTGCATCCGGATCGGGTGGATTTTCTCCTGGGCCGCCCACTGTATAAAATGCTTCGACCGTTGGGCATCGACATCCGTCTGAAAAAAGACGGGCGTCTGGTTTGGATGACGACGGACCGCAAGGGGGGAGAACCGCCGTGCTGAATCTGCATCAATTGATTGCCGATCCCTTCGTCAAAAAGCTGTCTGCCGTTTACCAGGAGACCTATGGATCGGCGGCGCCCCAGTATGCCTCCATGATCGAGTGGTCCGGCCATTTCGCCCTGGAGACCATCGCCAATTCCGATGCTCTGTACCATAATGTGGAGCATACCGTCATGGTCACCCTGGCCGGGCAGGAGGTCCTTCGGGGAAAACACCGAATGGAAGGCGGCGTCACCCCCGATGACTGGCTTCATTTCATCATGGCCCTGCTGTGCCACGACATCGGCTACGTAAAGGGCATCTGCCGGTCCGACCGGGACGGTCGCTACGCCACCGGGATTGAAGGCGAAACCGTCTTGATCGGCCCCGAGTCCACCTGCGCGGCCCTGGCGCCGTATCATGTGGATCGAAGCAAGCGGTTCGTGGCGGAAAGGTTCGGTGAAAACATGCTCCTGAAAGAACTGGATGTGGACCGGTTGATCACCTATATTGAGATGACCCGGTTCCCGATCCCCAAGGAGGACGGATATGAAGACACCCGCGACTACCCGGGGCTGCTGCGGGCCGCGGACCTGATCGGGCAGTTCGGGGACCCCGGTTATCTTCGCAAAATTCCCGCGCTCTTTTATGAATTCGAAGAAAACGGCGGCAACCTGGCCGCCGGTTACGCCAGCCCCGGGGACATGCGACAGCGCTACGCCGGCTTTTACTGGCAGGTGGTGAGCCCCTATATTCAGGATGCCCTGGGGTATCTTCAGGTCACCCGGGAAGGCAAAGAATGGATTGCCAATCTTCAGGCCCATGTTTTCACCGTCGAACATGAACAGAAGCAGGAAACCCCCGCCGCCGAAACGCCGGACATCTAAACACTTGACGAATCAAAGGGAGGACAATCAGATGGAATTTGAAGCGGTGAAGGTCGAAAGGGAGGGTGCCCTCGGGTTTATCACCCTCAACCGTCCGGACCAGTACAATACCTTCAGCACCCCCTTGGCCCGGGAACTCAATGAAGCCCTGGTTCAGCTGGACGGGGATGCGTCGGTCCGGGTGGTGGTGGTCAAAGGCGCCGGCAAGGTCTTTTCCACGGGAATTGATTTGAGTGAATTTCCGGATAAGAAACCGGAGGAGTTCAAGCCCTGGATTTCCCTGATGGATCAGATGCATAAAACCATCGCCGATATGCGCAAGCCGGTGGTGGCGATGGCCCACCGGTATGCGGTGGCCAACGGCGCCGGGCTGCTTTTTGCCGCCGATTTTGCGATCGTATCCGAAGACACCCGGATCGGCACCACCGCCGTCAACCTGGGGCTGCTTTGCACCGGACCGATCATTCCGGTTTCCTACGGATTGAGCAAAAAGAAAGGTCTTGAAATGCTTCTGGCCGGTGACATGATCGATGCGCATGAAGCCGAGCGGCTGGGGCTGGTCAACAAGGTGGTGCCGGCGGAGAACCTGGAGGCCGAAACCCGGGCTTTTGCGGAAAAACTGGCCCAAAAGAGTCCGGTGGCCGTGGCTATGGGCAAACGGTTCTATTACCGCATGCTGGATATGGATTTTAACCGGCGCCTGGAATACGGCAGTGATGTCTTTTCGGAGCTGTGCGCCACCGAAGACGCCCGGGAAGGGGTCGCGTCTTTTTTTGAAAAACGAAAACCGAACTGGAAGGGGAAATAATCGGTCCAACCGATCACTTCCATACCGGAAACAACCGAAAGGAAAGCGATATGACGGAAATCAAGGCCAAGGTGGTACTCAAACAGAAAGGCGAGGAGGCGTTCGTTCCCATCAAGCAACTGATGGTGCAACTGAACTGGACTCAGGGGGTAGACCTGGATCTGCTGGCGTTTTACAAGACCAAGGACGGCCGTGTCGGCGGGGTGTTTTCGGATCAGTACCCCGGCGGCAATCGGGGGGACCTGAACGCCTTTCCCTACATCCAGCTGGATAAAGATGCCGGAGTGGGCGCCGCCGGCGGGGAACATGCCGAGTGCATGCGGATCACCCGCCTGGACGACATGGCCGAGGTCTACATCTGCGCCCTCAACTACACCGATGCGGTGGCCGGAAAGGAGATCTCATTTGCGGCATACGACGGCCATGTCATGCTCATGGATGATACCGGTGAGTCCTTCGGGGTGCCGCTGGATGCGACGGAAAAGGGAAACGTGATCGTCGTCGCCCGGCTGGACAACACCAACCCGATCGGCGCCAAGCTGATCAATGAGAACCGGGTGCTGGGGCTGGGTACATTTTTCGACACCGTTCCCGGCGCGGATGTCTTGAGTAACTGATCCGGGGGCCCGGCCGGTTCCCACCGGTACCGGTGCGGGCCTCTTCAATCGATGTCCACCAGGGCGCCGTCTTCGAACCGAAGCACCCGGGTGCCGAAATTCGAGGGATAGGTCCAGATCGAGACGGTGACGGTGTACTCCAGAACCCGGCCGTTGCTTTTTCGAATGGTCCGCTCTTCCGGAAATTCGGTCTTCTCGGCCGGTTCCCCCCACTGGGCGAATACCTCCGCCTTGGAGTCCCCCACCGAAATCATGTCCGCACGGGTATTTCCTCGTGAAGCACCGCCCTGAATATAGCCGAACCCCTCGGTGCGAATATCCACCAGTCGGTTCTCCTCAAAAGTGAGAATCCGAATCAGGGCGGTGGGGCCGGGGTTGTAGAGCCATTCGGATACGGTAATATACCGTTTGCGCCAGTCCCGGCCGTACCGCTCAAAGGTTTCCCGCTGCCGGGTATCCGTCCAGTCGGGTTCGCCGCAATGGTGGAGGACTTCCGGCTTGGAATCCCCTTTCGAGATGATGTTGCCGCCGCATCGAAATCCCCGGGCGGCATTGAGGATACAGAAGAATACAGCCGGAATCAGGAGAAGGCATCGAATGGTTTTCGGCATGGATCGGCTCCGTAGAGGGTGGGGTATCGATAGAGCGGCGCTAAGAAGAAAACGGGCCGGAATGGAGGAACCATTCCGGCCCGTCTGTGTTTATCCGGCCGTCGGAATGGTGATGGGCATGCCCATGATCGGCCAGAGGACCGCGGCGGCAAACCCGGTGACGACCATCAGCATGATGCTGGCGGGAATGCCGTACAGGAAGAATTCCCCGGTGGTGAACTGCCGGGAGTCATAGGCGATGGCGTTGGGCGCCGCGCCCACCAGCAGCAGAAACGGCATGCCGGCCACCACCAGCGAAGAGAACAGGATTACCTCCGGAGCCACCCCCAGGTATGGCGCGATGACCAGGGCCACCGGCAGTGAAATGGCGATGGCCGCCACGTTCATGATAAAGTTGGTCATCATCATGACGAAAAAGGAGATCCCCATCACGAACACGAACCAGTTGGCCTTCTCGAACATGACCAGCCAGTTGACCGCCAGCCACTTGGCCGCGCCGGTTTCCCAGAGGCAGAAACCGATGGACATGGCCCCGGCGAACAGCAGAATG
>JGI12210J13797_10213010_pt1 | contig 10660 bp, 5 predicted proteins | sample ElkSlonscriptome_3_FD_13797 | JGI IMG/M metagenome (IMG submission 13797) | reverse complement strand
AAAAGTCTCGCTTCGATAAGAAGCCTGTTAGTAAGCCGAAGTTAAAATCTTCTGCTGCATCGTCTCGCTCCAAACCTAACGCCGCGAACGCATTGTCGACCGCATCGATGGTCGCGTTCGCACCTGTGCCCGCTTGTTCGCCTCCGTCCCGCAGGTTGGTTGGACGATCGATACGTTGCACGCGGTAAGTACCTGCGAACAGATTGTCGAACTCGTACATACCGTCGGCTTCGGTTGTGTCTTGAATGCTAATCGTATTACCGAACGCATCGGTTCCCGTCAGCTCGACGGTGACTCCCGAGACCGGTGTTTCGCCAGCATCGAATTGGCTGTTGTTGTTTGCATCGATAAAGACGAAGCCGTCAATGGTGGACGTTCTCGGATCGATCGTCGTGGAGGCACTCGCTGAATTGTTGCCTGTATTCGGTTCGTTCGTCGTCGTACTAGCGGCGACCGAGTTGACTTGGTTTGCCGTCACACCGGCGTTGACGGTTGCCAGAATCGTGAACGTGTAGTTGGCACCACTGGCGAGCGATCCGCCATTGACGGTAACGACTCCGTTGGTTGCAGAGAGGGTTTCGTCGTTCGGCCCCGTTCCGCTCACAAAGGTGACGCCCGCTGGTAGCGTGTCCACGGCGGTGACGGCTGCGGCGGTCGACGGGCCTGCATTCGACACTGTGACCGTATACGTCAACGTATCGCCTGCTTTCGCATTACTAGAACTGACCGTTTTGTTGACGGTCAAATCGACGACGGGCGTGACCGTAATGTCGGCGGTATCCGAGTTGTTGGTGATATCGTTTTCGCCAGCAGCCGAGAGGTCAGGGACGGTGGCGGTATTCGTGATTTGGCCGGCGGCGGTGGCACCGACGGTAAAGGTCAACGTCGCGGTCGCGGAGGTTCCGCTATCGAGTGTGATCGCTGGGAAGGTAACCAGCGTACCGTTACTGGTGGCGTTCTGGTTGTTGAGTGTTCCGCTGACAAAGGTCAAACCGGTTGGAATCGTATCGGTCAAGATCACGCCGGAGGCCGTGCTGGGGCCGTCGTTGTTGAGCGTGACCGTATAGACGACGGTTCCCCCTGGGGCGGGAGTGGCATTGTTGACGGTTTTGTCGACATCGACATCAAAATCGGGCGTGAGCGTCGTTTCAGCCGTTGCGGTAATCACGCCATCCGCCGGATCGTTCAAACTGGCGGTATTGGTCAACGTTCCGGTCGCCGCTTCATCGATCGTGTTGGTCAAAATCGTAAAGGTGCGAACTTCGCCGATCGCGACGGTGCCGAGTGTGACCGTAGCAATCTGATTAGCAGCATTGAAGGAACTGCTGTCGCCCGTTGCATTGTCGATGATGGTGATCGTATCACCGAGTAGTCCCGCGGGTAGGGTGTCGGTGATGACTACGTTTTGTGCATCACTAAGACTCGATGCGTCATGGCGAACGGTAATCGTGTAGAGCAATTCGTCTTGACCGGGAACCGCCTCGGAGCGGCCATCGGTAACGCCTGCGATGACGACTGCTTTTTCGATGATGAGGTCGACGTCGAGAGTGATCGGGTCGCTGGTCGAGGCGTTGTCATTGGCGGCATTCGAATCGTCATCGGTGGTGGTCACGACAGCGGTATTGTCAACCGTCCCGGTTGCCGAAGACAACAAAGATACCTCGATCGAGAATGCTTTGGATTCGCCGGCGCCCAGCGTTCCGACATCGAATGTCAGATTCTGGTCATCGCCTGCGACGCGAGTAACATCCGACGTGCCCGCATCAAAGCTGACGAACGTCAACGCTGCGGCCAAAGCATCGGTGACGGTGACGTTTCTGGCTTCGCCGGGTCCGGTGTTGGATACCGTGAACTCATATGTGTAAGTGCCACCGGCAACAACGATATCGCCGGTTTCCACTGCTTTGCTAATGGCGACGTCCACGACGCGGTCCACGACATTTTCAACGCTGTCGGTGTTATTGTCCAAATTCGGATCGAAGGTCGATGAGGAAACGGTTGCTGCATTGGTTAGCGGGCTGGGGGCGTCCGCGTTGATCGTGACGTTCAAGGTGATGACAGCGGCGGTCGCTCCCGCGGCCAAATTGTCGATTCGGGCGGTGACTTCGCGTGTGTTGGGATCAAACGTGACCGTTTGAGTCCCCGTGCCGCCCGCGATGCTTCCATTGACAAAATCGACGCCGACTGGCAACGTATCGACGACGACGACATCCGCGGCGTCGGTGGCACCGGCGGCGTCATTGAAGACGCTGATGGTATAGGCAATCGGAGTGCCGGCGTTCGGCGTCGTGGCTGGTCCCGTTTTGACCAAACGCAAGTCGGCCGATTCGAGGGCCACGTCTTCTGGATCGCTGTTGTTGGTCGTGTCCACATCCACTTGGTCAACCGTCGCGATGGTGGCAGTGTTGGTGACCGGGTCGGTGAGTGTCGCTGAGATATCCGCACTGATTTGGAAGGTCACACCCGTTTGATCGGGGTCGATCGTCCCCAAGTTGACACTGGCGGTCAATCCATTGACGGTCGGAGTGCCAGCGCCGGCTGGTAGTCCGCTAAAGACAGGATTTGATAATCCGGTCGGCAACGTGTCGGTAAAGGTCACATTGGTGGCAGCGACAACATCGGTATTGGTCGGCGAATTGTTTTGGACCACGATATCAAAGACGACTTGGCCGCCCGGTCGCAGGTCGGATGCGGCTTGACTGATCGTTTTGGTGATCGACAAATCGACTTGGGGGAAAACGCCAAAGTCGATCGTCGTGTTGGTGTTCGGATCGGTATCCGCATCATTGATCGGCTCGGCGTTACTAACGAGAGTGATCGTTCCGGTGACGAGTCCGACACCTGCGGTGAAGATTCCGTTACTATCGCCGTCGACATCATTGTTCGGATCAGCTGCGACGTTGGTGCTGGCGGCCAATCCAAACAGTGGACCTCCGGCATCAAAATTTGATTCGGGAATGACGACGACGTAATCGCCAGGATTAAGATCGTCGAACTGGTAAGTTCCAGCGGTTGTGGTCGTTACCGCGATCGCCGTATCGGAAGCCGGGTTTTGATCGGCGCGGAATAATTGTACCGTCACAGGGCTACTGATGAGCGGTTCGGAACCATCGCGGATGCCGTCATTCTGAAACGCACCCGCTCCGTTATCGAGGAACACTTCGCCACTGAGCGACAGCGTTTGGATATTGGCCAGATTCGTGATGATGGGTTCGGGGCGAATGGCTTCGACGATGGAAACGCGGATGTCGTTATCGCCCGTCAATTGGCTCGACGCTTCGATCGCTCCGACGTTGCGGAAATCGGCTCCTGTGCCTCCAGCGACCGTAAACGCATCAAACCGAACGAAGGTTTCTAAAAAGTTGGTTGCGTCGACGGGCACCGTGACGGTCGTTGTCGAAAAGTTCGCGGCATCGGTATAGACGGTGATGAGTAGCGTTTCACCCGCATCGGCGGCACGCGTTTGGACGATGATTCCAGCCCCAGGGAATTGTCGTTGTGCTCCCGTGGGATCGAGTGGGTCGATCGCCGTTTCGCCTGACAAGGACGCATTGTTCAAACCGGTTGGATCGAGTGCGATATTGTTGTCAGGGCCATCGTATTGGATCAGGGCGGTACCTTCACCGCCACCACCCGATGAAATCGTCAAAGCGTCTTGAGCGGTATCGACTTCGATGAGAATGTTGCCCGATGCATTGGTTCGGGTCGCTTGGATATCTCGGCTACCGCCGATCGCTTCGGTCGCAGCGGTCGAGTCGACGTTGGTTGGATTGGTTGCGTTTGCCAGCACCGAAACGGCGGTGGTCGAATAGTCGTCAATCAACTGAGTGCGGACTCCGTCATCGTCGGTCTCGCTAATCGTGACAAGTATCGGCGCGGGAGCATCTTGACCCGACACTGCATCTTGAACGACCCAATAATCGCCGGGCGATAGTTCTTCGAAGCGATACTCGCCAGGCGATTTGACGGGTTGACCCGGCATTGGGGCGGCGGAGGTATCCGTCAAGTCGGTCTGCACCAACTGGTCGGCATTGGCACCGGTTGTCACGAGCGATCCCGCGTTGCCCGCTCCATTGTCGCGAAACAGCTGTACTTGGACGCCTTCGAGCCGGACATCGCCCGCTTCAAGAACCCCGTTTCCATTGCTATCGGTAAACGCGATACCGCTGATCGCACCCAAATCGGACGCTAACAACTCTCGCTTGGCTAGCGATTCGACGAGCAATCGCCGTTTGGAGCGTTTGCGAACATCGTTCTTTGCTGAACCGTTTGATCTGTTCCTCGATGCAAGACGATTGATCAGTTTTTGCCAGACCATCATCGGTGTCCTGTATTTCGTGCGGTGTCTAATGAGCGGGGTAAGCTTGAAGCTTATCGTGATTTTGTTGGAGCCTAGGCTTTAGCCGACTGAGCGGTACTTGTCCGATGCCGCAGTCGCCTAAAGGCTAGACTCCAACAAGCCTATTCCACGTTCATGGCTTATCGGCTGATTGCCATAGTCGTCTTGACTGTTACCAGCGGTATTCTAACCCGGTGCTGATTCCTTGGACCCAGTAATCGACTGAATCAAACGCGAATTCTGGTCGAGCAAGTCCGTCCAGCGGGTCTTGGGCAGGCGGTAGTTGGCCTGGATTCAAGTCACGCGAGATATGCTCGCCCGGTCGGACCACGTTGGACCAATAGATGAACGTGTAGCCGACCATCGCTCGCCAATGATCATTCAATTGATAGCCTAAGTTGACGTTAAACTCGGGGATAACGGAAAACTCGGTGCGATCGTGTGATCCAATGTTGGACGGTTGAGCTAGCAAACCACCGACGAACGTTTGTCGTCCTGGGTTGGTTGCATCGCCCGAGATGACGGTGTTGCCGTTGATGTCGACACGTTGATGCGTGACACCGACGCCCAAACGCAGTTGCCCATCAATCGTCCAATGGTTTCGCGTCTGGCGATAGTTCCAACCGACATCGATTCCGTTGAATTTGTTTTGGGTGCGGAAGTGATCGTTGATATCAAAGTTCGCTTGTGGGCTAATGCCGGTCAAGTTTTCGGTGACACCGACGCTCTCGGTAAGCTGCATGTAACGGTAGCCGATTCGCATTTCGGTTCGTGAGCAATAGGGTTGTTCGCACGAATCGAACAACCAACGGTTGCATCCTTCGCTGCATCCTTGCAAGCGACGGAAGTGAAAACCGCCACCGACGAGTTCGCTTTCGGCTCGTGCCGAGACCGAACCGGAGACGCGAGTGTTGCCGGGGCCGGCAAAGGCGACCAATTCCGAGTCTTCGCGAGGGCTTCCCGTCGCTGGATTGATGTTCACAAAGGGGCGAGCAAGGATCGGATTTCCGTTACTGTTGCCGAAAAAGGACTCCGATTCGCTGCCGATTTGGAAGTATTCCGCACCGACGCCCCAAGTGTGGCACTTGTCGAGCCAGAACCCGAAGCGAAGCCGTCCGCCGCTAAAGTTGTCCGTCAATGCTTCTTCGCCACCGAACAAGATACGCGTTGTGTCTCGGCCCAAAACGCCTGCGTCCGCTTGAGCGATGTTGGGATTGGTGCTGGTCGTCACCAAAGGGGGTAGTTCCATTCCGTCTTGCCACCAAGCCAGGTATTCCAACGACACCCATCCATCGGTTGGAAGGCAAAGGGTAAGGCAAGGACGCCATGTTTCGGGACCACATAGTTCGCCGCAGCAGCTGTTGCATGATCCGGCGGAGTAGTTGCAGCAGGAAGGCGAGCTGCATCCGCCATCGCAGCCCCCGTCACAGGAAGCCGATTCGCAACCGCAAGCTCCCATCGGCAGCGCGTCGCAAGCGGTTTCTCCGTAGATCGGAGCGAGTGCAACTTGGCCATCGAGCGGTGGTTGGATGATTTGGCCTTCGTAACGGGGGCCTTCATAGACGGGGCCATCAACAATCGGTCCTTCGATGACCGAAACGGTGCGACCGCTTGGCGGGTGTGGGATGGCATGTCCGACCTGGCGAACGCCGTAAGTTTTGCCGACCGCACTGTTTGCCTTGGCCGCATCGTTGTTGCGGTTCGCCTCTCGGCGAATGGGAGCCGTGTTCGCGTCGGCGTCCACATTTTTGCTAACGCGAACGGGTTGCCAGCTGGCTCGGGCGTTTCGCTCGGCTTTGCGAACGAAGCCCGATTGAGAATCTTGGCCACTTGCCGATACGGCAAACAAAGCCGCCAAAACGAGCGTGAAACTGGAGGTGCGGAGGATTGTAGTCACTGGCTTCACCAAAAGGATTCTGGAAGGCGAAGGACCGGAACCCCGAGAAATTCAAGGTTCATGTCAAACATCGCTGAAAGTGGTGTCACCCCCCCGGGTAAATGAATCGAGATGAACGTTCGGCCCCTCGGCCGCCGACTATCTCGCTCACCACAGATATCGACAAGAAAGAGGAAGAAGCTAAACCGAAAAGACGAAAAATCCAAAGAATCCGAAAAGTCGCTGCAATCCGCGCAGCTTGCCACGCAAGTAGAGTAGGAACGAAGGGAACTGTGAATTTCCGCTACTGTAAAATCTAGTCCTCAAACGGCCAATCAATTCACAGCCTCTCCGAGCAGAGCGACAGAGAAGCACCATCATGCCGAATGATCCAAACCAAGATCTCCCCAGGCGATTGACGTTCGACCGCGTGGAGGAGATGTATCAGATTCTGTCGCGAGAAATGCCGGGCCGGGTGAAGAATGCCAAGGGACCCAAGGGGCAACCCAACCCATTTCGGACTTGCATCTCGTGCATGTTGTCGGCTCAATCGCTCGATAAGAACACCGCCTTAGCTGCCAATGCATTGTTCAAAATCGCAAAAACGCCGCGGACGATGCTAAAGTTGTCGGACGAGACGGTTGCCTCGGCCATTCGACCTTGCGGACTCTACAATCGCAAAGCAAAGAACATACGCAAGTTTTGCGAAACGCTGCTCGCCGATTTTGGAGGCGTGGTACCTTCGTCACGTGACGAACTGATGAGCTTGCCAGGAATTGGCCGCAAGTGTGCCGATATTGTATTGCAGTTCGCGTTTGGCCAAGACACGATTGCCGTCGACACGCATGTATTTCGTGTTTGCAATCGGACTGGATTGGCGATTGGTCGCGACGCCTCGCAAACGGCTGCCGATTTGGAAGCCCGCTCGCCCGATTGGGCACGGAACGAAGGTCACTTTTGGTTGATCCAATTTGGAAAATCGGTCTGTCGTTCGCGCTCGCCCCAGTGTCCGACATGCCCGCTGAACCATCTATGCCTCGATTTCCAAATGACTAAAAGCAAGTAAAAACGATCATGCGACATTCAAATTCAAGTAGGCTCCCTTCACGCTGTCAATGAAGGTCGTAAGATCGTTGTATGAATGACTCGATACTCTCGCCTTGAGCGCGATTGTTTGTTTTAATTCGGGGGCCATCGCGGCCTCCCCAGCGAAACCCAACATCATTCTCTTAATGCGTGACGATCAAGGTTGGGGTGATGTTGGGTTCAATGGCAATGCGAGACAGAATCTTTACGGCTGCATCACGGCAATGGACGAATAAATTGGACGGTTGCGAGCCCAACTGGATGAACTCGGGCTCTCAGAATCAACGGCGCTGTTCTTTTGCAGCGACAACGGACCGGCAGACAAGCTCACGAAAAACGCAGTCGCGATGGCGCGGACTATCGCTACTGAGTCAAAATGAACAGAACAAAGTCCACCTATTGCCTGGTAATCCTTGGAGTCGCCATGTTGTGCGATTCGGACCAAGTCGATGCGAGCGAGTGTTTTGCTGCGAACGTCGCCTTTATGAAGAGACACACACAGATCGTACTGCTGCAAAACGGGGAGGCGGCAGTGGCCATTCGATGTGGGAACTGCAAGAACAGCCTTAGACGGGAGACGTGATCAATTCTTTCAACGACGGTTCACCCGAACCAGGTACAACGATTGCGTTTAACGGCCTGTTTCGCGGCGTTGAGTCTTCTGCTAAAATCATGCTCGACTAGCCCGAACGACTCGGTTAGAACTCGAACCAGGAATGAAATAAGATGGCCGAAACGCCCCCCGCCTCCCCTGTCAACGATGCTTCTGACACCTCCGATATTTCCGTTGATGATCGAACACGTGCCGAAGTCGATGAACTAAAACGGCTCAATTCACTGCCGTTTTCCCAGTCGGCCCTCGGTTACATCAAACGAACCGGCCCTGGATTACTACAAAGTGCAATGACTTTAGGGGCGGGAAGTGCGGCGGCGTCGGTGATCGCCGGGGCATCCTTTGGTTACAAGCTGTTGTGGGTGCAACCGGTAGCCATGTTCTTGGGCGTGATGATGCTCGGTGCCCTTAGCAATGTCGTTCTGACGACCGGCGAACGACCCTACAAATCGTTCGGGCGTGAAATTGGAAAATGGCTGGTCATCCTTTGGGCGCTCGGAACGATCATGTCCTCAATCATCTGGCATTTCCCCCAGTACGGTTTGGCCGCCAGTGCCGCTCGCGACTTGGGCGATTTGAACGGAATTGTCAGCATCGAACCCCAAGTGACCGATGCCACGGCATTCTTAGAAGAAGCCCAGAGAACCAATGACCCCACGCAGATCGCTGAAGCACAATCCGCACTGTCAGCCGTGAAGAGCGAAACGACGGCATTGGGGTTGGGATTCACCAATGCGGGTTTGATGATTAGCTTCGGCATTGGTTTCTTAATCTTGTTGATCAATATCATCACCACGTTCAACTACGGCGGTGATTCCAAAGGTGTGCGAATCTACGAATGGTTTTTGCGAGGCTGTATTGCTTTGGTCGTCGTCATGTTTGGCATTGTGGTCGTGGCCAAAATTGATGTGGTCGCTCAAGATATTGGCGATATTTTCAAAGGCTTTATCGGTTGGTACGGCATCCCGAACCTTTGGAACGTCGACGGTTCGCTTAACAACAGCACCATCACTCAAGTGCTAGGCATGTTGGGTGCTGCGGTAGGGATCAACATGACGTTCTTGTATCCGTATTCTCTGCTAAAGAAAGGCTGGGGGAAAGATCACAAGAAGTTGGCCCGTTGGGATCTCGGCATGACGATGTTTCTACCCTTCGTGCTGGTGACTTCACTGGTCATCATCGCAATGAAAGTGGGCGGCGTTTACGACGGTGCCGACGTCGTCAATACCACCATCAAACCACTGGGGGCTGCTCGTGCACTGGGCGGCGTTTTGGGCGAGAACGCAGGGCGTGTGATTTTCGATCTGGGATTGATCGGAATGACGTGTGGTGCGATTAGTACACACATGGTGGTTTGCGGTTTTACGTTTTGCGAAATGTTGGGTCTTGAGCAAACCAAGACGCGATTCCGATTGTTTGCACTTGTTCCAGCCATCGGGCTGTTGGGCGTCATTTCGTCGCTGCCGATTTGGTTCCCCGTTGCGGCATCCGCCGTCTGTTTCACGATGTTGCCGATCGCTTATTTGACGTTCTTAATCATGAACAACAAACGCAGCTACATCGGCGATGCCGTGGGTTCGGGGCTTTCGCGGCTTTTATTCAACATCCTCTTGATTGTCGCCTTGGCGATGGCAACGATTGGCTCGGGGATCAAGATTTACTCGAACGTGATCAAGCAATTTGTCTCGACCGATAAGCCCGCCGAAGTGGTCGTGGAAACGCCCCCGGCAACCGACGAGTAACGCATCGTTTTCCTTTTCACGTACCTGGTACTTCCTGGGTACGGGCTCCTTTGCTGAATCAGCCTCGACGGACCCGAAGACACGGTCGTAATGCAAGCGAAAGCATTCCGATAACGAATAATGACGACGGCTCTGGGATGCTTGTTGCATTAACTCGCAAGTAAGGTCTTCTAGCCAAATTCTTACAAGTCGAATTTTTTCAATCGCTGCTGCTTTCAGCCGCTTTACGTGTTTTGTGATGACCAGTCGCTGGCGTGTTGAAATGACGCCAACTCCAAGCCACATTAACGGCTTGGGGGAGGGGTGGGCCTTGTGCGCCGCGTCGAGAAAACCGCCGTAGAAGCTGACGGGCAACGCTACATGCCCTATCCCAAACCGATAAACTGGTCAACCAATCCGATTCCCAGGGCGTTGCCCTGCAGCCGGCCCTTTGGGGTTGGGAAAACGGTTGCTCCTGGTTTCTATTTATTGACGGTACTTTTTCTTGTACTTTTCCGACAACATGGTGTGCTTGCTTGTTAAGTCTACCTTCCGGCCTTGAATGTAGGCTTGCTTGACGATTGTTTGTGGTTCATACCACGGGGCATCCGTGAGGATGATCGTTGCGTCCTTGCCGACCTCCAGTGATCCGATGCGATCCGAGACGCCCAAGATTTCGGCTGGCGAAAGAGTGATCGATCGCAAGGCTGCTTCTTCAGGTAACCCGTAAGCGATCGCACATGCGGCATGGTACGTCAAGTTGCGAACGTTCGCGGCACCGTCGGGATACCCCGAACCTTCTCCTGCGATGGCAAAGCGAATGCCAGCTTGATGGAGTCGCTCGGGCAATGTGTAAGCCGCATCGTAGGGATCGTCCCGTCGTAGTGGTAGCCGATGGGTTCCTGGGATGATCACGGAAACGTCATGTTGCTTGAGAAGTTTTGCACACGGTGCTGCATCGTAACCGCCGTAAATGATCAATCGTAGATTTTGCTTCATCGCATACAGAACCGCTGACTCGATCG